>SAMEA3663184__coassemble_26_pt1 | contig 70419 bp, 69 predicted proteins | sample SAMEA3663184__metabat2_low_PE_010 | metagenome-assembled genome bin SAMEA3663184 (sample SAMEA3663184) | pig gut metagenome | biome: pig gut; feature: pig-associated habitat; material: faeces | place: Denmark | collected 2012 | reverse complement strand
AAGATACTAAACGATTTTCAGAAAGATAACGACCTACCCAAGAAAACAGCACCTGTCTTTTCCTAAAAAAGGTTGACTCTTTTTAGGCCTTATTTTTTAACACTTGCTTACCCATACGGATTTGGTTGACTCTTTCGTCTGAGTATAGTTGACTACTTTCACTGGAGAGGTTGACACTTTTCCTAAGAAAGTAGACTTCCGACGGAAATGCCATGCCACTTGCCCCGCCGCGCATCAGCCGTCAGCTCGTCAGCCCGTCAGCCCGTTGCCCGTTCTGCCCATTTGCCACTAAGCGGTTGACAATGAGCGTGCTGCAACGGCAAGCAAGAAGAAAACGCGAGCCGCGCGGCGCTGTCGGGGCCAAATTCTTGATTTCGCCTCCCCCGTGTTGTAACTTTGCAGTGTGAGAGGGAGAAGGGATAATGGATAATGGACCGCTCGGCCCGAAGGGACGCTTGCGTAGAGAAGCGGAGCAAGAATGGACCGCTCGGCCCGAAGGGACGCTTGTGTAGAGAAGCGGAGCAAGAATGGACCGCTCGGGCGGGCACGACGCGTCGCTCGCCACCTCGCATCGCTTCGCACGGCACATCGCATCGCCTCGCACGGCGCATCGCGCAGGAGGTAAGAGGTAGGAGGTTCTGCTTCACGTTCGCCGTCGCAGATAGCTCGATAAAGAAAACCACAACGTGATGACCGTATGCACCCTCATCCAGGAAAGCACCCGCTGCTCTACGAAGTTGGCGGATTTTTAAAAGAAGCGTTTGGAGACGCTCCCCTGATAATGTCTCCCGACAAGTGGACAGACACGCAGAAGGAGCGTGCCGGGATATTGTTCCGTGAGTTCCCCGACATCAAGACTGCTTTCTCGCTTACTCACTCCCTGAGGATGATTTTCTCACAGAGATGCACAAAAGAGCAAGGTGCGGAAAGTTTGCGCTCATGGCACACGAAAGTGGGTGAATTTGGCAACAAGGCATTCAATGATATTGCTGCTGCCATGTATGACCGTGAGGATGAAATTCTCAACTATTTTGTTAACCGCTCCACCAATGCGTCAGCAGAATCCCTCAATGCAAAAATCAAGCAATTCAGGGCACTGCTACGTGGAATCATTCTTCCTATTCCGACTAACGAAAATCTATGCCTAATCCACACGTTTTTACGGGTGACCCCAAAAAATGATATATGTACCAACCACTTATCAAATTTCACCCTTATCCTGCCATTATTACACAAATTCTTCCTATCTTTGCAAGGAAATTTAAGACAAAAAAACAATGGTTGGATTTTTGAAAGCAAACAATAAGTTTGTTTATATCGGTGTTCTTTCAGTACTTACCGTTTGTCTGTTGTTGGGATATGTTCCGGGAATGTCGGTTTTTTCCTCGTGGGTAACTCCTCCGGTGGCTTTATTCTTAGGACTGACATTCGCTTTGTTATGTGGGCAAGCTTATCCCAAGTTCAATAAGAAGGTATCCAAGAAACTTCTGCAATATTCCGTGGTAGGTTTGGGGTTCGGTATGAATCTTCATGCATCTTTAGCTTCGGGAAAGGAAGGGATGATGTTTACGATTATATCGGTAATTGGAACCATGTTAATCGGTATGTTTATCGGGTGGAAAGTGTTGAAGGTAAATCGTGATACCTCCTATTTGATTAGCTCGGGAACGGCAATTTGTGGTGGTAGCGCCATTGCAGCAGTTGGGCCGGTCATTAAAGCAAAGGACAGCGATATGTCGGTGGCATTGGCGACTATTTTTGTGCTGAATGCTATTGCTCTTTTTATTTTCCCGGTGCTTGGTGGATGGCTGGAGCTATCCCAACAGGAATTTGGAGCATGGGCGGCTATTGCGATCCATGATACTAGTTCCGTGGTGGGTGCTGGTGCTGCATATGGTGAAGAGGCTCTTCAGGTAGCCACAACCATTAAACTTACCCGTGCTTTGTGGATTATTCCATTGGCACTAGTTACTTCTGTTATTTTTAAGAATGGTGGTAAGAAGATCAATATACCTTGGTTTATCTTTTGGTTTATTGTGGCGATTTTGTTGAATACTTATGTGCTTGATACTGTACCTGAAGTTGGGCAAGCCATTGCTGGTATCGCTAGGAAAGGACTGATTATTACCATGTTCTTTATAGGAGCTTCTCTTTCTACAGATGTATTGAAAGCTGTGGGAGTGAAGCCATTGATACAAGGTGTAATGCTTTGGGTGATTATTAGCGTTAGCTCATTGGCGTATATTCTTTGGGGATAAGAACGGCTTATGCCGTTCTTGTTTTATCTTACGGCTTTCAATGCCTCTTCATAGTTAGGTTCGTGGGACACTTCAGATACTAATCCAGCATACCGAACATATACAGCCATACGCCCCATTGCATCCACAAGTTTTCGTGCCGATAGCCGTATACCCAAAAACAGATACCCACAATGAGACCCAACAATATCCCTCCAGCATGAGAAATATAGTTGGTCCGCTCTTCTCCTTTGGTGTATTGGATGGCCATCATTATATTGCTTGCGTTTTTTATGAATTGCAAAGATAGATAAAATTAACAAAGGCCCCTGCCAACTGGTGGCAGAGGTCAAAGAAAAATGCTAAATACTATGTAAATTATGCGATTGGATCAGGACAATACTCTCTGCGTTTACAAGTTTTGCAATGTTTTCCCATCCATACTTCATCGAACTGGTTCATTGCTTGTTCGACAATTTCTGTGTCATCTGCAAGGATGCCAGCTTCAAAGTTGCGAGTAGATTCAGCCTTCATACCAATTCCAGCACCCGTGAGGTTCGCACTTCCTACATACACCTCCTTGCCATCAAAGACAAGCATCTTGAAATGAACACGAGGACAGAGAACTCGCTCCAACCGGTCGTATAGTACCGGGTACTTATCAAAATCCTCTCTGAAAGCTGGTCCAGGTTCCTTCGCGTGTATCAAACGTATCTCCACCCCCTTACGGATGAGTTGAGCCATAAGTTTCAAGAACGGCATCTTCTCACCTTTGTCTTCAATGTATGCATCTTTGATGTCGGCAGTACCAATCCACAAAGAGTGTTTTACATTTTTACAATGAGCAAGTACATCTGAATAATGAGATAAATTTGATATATACTTAATCATAAAATAATTGTTGCAAGACTTTCTTCGGATAATTTCATTGCTGTCGCAAACGAATTCCAATCTTCACTGTTTTGCGGAACTTGAAAAGGAATAACACTAATTACACCACCTTCGTTACCTGGATATTGAGTTCCTTTTCCTGCCAATTTATACTTTTTCAATATATTATGACCGTCGTCAGGATAAACATATCCTCCTAATGGTGCATCCATGCAATACATATATGAAACTACTTGATATAAATCTTCTCTGCCGACATTACCATTCAAGTGTTTATATTTTGCATCAAGGATATAATCCTTACGATAAAAATCAGGATACATTCTTCTACTGTTGTTATCAAAGTAATCTTCATCAGACGGCTTCTCAAACATTCGCACCCCTCCTTTGGACTCCTTATTTTTAGGGTGCTTGAAGTCGAGATCTTTGAGAATCGTATTAAGATACTCCTCCCATAGCCAGGCACCATCAAATAATATTCCGTAAACCTTATTTTCTTCTTTGCCATATTTTAACGACTCATGACGTAAAATACGAACGCAAAGCTGCTGAAGATCCCTATATTTTAGAAAATATGGATGCACTTTAGGCTTCAAATTCTGCTTTAGCACTCTTTCTCTTTCACGTCCATTATATGATGGAGTGGAACTAATGATTTGTGAAACACATTCTTTAGTTTCTTGATCGTTTGAAAGTATAGAAGCTCCAAAAGGATGATGCTTTATATATTCGATAGTATGTCTTACCAATTGAGTAATTGAATTGTCATAGCTATGCTGTCGAGTACTATAGCTTATACGACCATGGAAAGGAATATCGTTCCTTATGACTCTATTGATGTTTATTACACCATGAACTTGCGCATCATCATGTTGCAGTGTCTTATATTCCTTGTACAAACCTTGAGACATGGCTTTTTTTAGCATCGAAGGAAATAGGAACAATAAGAAATCAAGAATTTTATCGTCTTGATTATTTGCGTGATCTAAACTGAGGACATTAATGGACAGAATCTTTTGGAGCATATAATAGAGAAAGAAGTCCTGTTCGTATTCTTCTCCATTAGAACCTTTTCTACTATGAGTAAATCGTGAATGAATACTCAACGAAGTATCATTAATACCGACGAAGCCCATTAAATTACCTGTAGTTACATCCACAGACGCATACTTTCCGGAATCTGAGTATTGCAGATTCTTAGCATTTACGATTGACAAATCATAAATGCTTCTGCTTGACTCACTGAACGAATCAGGGAATATTAGCAAATCAGGATGATTTTTTAATTGACCTATGCTTGCAATTTTTAATACATCCTCAACAGATTTATTCCCTTCAACTCGTTTTGGATTTTGGAGATTATCTGTAAGATGAATAAACTTAGTCATTTGCCTCTGTGTTTACTTTCTTTACAACACTGTCCTTCTCTTCATATTTTTCAACTAGATTGTAAGCTTTTTGCAATGTACGGAGTTGTTTATCTATATCAGGTACACCTCTAAGGTACTCAAAAAGTAGTCCATAAATATGGTTTTCCCATAGATTCTCCCATGAATTATCTGTGAGTTTGTCATCTTCAAGATAATTCTTAAGTTTCAGGAAATAAGATGCACCTATCTGATATGCCGAACTTAATCCTTGCATGGTCAAAATACATAAATTAAGGTTGTACATTCTGGCACAAATTTCCTCAAAATATGATTTTAAGGCATTGCTTTCATTGATCATATCGACTCTGCTATCTGCCTTCACTTCTTTGAATGCAAATCGACGCCTCATAGCAAAGTCCATGCTTTCAACGCTGCGATCAATGTCATTCATCGTTCCTATAATATATACATTCTTTGGAATATAGAATTTGTACTTATCATCCCCTTCTAGGGTTTCATCATAGACATCATATACTGACCAAAGGTTTGAATACTGTGTTGAGATACGACCTTCTGATCCCCTATAACCTGGGTCAACAGAGAAAAATAATTCGCCAAAAATTTTCGACATCTCACCACGATTGATTTCGTCAATAACAAAAACATATTTTGGTGCCTCGGCTTTATTCTCTGAATTTTGATAAGCCTTTAATGCTTTACGGCAAAATGCCATAAATATACCATCTTTACGTTCAAATCCAATTTCACTAGAGTTGGCAGCCTTCTTTATAGGTCTTAGTCCTTCAATAAAATCAGAATAATCAAATGAAGGATGGAATTGAACAAAACCATATCTCTCGCCTTTTGCACCAAAAGACTCCGCAATTTCTTTTGCCAAATATGTTTTGCCAGTTCCAGGAGCTCCTGTAAGAATAAGATTTTTATTATTTAGAAGTAGTTGTTTATATTGTTCCATATCTAAAAGTTTAATGCATGATTTTATATTGTAATATTTTCCAAAATGAAGATACTCTTTCTTGTGTCTGTCGCAAAAATCAACAACTTTGTATAGTATATCTTGTTTTTCAAGTTTACAAACGTCATCAATCGAAATGCTTTCCCACGCTTGTAAATCTGCAGTATCGTCATTTATATAGAATCCATTTCGCTTATTGCAATCGATATGTATTCCAAAACCGTTCTTTGTAAAATCAATTACAAAGAAAATCTTACTTTTAGAATCTTTGGAATAAGGAGGACATAATTGAGCCCAATGATACTCCTCAAATCTTTGTCCTTGGTTTTGAGGGTTGCGCCTAATGCTAGGTTCATAGCCATACTGTCGCATTCCATCAGCAATTTCACCAAGCTTATCATATACTCTTCTAAGAAGAGCATGTGCTTCAGGAAATTCTGAGGCAGATTTCCCTCCATATTTACTAAGGAGCTCGAAGTCTTCTTTTGTTAAAAACATAATTAACTATAAAATTTGTAATGCAATGGCTGCACATGCTTCTGCATCTGCCAATGCGTGATGATGATTTTCTAAATTATATCCACAACGCTCAGCGATTATGTCGAGGTTGTGGTGTCCCTCTGGCCATACTTTGCGAGAGGCTATACACGTACAATGAAACTCATAGTCTGGATAATCCATCTGATATACTCGAAATACTGCTTTTAGGCAGCTTTCATCAAAGGCCTTGTTATGAGCTACAAGGGGGAGTCCAGCAATCTTTGGTTCAATCAGTTTCCAAACTTCAGGGAAAATAGGAGCATTGTCTGTGTCTTCTGCCGTAAGCCCATGCACCTGACTGCACCAATAGTTATAGTATTCAGGTTCTGGTTTGATGAGTGAATAGAATCTATCCACAATCTCACCATTGCGAACTATTACTATGCCGACAGAACAAACCGAAGTTCGTTCATTGTTGGCTGTCTCGAAGTCGATTGCAGCGAAATCTTTCATTTATTCTTCAATTTCAGATTTATTGTCTAATTCTACCTGCATTTCATATATTCTGTTGAGAGACCTTACGGCTTCTTCATATATTTTTATAGGTTCTTCATAACTAAAAGCACCAAACATACTAAGTTCATCTAAACGAGAATCAACTATATATTTAGCCGTGCATTCGCTAATGGAGAATTGCTCTATGAGTTTTTCTATCGATTCTTCTACAGATTTTGCTATTCTGATGATGCGAATAATAATCTCTGTATTTTCAATAGATGATATTCGTTGCAGATCATGATATATTGTTAATCCTGTCTTTGCTTTATCCAACATCTCATGGATATGAGTGTGAATATAGAAAGGCGAAAGATTGTTAATGCTATAGCCATTGTCGGTTTCAGACATTTCCACTAATCGAGTTGTATTTCCCATTTTATTGTTATTTATATTTGTTCCACATTCTCTTAACAATCCCCGCAATCTCTTTGCGTAGCCAAAGAGGTTCAAGCACTTCAAGTTCCTCTCGGTTCCAAAGTAATTCTTGTTGAAAATCAAAAGATGGTCTTACTCTCAGTTTGAAGATGCTGTATTCGTCGTTGCGTTCTACTTCTATTTGATCATCCCCTTGCATCATCGGAAGATCTCTAAGGTAGTTTGCTTGACCAGCACTAACTTTCAAAACGACATTCTCTACTTTACACTTTTTGTCGGCAATGATGCCAAAGCAACCATCGAAATAATCTTGAGGATCAAAGTCTTTAGGATAATCGAAAGTATGGCTTGATAATCGGAATCCTCTAAAACGGTCAAGGCAAAACAAAATGTCTCTTCCTGTCGTCCATGTTCTTCCTACCATGTACCAACGTTGACGGAACAACTTCACACACAGCGGCATCAGGTAGAAGTCTCTGGTCTCTTCACGCCAATAGTTATAATATGTAATGTGAACGAATCGGTCTTGTTTTAAGGCTTCAAGAACTGGATCCAGGTATTCTGTACCCGAAGGAATGTTTTCCAATAAAATTTTATCTTTTATGGATTTGCATCCCAGTAACGAATTACTGACAGCTGTTGTATTAAGAAGCCAATTATCAATTCCACCACCACGCAAGTCTCCTGCATTTGTAATATAGTAATGATAATAACCTCCCTTCTTGTCACATTCGATATTTACGCCGAATGTGTCAAGAATGTTCCATATCCAAGTATGGAAAGACTTCTTACTGAGAGGTTTGCCACCATTGATATTGTCATCTTCATTCCATTTGTTGGCAAGTTCCTCAAAGGTTATCTTTTTGGCCTTGTATATGGTCTTTACAATCCATGCAAGGCGATTTGTCTTGTTAATTGCCATAGTCAATTAGTTCCAAGTATAGATTCCTTTATGCAAAACTTCTATAATAGGATTATCCGTCATTTGTTGGCTCCAATACTTTCGAGCATACTCCTGAACTTCTGACAGAGTTATATCACTTGGTACATCTGTGAACCAATTCATATCGAACTCTTCTGTAACACCTTCTTGTAAATCGACATTTACTAGCTTGTATTGGAGGTCTCGGTTTTCTGTTTGAAACGTTCTGGCAACATCCTCATCTGTGAAGAGAAATACAGAATCCATTCTTGATGGCATGTTAGGAAATTCAAAATTCCTTACCATCTCCCATGCAAATTCCCAAAAATAATGGTCTTTACCCCAATCGTAAAATAACCCAGAGACGTTAATTTCCTCAATATAATTACTTACAAAATTATAAAGGTCATCTCCCGAAATCTCTTTAACAGAATCATTTACGCCAATATCCATTAGCTGGAAATATGGTTTTCCAGACTGAAAGAAAGGGTTTAGAATATCAAGAAATGCAGGTACATTCTCTGCTACTCTCACTGCGTTTCCTACTTGAATGCCTGTTTTCAGTGCAAAAATATAAATACAATGACTTAATTTTCTATATGCAAACACCTCTCTTCTAAAATCTGACATTCTATTTGATGGCAGATGTTTTCCTGATGGCTCATCAAGAGGGTTAAGTACTCTGTAATATTTCTTATCCATGACTGATTTTAGATTAAATATTGATTTACTGGGGCAAAGTTAGGATTCACCTGTGCCAATTACGAGCACACCCTATAAAAAAGTTTATATAAACATGAAATTTGCGTTTTCAACTGCTATTTCAAAGTGATATTTTGCAATCCCTAAGTCCATTTTAGTATACCCAATCAAAGAGAAACCTTTATGAGCTTTCACTATGTGTTGGTTATTCTTCATGCCAACGTATTCGAACGAGAACTTCTGCTGATTTACGGCTGTAGGGGCGAGCAAGGCTGCTTCGACACCTTTCTTGAACCAAGCTGGTGTAATATCACTCGCATTGCTAACCTGTTTGACAGTCTTTCTCTTCAAGTTTCTTCCAGGATCATTGCCATAACCGAGGGCTATCATACAGCATAGCTTTTCTCCTTCACCTACAGAATATGCCTCTTTCACTTTATTGTACGTCAAACCTACCCAACAGGTGTTGAGACCTAATGTTTGTGCAAGCAGTACTAACTGCTCACCATAATAACCAATCCGTTCAGAGAGGTCATCTGATTTTTTGCCGACCATTACAAAGTAATTGGTCACACCGCTGAAGGTTCCGTAAGCCATTTTACCCTTGAATGCCTTTGGTTCATTGGTAACAAGCTGAATGTGAAGATTACCGAGCTTGTTACATTCTTCAATCTTGGCTTGAAGGATGTCAATAATATCTTGGGATATGGGCTTGTCTATGTATTTTCGCACACTATGGCGTGCTTCAATAGCTTCTTGTAGATTCATTGTATTAAAATCGTTATTTTGGCTTCTGTTTCAATATGAGAAGAATTACGGTTACGCTTCTTTTTTATAAAGACATTTTCCTTTCCTGTAGTGATTAGGAGATCGTCTCTTGATACCATCAAATGCCGTTTGGTAGTCCTTTACACACCATTCCCATGCTTCTTGCATGACATAATTCTTATCATAAAGAATCCAGATCAATTTGTCCCACTCGTAATTTGTCGCTTTTGGAACCATTGTTACGAAGCTTCCTTTTTTGCCGCTTGGACGATTAGCCTTTACTTGGTATCTTGTTTTGTTAAATATGAAATCTGCACCTTTACTGACAGCTGTTTTATCCTGCATATAGTCGGAATATTCATTTTCTGTCATTCCAACTAACAATGCTGCATCATATTCTGAGATTGCACTTGTAATTGAAGGCGCAACCCCAAACCTTTCTTGCCATTGTAAAGCTGTATCTACAAGTTTATTTCTAAGTGACATATACAATCTAATAAATTTTAATTTACCGTTCTATATGATTGCTAATAACCTGCCAACAATCTGCTTCAATCATTGACAAATTCATTTCCAACACCTGCACGTTCACTTTTCTTCTTAATCGGACCAGAATGTTTGCCTCTGTTCAGCTTAATGCCGTGCTTGTTCAGTATGCGGAACACAGAGCTTCGGCTACGGAATCCGCTGGCTTTCCAGACTTCTTCGATTGGATGTCCAGCTGCATAGAGGTTAATGACAGTCTTCTCTCTGTCCATACGTCTTTCCTTAGAAGTAGAAACTGGAGGGAGTTGAACTATCATTCTTTCTTGAAACTTCGAAACATGCTCCTAAGATTTGCGAAGAACCAAAGCTTCATCTGGAAGAGAACCCATCATGAGGAGTACATCTGAAGGCTTGGTCTCTGGGAACAACTCATTATTTGAGTCGATACGGTCATGAATGCTGATGACACGAATGACCTTCACCCGGCAAAATTCCAGGAACATTGCCAGTTCTCGTGCGCCACGAATGGCATTGCTGAACTTGCTAATGACGAGTTCATCACCACGTTCGAGGGCTACCATCAGCTGTTTCCACAGCGGACGGTTCTTTTCATCAGCGTCATTCTCTTCTATGACTTTCACGCAACCATACTCCTGCATCCACTCTCGATCGGCTTCAAGCTTCTCGTAGTGTGCGGTTGCCATGATGTAACCTATCTTTGCCATAATCAGTGTGATAATGTGGTTAGATTGTGTAATCAGGAGTGCCGTTTCAGCACTTTTGTGCTGCAAAGGTATGAAAAATTATCGTATTATGGTACGTTTCATACCTGATATTATACTTTTTTTATGAAACTCTCTAATCTCAGCATTGATAGTTGCAATCCGCAATAATCATACTTTGCAGAGTATGAAATATAAAATAATATAAACTTTAAATCAAACTGGCACAAGATATGATTTTTATTCGTACCTTTGCACCGCTAATCAATCAAATATGCGTATGAAACATAGTACACATCAAGGGTTTTCCCTTCATTCTACTCTTATTTCTGCACAGCACAAGAACGTCGCAAACAAGCAGATGAAAGAAAGTAAAACAAGTGAAAGAAAAAATACTCAAATGAGTTTAATCTTTCACTTGTTTTTTTGTGTCTTATTCTCAGCATGACATCATGCTCTGAAAAGTCTGATTACCATTTCAAAAATCCTGCTGATGCCCTGGAGCAATACAGAGGCTTCCATCACAGTATTGCTGCAGTGCCTCAGACAAAAGCAGAGCAGCTTGCCGATTTCATCTGTCAGTGGCAGGAACTCTCGTCTGGTACGACATTGAAGAATGCACGAAGCTTGCTTGCAGGAATGGCACGCTTCTCAGGAATATCACTTCTTGGAATTTTTACATTTATCCAAGGGTTCTTGAGCTTTGTAATGCCAAGTTCTTCATCATTGAACTCCTTCATGGCAGCCTTATACACCTCTCTCATACAAACGGGATATTGCTCTTTGCAACGGTTGGTCTCTGCAAGAGATTCTATCCATCGGTTAAGGAAAGCAGATGTAAGACGAGAGAACATGATGTTATCTGTCTCTGCGAATCTCTCCATGTGCTGTATAGCCCATTTGTAGTTTCGAGAAGTACGTTCCTGTCCTCGACCAATCAACTTGTCAATATGCTTTCTTGCATAATCGGAAAAGGAAATGTCATTATTGAACTCTGAGAGATACCTAACAACCTCACTTGTTGACCAATTTGTAGAATCAACAAGATTGAGCTGTCGGCAATAGGTTTCAATCAAAGAAGAAGTCTGTTGGATAACGTAAGGATCAGTTATTTCTTTGTTAGAGCTTAGACCTTTCTCATTGACAACCCAGGCTGTCTTAATATAGGACGTTTGCTTTTTCTTTGTAAAGCGGATGTAAACAGGGTAGATTCCGCTTTTTGTCTTGATTCTGACAGTTGCTTTAATGTTTACCATACTGATTAAAATTAGTGACTATTAAATTTGAATTAAGTTCTCACTTTAGCAGCACCATTTTTTTAGTGTAAGACGCGAGCCATTTTAGTGTAAGACATATGTAAGGCATGTGCGTCATGGACTGCTTGAGGGATGTGCAGAATGTACTAAAAAGAACCGAGGCAAGTACCTGTTTGCCAGATACTTGCCTCGTATATCACTAATTTTCAGCACTTTTCGTTTATTCCTCGACGGCGGCCTGCGCGGCGGCGAGGCGGGCGATGGGCACGCGGAAGGGCGAGCAGGAAGCGTAGTTGAGGCCAATCTTGGCGCAGAACTTGACGCTGGTGGGTTCACCACCGTGCTCACCGCAGATGCCGGTACGGAGGTTGGGACGAACCTGACGACCCTTCTCAACGGCGTACTTCACGAGCTTGCCGACACCGTTTTGGTCGAGAACCTGGAAGGGGTCAACCTTCAGAATCTTCTTCTCGAGGTATGCGGGCAGGAAGCTGGCGATGTCGTCGCGGCTGTAGCCGAAGGTCATCTGCGTGAGGTCGTTGGTACCGAACGAGAAGTACTCGGCTTCGGTGGCGATGCGGTCGGCGGTGAGGGCAGCACGAGGAATCTCAATCATGGTTCCGATTTCGAACTCTACCTCGATGCCGTATTCCTCGAATACTTCCTTAGCAACTTTCTGGATGATGGCCTTCTGCTGCTTGAGCTCGTAGAGGATACCAATCAGGGGCACCATGATTTCGGGTTTCGGGTCGAAGCCTTCCTTCTTCAGTTCGCAGGCTGCGCTCAGGATGGCGCGTGTCTGCATAGCTGTGATTTCGGGGAAGGTGATGCCCAGACGGCAACCGCGGTGGCCCAGCATGGGGTTGTTCTCGGCGAGAGAAGCGACGCGGCGCTGGATGGTCTGGAGATCGACGCCCATTTCCTTAGCCATGGTCTCCTGGCCAGCCTGATCGTGGGGCACGAACTCGTGGAGAGGGGGATCGAGCAGGCGGATGTTGACGGGCAGTCCGTCCATAGCTTTGAGGATACCCTTGAAGTCAGCCTTCTGGTAGGGCAGCAACTTGGCCAGAGCCTTTTCGCGGCCCTCGGCGCTGTCGGCCAGAATCATCTGACGCATGGCGATAATCTTCTGGTCGTCGAAGAACATGTGCTCGGTACGAGTCAGACCGATACCCTTGGCACCGAATGCGCGAGCAACCTCGGCGTCGTGGGGAGTGTCGGCGTTGGTGCGAACTTGCAGTTTGGTGTACTTGTCGCAGAGGTCCATCAAAGCCTTGAAGTCGCCTGAGAGCTCGGGAGCGATAGTCTTAACCTCGCCGGCATATACCTGACCGGTGGAACCGTTGATGCTGATGTAGTCGCCTTCCTTATATACAGTGCCGTCGATTTCAACGGTCTTGGCCTTGTAGTCAACGTTGAGGGAACCTACGCCGCTGACGCAGCACTTGCCCATACCACGAGCCACAACGGCTGCGTGAGAGGTCATACCGCCACGAGCGGTGAGGATACCTTCGGCAGCAGACATACCTGCGAGGTCTTCGGGGCTGGTCTCGATGCGGACGAGCACCACCTTGTGGCCGTCGGCATGCCAAGCCTGTGCATCGTCGGCGTGGAATACGATCTGACCACAGCCGGCACCGGGGCTGGCGGGCAGACCCTGTGCGATGACCTTGGCCTGCGTGAGGGCCTTCTTGTCGAATACGGGGTGGAGCAGTTCGTCGAGCTTCTGGGGCTCGCAGCGCATGATGGCGGTCTTCTCGTCGATCATGCCCTCGTGGAGCAGGTCGATGGCAATCTTAACCATGGCGGCGCCGGTGCGCTTACCGTTACGGGTCTGCAGGAACCACAGCTTGCCTTCCTGTACGGTGAACTCCATATCCTGCATGTCGTGGTAGTGCTTCTCCAGCTTGTCCTGCAGAGCGTCGAGCTCCTTGTACAACTCGGGCATTGCCTCCTCCATTGAGGGGTACTTGCTTGCGCGCTCCTCCTCAGAGATACCAGCACGCTCTGCCCAACGCTGCGAACCAATCTTCGTGATCTGCTGAGGTGTGCGGATACCAGCCACAACGTCCTCGCCCTGTGCATTGATCAGGTACTCACCGTTGAAGAGGTTCTCACCGTTACCTGCATCACGGCTAAAGCATACGCCAGTAGCAGAGGTGTCGCCCATGTTTCCGAATACCATGGCCATAACGCTAACGGCTGTACCCCACTCGTCGGGTATGCCTTCCATCTTGCGGTAGAGGATGGCGCGCTCGTTCATCCAAGAGCGGAATACGGCGCAGATGGCGCCCCAGAGCTGTTCAACGGGGTCGTTGGGGAAGTCCTTGCCCGTGCGCTCCTTGATGGCCACCTTGAAGCGCTTCACGAGTTCCTTCAGTTCGTCGACGCTCAGGTTCTTGTCGAGCTTCACGCCACGAATGGCCTTCACCTGGTCGATGATTTCCTCGAACGGGTCGATGTCGGTCTTGTTCACGGGCTTCATCTCGAGCACCACGTCGCCGTACATCTGCACGAAGCGGCGATAGGAGTCGTAGACGAAGTGGGGGTTCTTGGTCTTTGCCACCATGCCCTCGGCAACCTCGTCGTTCATACCCAGGTTGAGGATGGTGTCCATCATACCGGGCATCGAGGCACGAGCGCCCGAACGAACGCTGACGAGCAGGGGGTTCTGGGCATCGCCGAACTTGCAGTTCATCAGGGCTTCGATGTGGCGAACGGCAGCCATCACGTCGTCGTTCAGCAGTTCCATAATCTTCTCCTGACCAACCTCGTAGTACTCGTTACAAACGTCGGTGGTGATGGTGAAACCGGGAGGAACAGGCACGCCGATGTGGTTCATCTCGGCCAGGTTCGCACCCTTGCCACCCAGTGCCTCGCGCATCTGGGCATTACCTTCGGCCTTTCCGTTTCCGAAGGTGTAAACTCTCTTTTGACTCATGTTAGTAAGTATAAAATTTGTGTTACCTAATATGTTCGCCTGCAAAGATACAAAAATGGAACGAATGTGCAAAATTTCTCCCCTTTAATATTTAAGATTATGATGTGTCGAAAGCGTCGCTGCATCGACGAGACCTCGACAATGCATCGACGAGGCTCCATCCATGCGTCGACGAGGCTCCGTCAATGCGTCGACGAGGCTCCGTCAATGCGTCGACGAGCCCCCGTCGTTGCCAAGGCGCGCACGCGTGCGAAGCGTCGCGAGCGAAGGAACAACGCGTCGCGAGCGAGGGAACGACGCGTCGCGGAAACAGCGCCATAGCTTCACGCGCACGGACAATATATTAAGGTAAGGAGAAAAACACGCTAAATTTCCCATCATTTTTCTTGCGTTGTATCTGAAATTTAACTATCTTTGCGATACTGAAACACATTTTTCATTAATCACGCGTCCCACGGGGATAAAAGGGCTCACCCCCGACGGACCTAATACTAACTTGAGAGCCCGACACAAGAATACATTATGGCAAACCTGAAATCTGGCCTGATTCTGAGAGAAGACGAAAACTTGGTAATGGAACTGGAAGCCGAGTTGTGGGCAACGAGCATGAATCCCCTGGCACGTCTGTGGGGCAGCATCGTGCGCACCATCAACCTTATCCTGGGCAACAAGCGCAAGGGCTTCATCGTCATCACCGACAAGCGTGTGATGGAAATCACCCAGTTCAAGGCCCTGTGGGTACTGAATGCCGGCAAGGACGTGAAGTATGTGCTCCCCAGCAGCGTGAAGGAAGTAGGCTACACTAAAGAGGGCACCTGCTTCGGATGCTTCTGCCAGCAGTACGACCTCTACTACGAGTCGTTCACACAGCGCACCAGTGTTATGCTTCCCGTTCAGGGAGAGGCTGAGGCTCAGCGCGTAGTAGATTCATTCTACAAGGCCATCTCTGCAGCTCAATAAACGTACGGCATGGGACATCGGAAGCACAGCATTTCCACGTTTCCGAGATTCCTTTATCTCAACAGCTATGCCTTCCTCCTCCTCGCGATGGGGGTGGGCATAGCTATTGTTCCCTGTTACAGGATGGGCGGATGGTGGTTTGTCGTGCCGCAGGCCATAGTCGCCCTGACATGCCTCAAGGGCGCATGGCGCATACTGCACTCATGGGGCGACAAGAAGCGCAAGTACCACGTGCTGATGGAACGCAACACCCCCACCCTTCGCCCCGAGACCTTCAGAGAATACATGCAGGCCCCCTGCGGCAGACTACTCACTAAGACGGTGCTCTACGACCTGGGAAAGCGTGAGGCTTACCGCGAGCTGAAAGCACTGGAAGAGCCGCTGCCCCGCCGGCTGAGGAAAGCCTGCAAACCACAGAAAACGACTATCTACATCAACAAAGACTTCCAACCATGAGTATCTTTCTCGTCATCCTCTTCGTCCTGCTGGTTCCGGCCTGCGCCGCAGCATTTGTCCACTACCTTGTGCGCCCCATGGAAAAGTCCACCCACAAAACGATGCTCTACGTGCTGAGCATAGGGGGTGCCGTGCTGTTCGACGTGCTGCTGGTGCTCACGGCCCTGATTCCGGGCAAGGCCGAAACGTTTCTCTCCAGCGGCATCGCCAAGATAGAGGGAAACATCAACAACATCTCGCCCGACTATGCCTACCAGGAACTGGACACGGCACAAATAAAGACGCTGCTCTCGGACAGCAAGCAGATAGAGTCGTACCTCAAGACCAACGACGGGGCACGACTGGTTGTCCGCCTCATCGGCGTGCATGCCTACATCGACTACCTGGAGTCGTTCACCAACTCTATGGACAGCAACCTGCAGGAGATGCAGGAACAGCACACGCCCGTCACCCTGCACAACGTCTTCACGCACATACAGGAGAAAAGCCGCCAACCCATATTGCATGCCACCAAGACGCTGGAAATCCTGCTCCTGGTAGCGATGCTCATCTACGCAGGATTCTTGGTTTTCAGCTATTTCAGCATGAAACGGGGATGGGACTCCGAGGCGTCGGTGACCCTGGGAGAGGATGTCTGAACGACTATGAAGAAGAAAGAATTATACGAGCAAGTGATGGCCTACTTCCAGCAGGCCATGCCTGAGGCGAAGACGGAACTTCACTACGGCAACAACTTCCAGCTGCTGGTGGCCGTGATGCTGAGTGCCCAGTGCACCGACCGGCGCGTGAACATGGTCACCCCGCGCCTGTTTGAGGACTACCCCACCGCCGAAGCCATGGCCGAGGCCACTCCCGAGGTGCTGCTCGACTACATCGGTTCCGTCTCCTACCCCAACAGCAAGGCTGCCCACCTGGTTGCCACAGCAAAGATGCTACAGGCTGAATATCAGGGCGAAGTGCCCAGCACGCTGGAGGAACTGACAAGGTTGCCCGGCGTGGGGCGGAAGACGGCCAACGTGGTGCAGAGCGTGGCCTTCCAGAAAGCAGCGATGGCGGTGGACACACACGTCTTCCGCGTCTCCCACCGCATAGGGCTGGTGCCCGCCCGATGCACAACCCCCTACGCCGTCGAGCGCGAACTGGTGCGCAACATCCCCACGGAACTCATCACCCGCGCCCACCACTGGCTCATCCTCCACGGGCGCTACGTCTGCCAGGCCCGCCGCCCCAAGTGTGAGCAATGCGGCCTGCTCCCCTACTGCGAGAGGAATTTAAGAAAATTGTAGACAAGTGATATTGACATTGAGAATAATTTTCGTATCTTTGCCGACGTAAACAGACAAAGCCACGAAACGTCAAATACTACACAAATAAAAAACAACTAAATCTACAAGTTATGACAATCAAAGATTTCAATTTTGCCGGCAAGAAGGCAATCGTGCGTGTAGACTTCAACGTGCCCCTCGACGGCAACGGCAACATCACCGACGACACCCGCATCCGTGGTGCCCTGCCCACCCTGAAGCACATCCTCGCCCAAGGCGGCGCTCTCATCATCATGAGCCACATGGGCAAGCCCAAGGGCAAGGTTAACCCCAAGCTCTCGCTGGGCCAAATCAAGGACGCCGTTGCAAAGGCACTGGGAGCCGACGTGAAGTTCGCCCCCGACTGTGCTAAGGCTCAGGCCGAAGCCGCTGCCCTGAAGGCTGGCGAAGTGCTGCTGCTCGAGAACCTGCGCTACTATCCCGAAGAGGAAGGCAAGCCCGTGGGCATCGACAAGGAAGACCCCGCCTACGAAGAGGCTAAGAAAGCCATGAAGGCAAGCCAGAAGGAATTTGCCAAGACACTGGCTTCATACGCCGACTGCTACGTGATGGACGCCTTCGGCACCGCACACCGCAAACACGCCTCAACGGCCGTCATCGCCGACTACTTCGACGCCGACCACAAGATGCTCGGCTTCCTCATGGAGAAGGAAGTAGAGGCCGTCGACAACGTGCTGAACAACATCAAGCGCCCCTTCGTGGCCATCATGGGCGGCTCCAAGGTGAGCACCAAGATTGGTATCATCGAGAACCTGCTGGGCAAGGTCGACAAGCTCATCCTCTGCGGTGGCATGACCTACACATTTGCCAAGGCTCACGGCGGCGAAATCGGCGAGAGCATCGTCGAGCTCGACAAGCTGGACGTAGCCCTGGGCGTAGAGGAGCTGGCCAAGAAGAACGGCGTGGAACTCGTACTGGGCACCGACTCTGTCTGCTGCACCGGTTATGACTTCTCCACTTTCAGCGTGAAGCCCGGAGCACAAATCAAGACATTCCCCTCAAACGCCATCGAGGCAGGTTGGGACGGACTCGACGCAGGTCCCGAAAGCCGTGAGAAGTTCGCCAAGGCCATCGAAGGCGCAAAGACCATCCTCTGGAACGGTCCTGCCGGATGCTTCGAGTGTGACGAGTTCACCGCAGGCTCTCGTGCCGTAGGCGAAGCAGTGGCCAAGGCAACTGCCGAAGGCGCATTCTCGCTCATCGGCGGTGGCGACAGCGTAGCTTGCGTCCACAAGTTCGGTCTGGAAGACAAGGTTAGCTACATCTCAACCGGTGGTGGTGCCCTGCTCGAGGCCATCGAAGGCAAAGTGCTTCCCGGCGTAGCTGCCATCAAGGGATAACCCCCATATATCTTAAAGTAAAAAGTAAAAAGTAGGAATCACATGAAACACCGTGCATTTTTACTTTTTACTTTTTGCTTTTTATTAGCGTTCGCCGCGTGCCAGAAACAGGTCGAGACCATCTCGCCCGAAGAACTGGCAAGGCGCGACTCACTGGCGCTGCACGTAGCCGTGATGCCCGTCCTCGACTGCCTTCCCATCTACTATGCCCAACAATGCGGAATGTTTGAGAGCGAAGGGCTCGACGTGCGACTCCACGAATACCTGTCGCAGATGGATTGCGACACCGCACTCCAGTTCAGCCACGCCCAAGTGGCCTACACCGACATCATGCGCCTGCTCCAAATGAGCGAAAACACCAGCGCCATAGTCACCCTGCAAGGCAAAATGAGCCTGCTGACGGCACGCACCAAACGCATCCGCCAGCTCAAGCACCTGGGCGAACGCCTTGTGGCCCTCGACCGCCTGAGTGCTACCGACTACTGGAGCGACCAGCTCATGGAGGAGGCTGGGTTGGACATAAACGACATCTATCGCCCCCAAATCAACGACATACAGTTGCGCACGACCATGCTCACGGAACAGCTCGTCGATGCCGCCCTGTTGCCAGAGCCCTACGCCACACAGGCCGAAATGCAGGGCAACCGCCGGCTGCGCTCCAGGCTGGAGGGCGACTCACTGCCCCACTTCACCTGCCTGGCAATCCAGCGCCCAGTCCTCGCCGACACGATGCGCCACCGGCAAATCAAGCAATTCCTTGCCGCCGTCGCCAAGGCCGCCGGGCAGATGAACAGCGCAGAATGCCAAGAAGACTCCATCCGCAACATTCTGAAAATCCAATACGCCCTGCCGGGCTCCGTTGCCGACTCCCTGAAGTTTACCCGCTTCCCCGCCCCGCTGGAGGCAAAGGCAAAGGATATCGACGAGGCTGTCAGATGGCTCACAAAACGCGAGCGCGCACCGAAGAAACAACGACGCGACTCGCTGCTGTGCAACCCCATGGAACCATGAAGCAGCCCTTCAACAACATCGACGAGGACACCTTCTCCCAACTTGCCAACCACATTGAGGCCGAACTGGAGAAGAACCACCTGAGCACAGCACTGAACCTGCTCTCGCAACTGCTCGACATGGTCGCCAAACTGCCAGACTACAACAAGGCTCGCGAAAGCACCGAAACAGCAGCTGCCGACTACCACCGACTGCTCCACTACATGGCCGAGGGCACGGAAGACCCACAACGCCACGCCGTGCAGAGCAACCTCGTGCAGAAGGCCTTCCGCATCATGCAGGACCTGCGTCGCAGCTTCCACATCGCCACGCAGAAAAACATTTACTCCTCTACGGCCACCCTGACATCGGAGCACGAGCAGCAGAGCCTTCACACCATACTCCAAGCCGCGCAGCTGGCAAGCGACCCTGCCCTTCAGGACATCCTTTTCGACTGCATCTGGACGGCCCCGCAACTGACAGCGGCCGAAGAGAACGAACTTCGCCTGGCACTGTACGCCGCGCCCCTGAACGTGCAGGCCTACGTAATGAGTGCCCTCACGATGGCGCTGCTCCACTATTTCGACCCCACAAAGTTTCGCCTACTCCTCTCTTATGCTAACGCACAGGAAAAGGAAGTGAGCGCACGTGCCATGGTGGGAACATGCATCGTCACGCAGATTCACGCCACGCGCCTCACGCTCTTCCCCCAGCTGGCCGACGAAGTGACCCAACTCCTGCAAGCGCCTCAGCGCATGGAGGACATGACGCTGATTCAGCACTTCATCTGCCTCTATCTGGAAACGGAGCGCATACAGCAAAAGTTTGAAAAGGAAATCATACCCACACTCATCAAGCTCGGCCAGCAACGCAAGAAACTCGGGTTCGACGACATGGATCTCGACCTCACCGACCCCGAATCCACCCCCGAAATAAGCCGAAAGACCCGCCACATGCTGAACGACAGCATGCAGGAAATGGCGCAGCTCTTTCACGAAGGCATGGACCTCAACCTCCACACATTCACCTCGCTGAAGTCGTTTTCCTTCTTCCATCGCGTCGGACACTGGCTGGCACCCTACGACGCATCGAGGTCCGACATTGCCGACCATGCACTCATTCGCCTGCTGCCCATCTGCGACAGCGACAAGTATTCCGTTGCCGCACTGTTCAAGCACATCGCCGAGGAGCAGCGTGAGGCCATGAAGAAGAACATCGACAAGCACGCCGAAATCTTCGCGATGCACCAGCACGAAACAGGTAACGAGTTCCAAAATGTCATCCAATGCCTCTATCGCCTGCTCAAGCGCTCCCCGTGGACCTCGCTATGGCCTCAGGTCTTCAGCCCCGACATGCTGTTCATCAATAATCCCATTCTTCACCGGATGGTGGAAGCCACGCCCAAGTTCCTGCTCGAGACGGGAACGATGCTGCTGCGCCACAAGTTCTACGATGCTGCCGAGAAGCACCTGAGCCTCTATGCCCAAAGTGCCGGAGCCGACGTTGCACTACTCCTCAAGCTGGGACTCTGCGCCCAACAGCAGGGCAAATACTCGACAGCCATACGCCACTATCAACAGGCCGGCTTGCTCGACCCCAACAACACGAACGTGACCTACCGTCTGCAATACTGCTATGCCCAGACGGAGCGCTATCAGGAACAGCTGGACTGCCTGCTCAGCCTGGAAAAGGCCACGCCCGACGATGCGAGGGTGCTCATGGAGACTGGCCTCTGCTGCATTCAGCTCAAGAAGTGGGAAGAAGCCGAACGCCGTTTCTATAAGCTCGAATTTAAGGGGAAACACGTCATTCCCTCCGTTCGTTCAATCGCTTGGTGCTGCCTGAACCGTGGGGATTACGAAGCGGCGAAGAAAAACTACCTGCGCATTTTCAACGAAGCGCCAACAGAGGCAAACTGGGAAGACTACCTGAACATGGGCCACACCACATGGCTGTTAGGCGACACGCCTGCTGCCCTGGCCTTCTACGCCGAATATGCCCACCGCTATCTCATCGCACAACCGGAGGCCAAGGACGCGCTGATGCCCTTCACCGAGGACGCTGCGCTACTGCGCTCAAAGGGGAAGTTGCAGAACGACATCGACCTGATGTACGACCTCATTACCGAACAACTTTCGTAAGCGCTACAACAGTCCTTTTATGGGCTGGAACATCCGACCCACGAAACGACGCTTCAGCGAGAAACGTTGCCTGAAGTTCTTGGGTGTCAATATCTGACTTTGCAGGGCACTCCGACGAAAGATTTCGTTCAGTTCCTTCGTCACCTGAGGGTCGAAGACAACAGCATTCACTTCATAGTCGTAGCGAAGGCTGCGCCCGTCCAGGTTGGCCGTTCCGATGATGCCAATCTCATTATCCACCGTCATAATCTTGCTATGATGGAATCCTCCCTCAAAGTAGTACACCTCGGCTCCGCGGCGCATCATCTTCTTCATCTGAATGCCTATGACCTCAGGCACAATTTTATTGTCAGAATTTGCCGACACCATGATTTTCATGCGTATGCCCCTTCGCAGAGCCTGCTTCATGGCACGACGCACGCTGTGGGTGTTCGTAACATAGGGATTAATGATGCACACCTCTTGCTTTGCGGCCTTGAGGGCTGCGACCAGCGACTGCCGGATTTGGCGGTTCGACACCTTGGGCTCACGGTTCACTATCGAAACGACGCTACTGCCATAAGTTTCAGGCTCACGTGTGGCTCGATACTGCCGAGGAGCGAGCGATTCGCCCGTTGTTTTGTTCCAAATGCGAATGAAGATATTCTCGAACTCATCCACCACAGGCCCCTCAAAGCGGGCATGCAAGTCGTGCCACGCTCCCGTCTGCTTCGTCCCGTGGATATAGTAGTCAGCCACGTTCATGCCACCCGTCCAGGCATAAAGCCCGTCGACGACAACAATCTTGCGGTGGTCGCGATGCAGCATATTAGGAATCCAGGGGAAACGCAGGGGATCGAAGACGGCAAAATGGATTCCAAGCTGCCGAATGCTATCCATCTGTTCCTCGGTTATCGGATCAGATGCCTTCCAGTTTCCATAGGCGTCAATCAGCAGGCGCACCTCCACGCCCTGCTCCACCTTCTCGCGAAGCAAGTTAATCAGTTCGCCGCCTATTGAATCATGGCGAAAAATAAAATATTCGAGGTGGACGAAGCGTTCAGCCTTGCGTATGACTGAAAACATGTCGGCATACTTCTCCCTTGCAGACGGAAGTAAGGTAACCCTGCAACTGTCGTACTCCGGGTTTCCCTGCTCAATGAGTACACGGCGCAGCACCTCCCCAGATGTCTGGGAAAAGGATAGTTGGGGTATAAGAAGGAGCAGGAGGAGCAGAAGCCGGCTGTTCATAGCATACAACTGAAATTGTCTACAATGCCTAACAATTGCTGCTGGGCATCGACAACCAAAACGGCATGAATCTTATTGAGTTGCATGATGCGTTGTATGTCACTAATCTTCGTATCCGGACTGACGGACTTGGGGCTTCGGGTCATCACTGAAGATACGGGCATCTTGAAGAAGCGCTCCTGCAATTTCTGCATGGCACGACGCACATCGCCGTCCGTGATAATTCCCTGTATCTGTCCGTCTTCTACAATTACGCACAAGCCCAGGCGACCCTCGCTCACATGAACAACCGTCTCCGGAAGGGGTGTGTCGGGCGAGATGACGGGGAGGTCTTCGCTTCGCATGACGTCGCGGGCACGAGTGAGCAAACGTTTGCCCAGCGAACCGCCGGGATGGAATCTTGCAAAGTCGCGCTCCTTGAATTGGCGGCGCTCAATCAGAGCACAAGCTAATGCATCGCCCATGGCCAGCGTGGCCGTGGTACTGCTTGTGGGGGCAAGGTTCAACGGGCACGCCTCGTGGCTGATGCCAACATTGATATGACACGTCGAGTTGCGCGCAAGCAGGCTGTCCGGATTGCTGCTGATTCCAATCAGCGTGATGCCCTCGTCGATAAGGAACGGAACGAAGCGCAGCAATTCGTCGGTCATTCCGCTATGGCTAATGGCTATCACCACGTCGTCTGTCGTGATGACCCCTAAATCGCCGTGATACAAGTCCAGCGGAGATACGTAGAAGGCAGGGGTGCCCGTGCTGCTCAGTGTTGCCGCAATCTTGGCACCAATATGCCCACTCTTTCCAACGCCCGTCAGTATGACCTTACCCGAGCAATTATATATCATGTCGACAGCCTTGTCGAATTGTTCGTCGAGCTGCGGTATCAGGCTTAGTATAGCTTGCGCCTCATCGCGAAGGCATTGTGCTGCAATTTCTCTATTTGTCATCATAAAAGGGATTTCACAACTGTTTCAAAGTCGTGCAAATACAACATATTGGGCCCATCGCTCAGGGCTTCTTCGGGGTTGGGATGAATTTCGAAGAAGTACCCAGTGGCACCAAAAGCCTTTGCGGCCAGCGCCATAGCGGGCACGAACTCGCGGTTGCCACCCGTCTTGCCCCCAGCACCGCCAGGACGCTGGACAGAGTGCGTGCAATCCATTATCACACGTGGAGTCCATTGTTTCATGTCCGGGATGTTGCGGAAGTCGACAGCAAGATTGTTATAGCCGCACATGTTGCCACGCTCCGTCAGCCACACGTCGACAGCTCCGCTTTCGCGACATTTCTCTACGGGGTATTTCATGTCCTGGCCAGAAAGGAACTGCGCCTTCTTGATATTGACAGGCTTGCCCGTCCTGGCTGCAGCCACGAGCAAATCGGTCTGCCGACACAGGAAAGCAGGAATCTGAATGGCATCCACGACGCGGCCGACAGGCTCTGCCTGACAGCTTTCATGAATGTCTGTAATCAAGGGAAGGTGGTATTTCTCGCGTATGTCTGCCAGCATCTGCAGTCCTCGTTCCATTCCCGGTCCGCGATAACTGCTCAGACTCGTGCGGTTCGCTTTGTCAAAAGAGGCTTTGAAATAGATGTCCAGCGAATAGGCCGTGCGCAATCTCACTAATTCGCGTGCTACCGTTTCTAAGCAATCCATGTTTTCAATAACACATGGGCCAGCTATAAAAATAGGGTTCATCGGTTGCTTATTTTTTGCAAAAATACAAAAATATTCTCAATTTTCACTAACTTTGCCGTCGAAAGACAACGATAAGCAGATAAAAACCACTATTATGATAACGATTCAATCCTACGAAGACTTTAAACGACTCGAAGGCTCCGACCTGGGCAAGAGCGAAAACATTCATGTAACGCAAGAGCGCATCAACCAATTTGCTGACGCCACACTCGACCACCAGTGGATTCACGTCGACGAAGAGCGCTGCAAGCGTGAGAGTCCCTTTGGCCAAACCATTGCCCACGGCTACCTCACGCTATCGCTGCTTCCCGTTATGTGGAATCAGATTATAGCAGTAGAGAATCTGGAGCGCCAGATGAACTACGGAATGGACAAACTCAAGTACATCCAACCCGTGCTCTCTGGCCAACATGTCTTCATGACGGCTCACCTCGAGGAGGTCTTGAACCTGCGCGGAGCCATCAAGACGACCGTAAAAATTACCATTTGGATTGACGAGACAAAGAAGAAAGCCCTCGAAGGACTTGCTACTTTCGTCTACTACTTCAAAGCATAAATCCCCGGCTGGGGGCGCAAGCATGGCGCCCTAAGCCAGGTTCTTCAGAATCTCCGCAATACGGGTGTCAGTGCGTTCCGTGACAGGAACCAACGGCAGCCGTACTACGTTTTCTATTCGTCCCAGACTATGCAATGCCGATTTCACGCCAGAGGGATTACCATCGATAAACATCAGGCTGTATAGTTCAAACAGTTCATCGTTGATAATCTTGGCCTCCGCCAAACGACCCTCTTGCATAAGGTGCACCATGCGACTGAATTCTGCGGGAATGGCGTTGCCCACAACACTTATGATGCCACAGCCACCAGCCTTCATGACTGTCAGAGTCAGGCTGTCGTCGCCTGAAATCACGTCAAAGCCCTTGGGACGCTTTTCCAGTATCTCCTTTATCTGATCAATCTTTCCGCTTGCCTCTTTAATCGCCACGATGTTGGGAAAATCGCGGGCCAGTCTCAAGGTGGTGTCGGCTGTCAGATTAACCCCAGTCCGCCCCGGCACATTATACAGCACCACGGGCAGCGGGCTTGCCTCTGATATGGCCCGATAGTGTTGGTAGAGTCCCTCCTGCGAGGGCTTATTATACATTGGACACACGCTCAGTATGCCGTCGATACCGGTCCAGTCTGCCGTCTTGATTTCCTCGACCACGGCCGACGTGCAGTTCCCGCCGCACCCCATCAAGATGGGCATCCGGCCACCCACATGTTTCACAATCGTCTGCTTTATCGTCTGTTTCTCCTCTCGGGTGAGGCATGGCGTCTCGGCAGTGGTGCCAAGGATACACAAAAAGTCCACACCACTCTTCATGTGGAAATCAACGAGCGATAACAGCGCTTCGTAATCAATACTGCCGTCTGTCTTAAACGGAGTAATCAGGGCAATACCCAATCCCTTGAATTTATTCTCTTTCATATAATAAGTTATTCTATCATTTTCAGGAAGTCGTCCTCGCCAACAATGGGAATACCCAACTTCTGTGCTTTTTCCAACTTTGCAGGTCCCATGTTTTCCCCAGCCAATATGAAACTGGTCTTGGCTGAAATACTGCCCACATTCTTTCCACCATGCTTCTCTATGAGTGCCTTGTACTCGTCACGACTGTGGTGGGCAAACACGCCACTAATGACGATACTCTTTGACTGTAACTTGTCAGTGTGCTCTGCCAACTCACTTTCCGACAGCTCCATCTGTACGCCGTGGCTTCTCAGCCGTTCCACGAACCACTGATTTTGAGGGTTGGCGAACCATGTGATAACACTTTGTGCAATAACGGTTCCGATGCCGTTCAGCTGCAAGAGTTCTTCGAGCGAGGCATGCGCCAGCGCATCGATGCTCTTGAAATTTCGAGCTAAGGTCTTGGCTGCCGTTTCACCCACGAAGCGTATTCCTAAGGCGTACAACACGCGTTCGAATGGCACTTGCGTACTCTGCTGTATGCCCAGAAGTATCTTGCTCGCGCTGCGGTCCTTCTGTCCTCGCGCACCGCTAATTTGCTCACGGCGTATTTCAAACAGGTCTGCCGGGTCGCGAATGATGCCACGACGGAAGTATTCCGCTATGGTTTCCGGGCCGAGGGATTCAATATTCATGGCCTTTCGGCTAATGAAATGTTCAATTCTGCCCTTTAGCTGTGGAGGGCACGACGTGTCATTGGGACAATAATTTGCGGCCTCGCCCTCGTAGCGCACCAATGGCGTGCCACATTCGGGGCAACAAGTAATGAACTCCACCCTTGGGCCGAGGTTCTCGTCTCTTGCATCGAGGTCGACATCCACGATTTTGGGAATAATCTCGCCGCCTTTCTCCACGTACACATGATCGCCAATGTGTAGGTCGAGTTTGCGGATAAAGTCTTCATTGTTGAGCGTGGCTCTCCGCACGACGGTGCCAGAGAGTTGCACGGGATCCATATTGGCAACAGGAGTGATGGCACCAGTGCGACCAACCTGGAAGGTTACCTCACGCAAAATGGTCGTCTGCTTTTCTGCCATGAACTTGTAAGCAATGGCCCATCGAGGACTCTTTGCCGTAAGTCCCAGGCTGCGCTGCTGCGCCAGCGAATCGACCTTCAGCACGATACCGTCAGTTGCTACTGGAAGATTCTTGCGCTCCACATCCCAGTAGTCGATATAGTCATATATTTCCTGAAGCGAGGAGACAAGCTTCATCTGCGGCCCAATCTTGAAACCCCATTCGCGGGCTTTCTGCAGGTTGACATAATGGCTGTCGGTTGGAATGTCGTCACCAAGGAGGTAATAAAGATAGGAGTCTAATTTACGCTGTGCCACCACGGCTGAATTCCTGCTCTTCAATGTACCGCTGGCGGCATTACGAGGGTTGGCAAACAAAGGTTCTTCTGCAGCAGCACGTTCGACATTCAGGGCGTCGAAGCTACTCCAAGGCATCAGCACCTCACCTCGAATTTCAAATTCTTCTGGATAGTCGGCCTCCCGAGATAGCACAAGGGGGATGGAGTGTATGGTCTTCACATTCTCCGTCACATCGTCGCCCTGAACCCCGTCACCGCGTGTTACGGCGCGCACCAGTCGACCCTGCTCGTAGTGGAGCGATATGCTCAGTCCGTCGAACTTCATCTCGCAGCACACCTGGAAGGATTGTCCTCGAAGCCCTTCTTCGACACGCTGGTACCATTCGCGCACCTCGTCACGATTATAGGTGTTAGCCAGACTGAGCATGGGGCGTTTATGCACCACCTGACGGAATTCATTGTTCAGGTCGCTCCCCACACGTTGACTGGGGCTGTTGGGGTCATACAGCTCCGGATGTTTCTGCTCCAGTTCCTGCAGCAATCGCATCTTCTGGTCAAACTCCAGATCGCTGATTAGTGGCTGATTCAGCACATAGTACTGATAATTATGCTTGTGAAGCTCGGCCCGCAATTGCTCTATGGTTTGACGCTCATCCATCACTGTTGCTGTAGTTTGTCCATGTTTTCACGTGCGACCCTCAGGTACTCCTTAATATAAGGATGTTCGAGGAAGTAGGAAGGGGCTCCGATGATGAGTTCCTCGATTTGCGGAGTCAACACAGGGTAGGCAAATTCACTGGTCATTATCATGAATACGCCAGGCCCAAGCACATTGTTATAGTTCTGCTTGATAAATCCCGACACAAGTTGGTCTGATTCGATGGAAAGGCGGCGTGCCTCATCGCTCAATCGGGCCATCACCTCGTCGTGTTCCATGCCATCCATGACCATGCGCCCTTCCTTACGGGGCAGGTCGGCCATTTGGTTGTCGATTTGTGTCTTACGTTTAATAAAGGAGTAGAGGCTGTCGTTGAGCGGTCCGCCCGTGGCAATCTGAGCAACTTCGTCAATCTTCATTTCTATCTTCTCGCCCTCCAGCACCACTGGCATTAGGCTCTGGTTTCCCCAAAACAGGTTGACCATCATCGTTGAATCCGAATATCCCTTGAAGGAGAACTTTCCATGCGTGACGCAGCACGAGTCGATGTCTTTGAGCTTTTGGTTTTCGAAGACCTTCATGTAAAGCATTTTTCCCTCCATCCCGTGCACACTGGTCGACCCATTTACCATATAATGGTCGCTGCAGCCCACGAGGAAGGACATGGGGAAAAGCAGGAAGAGCGAGAGTTTGAGCGCTTGCGGAATGCGGATGGCCGTGTAGAGTTGGAGCACGGCACCGATTAGCATGCACACCACCCACTCGTTATGTTGAAGCAAGTGGTAGCCAAGTGTTTGGGCAGTCATGGCCACTGCAGAAACAACCAAGGCGGCAGCCCCGAATAGTTGCTGACGCCTTAGCCGCACCACCACGAAGTCATTTCCCTCATAGGAGGCACGTAGTTGCATGGTGACAAACATCACCACGCCTACCACAAATATCGCATTTGAAACCCAGCCACCCACGATCCACGTTGCAGCACCTGCCACCATCAGTAGGGCTCCTATGCGGAATATCAGGTTCTCAATCTTAGTTAGTGCCTTCATCTTCCGCCTCGGATTGGCTGTCCATAGTACCATCCATGAACACATACACGTCCTCGTCTGGATACTTCATAAGGTATACCTCACGAGCCACACGCACAACCTCTTCCTGTTTGCTCTCCAAGGCCTCCAAGGCACGTGTGTCCTGCTCATATCGATTCTGATACTGGCGCATTTCGTCCTTTAAGGCCGATATTTCCTGAATGCGCTGATAGCGGGCCCAGAAACTATCCTCATCTATAATGCCCACTTCTAATGCAAAGAAGGCTAATACGACAAAATACTTATATTTACGCAGGAATTCCCATACGGTCTGAATACTACTCATATTCCTTATTTATTTTACGTCGCAAATATACGAATAATTTTATATTTTGAATCATATATTTGAATTAATTTGTATCTTTGCAACGATTATTAACAATCAGCATGGAACAATATATTGTATCGGCCCTAAAATATCGTCCAGCAACCTTTGACAGCGTTGTGGGCCAACGGGCACTTACCACCACCCTACTCAATGCCATACGCACGGGCAAACTGGCCCACGCCTATTTATTTTGCGGACCGCGAGGGGTTGGCAAGACCACCTGCGCCCGCATTTTTGCCAAGACCATAAACTGCGAACATCTGAACGAGAATGGCGAACCTTGTGGCACGTGCGAATCATGTCGTGCATTCGACGAGGGGCGCTCACTGAACATACATGAACTCGATGCCGCCTCGAACAATTCTGTCGACGACATCCGTGAGCTTATCGATCAAGTTCGCATTCCGCCTCAGGTAGGGCGCTACAAGGTGTTCATAATCGACGAGGTTCACATGCTGTCGCAACAGGCTTTCAACGCCTTCCTCAAGACGCTGGAGGAGCCACCACGCTACGTTATCTTCATTCTGGCCACTACTGAAAAACATAAGATTCTCCCCACCATTCTCAGCCGCTGTCAGGTTTACGACTTTCAACGCATAACCGTTAAGAATACCGTAGACCACCTGAAATACGTTGCCGAGAAGGAGGGCTACCAAGTGGAGGAAGAAGCGCTCGCACAGATTGCCCAAAAGGCCGACGGCGGAATGCGCGACGCCCTTAGTATCTTCGACCAGATGGTAAGTTTCACTGGTGGGAACGTCACCTATCAGTCCACCCTGCAGAACCTGAACATCCTAGACTCGGAATACTACTTCCGCGTGGCGGACAACATGCTCAACCATGATGTCGAATCATCGCTCCTGCTCCTCAACGAAGTCATGGAAAAAGGCTTCGACGGAGGAAATTTCATTGCCGGACTGGCCGACCACTTCCGCAACTTGCTTGTGAGCCGCGACGCCAAGACTCTCCCCCTGCTCGAGGTGAGCGAAACACAGCGTCAGCGCTATCACGAACAGGCCATGCGCTGCAAGCCTCAGTTCCTGTTCCGCGCCATAAAGCTCTGCAACGAATGCGACATCAACTACCGCCAAAGCCGGAACAAGCGGCTGCAGGTGGAATTATGCCTCATACAAACCACACAGAGTACAGATGATGATGGGGCCAGCGCGGGGCGTTGCCCTGCCAAGACTATAAAACCCCTATTCACTCAGCAGCCCACTCAACAACAGGCTCTCACTAAGATAGTGGAGAGCACGCCGACTGCGCCCAAGCAAGAAAAGCCCGCAACACCGAAGCCCACGCTTCGCAACCTTGACCTGAACGCTACCAGCATACGCAGCAACGTGGCGCCAAGGAAGCCGTCGCCAGTAAAAACTGAGAACACACCTGCCAATAGTACCACCACACAGGCACCCTCTGTCAGCGTCCCACAGGCAACAGCCCAGCAGCAACAGCTCGACGCCGAACGACTCACTGCCGCCTGGCATCATTTTGCCAATATGCTGCCGAAGTCTGAGATTGCCATTGCCCAGCGCATGCGCAGCACCACGCCACAATTAGTGTCGCCCAAGAGTTTCTCAATCACCGTAAGCAACCCGCTCGTCGAAAAGAGTTTACAGAAGTTCCGACCTAAAATCGAAGCTTTCATCAAACAAGAGTACAAGACAGAGGATATTAGCATGCAAATTCTGGTGGCTGAGCCCGAAGTAATGATAAAGAACTATAGTCGGCCCGATCAATTCCGCCACATGCTCAAGACCAGCCCCAGCTTTGCCAAGCTCCACGAGATATTCTCACTCGAACTCGCATAGCCCCACCAAATGATGGAACTAAACCTTCAACAACTAACTATCGCTGTCTGTCAAGTTGCCCGTCAGGCAGGAGCCTACATACGTCAGGAACGCACTAAATTCTCCACCGACAAGGTGGAACGGAAGCATGCCCACGACTATGTGTCGTACGTCGACAAGGGTTCGGAACAGATCATCATCTCCGCCCTCAAAACACTCCTGCCAGAGGCTGGATTCATCACCGAGGAAGGACTGGCCACACACGCAGACGAGCAATGCCTATGGGTTGTCGACCCTCTTGACGGCACGACCAACTTTATCCATAACTTTTCGCCATATGCCGTATCCATAGCCCTCACCCAGAGCAACGAGATTCTGCTGGGTGTGGTCTACGACGTCTGCTCCGACGAATGTTTCTATGCGTGGAAGGGAGGTGGCGCCTTCGTCAACGGACAAGCCATTCATGTTTCGGCCCACCAGCTCGACGACGCCCTGCTTTGCCTGCAACTGCCATACAACAGCAAGGCCTATACACCCGTCATCCATCGTCTTATCGACCGGTACTACGGCAATGTGGGCAGCATTCGCATGATTGGCTCTGCGGCAATAGCCTTGTGCTACGTTGCAGCCGGGCGGCTCGACGTATATGCCGAAAAGTATCTGGGGCAGTGGGACTACATGGCGGGAGCGCTAATCGTTAGGGAGGCAGGCGGCCTTGTTACCAGCTTCGAAGGCGATGCCGAATTTATGACGAGTGGTGGCATACTGGCCACTAATGGCCTCTCCTTCACCACAACCTAAGTTTGAAATTATGAGTAGAAAAAGAAAAGAACTGCCCGTATTGGAGCAGATAGAGATTACTGACGTGGCTGCCGAGGGCAAGGCACTAGTAAGGGTTGACGAACTGGTGGTATTTGTGCCCTGGGTGGTCCCTGGCGATGTGGTGGACTTGCGACTTACCAAGAAGAAGCACCACTATGCCGAGGCAGAGGCCATACGCTTCCACAAATACAGCGAACAGCGCACAGAACCCTTCTGCCGCCACTTTGGCGTGTGCGGCGGTTGCAAGTGGCAGATGCTACCCTACGACGAGCAGCTCCGCTGGAAACAGAAGCAGGTGATGGACGCCCTGACGCGAATCGGCAAAGTAGAACTGCCCGAGCCTCACCCCATCATGGGCAGCTGCAAGACACGCCAGTACCGCAACAAGCTCGACTTTGGATGTAGCAACAAACAATGGCTCACGTGGGAGCAAATGAAGGAGGGCGTTCCTTTTAAGCCCGGCATCGGTTTCCACATCAGCGGGGCCTTCGACAAGGTGCTGCCCATCGAGAACTGCAGTCTGATGGACGACCTGAACAACGACATCCGCAACTGGCTCTTCGACTACGCTATTGCCAATAATCTTACTTTCTACGACCTCAGAGCCCAAGAGGGCTTCTTGCGCGGCATCGTGATGAGGAACTCGCTCTCGGGCGAATGGATGGTAACCGTGCAGTTCGGCCCGAAGGCTCGCGTGGAAGCGAGCAAGGAGGCTGCCGAGGAAGAGACGCGCACAGAGAGCCTGTTTGACAGGGAGGAGGCCACGAGGCTGCTCGAGGCCATGCACGTGCAATTCCCTCAAATTACGAGCCAGATGTACGTCTATAATCCCAAGTGCAACGATACATTCAACGACCTCGACGTAAAGTGCTATCACGGTACACCCTTCATCTATGAACTCATGGAAGACCTGCGGTTTAAGGTGGGCCCCAAAAGCTTCTACCAGACCAATACGGAGCAGGCCTATGAGTTGTACAAGGTTGCAAGAGAGTTTGCCGGGCTCACTGGCCACGAGTTGGTCTACGACCTCTACACCGGCACAGGCACCATCGCCAACTTCGTAGCCAGAAAGGCCAGCAAGGTCATCGGCATCGAATACGTTCCTGAAGCCATCGAGGACGCCAAAGTGAATGCCGAACTAAATGGCATCACGAACACAACATTCTATGCTGGAGACATGAAAGACATCCTGACGGAAGAGTTTATCAACCAGCACGGAAGGCCCGACGTTATCATCACCGACCCACCACGAGCAGGCATGCACGCCGACGTGGTTGCCACCATCCTGCAAGCCGCGCCACAGCGCATCGTCTACGTCAGCTGTAACCCTGCGACACAGGCTCGAGACCTCAACCTTTTGGACGTGGCCTACCGCGTAGCAAAAATTCAGCCCGTCGACATGTTCCCTCACACACAGCACGTCGAGAACGTCGTTTTACTTACAAGAAAATAAGAACCCGAGAATATGAAATCTACGGCCATACTCCTGCTCCACTGCCCCGACAGGCCAGGCATCATCAGCGAAGTCACCAAATTCATCACCGATAACCATGGCAACATCGTCTACCTCGACCAGTATGTCGACCGCGAAGACGGCGTTTTCTTCATGCGCATAGAATGGGAACTCGACGGATTCCTTGTACCCAAGGAGAAAATCAAGGAATACCTCTCCACACTCTACGCCCAGCGCTACCAGATGACGTTTAACCTCTACTTCAGCGACGAACGCCCGCGCATGGCAATCTTCGTGAGCAAGATGAGCCACTGCCTCTACGACCTGCTGGCTCGCTACAAAGCCGGCGAATGGAACGTGGACATACCATGCATCGTCTCCAACCACGAAGACCTTCGATACGTGGCCGAACAATTCGACATTCCTTATTACGTGTGGAGCATCAAAAAAGACCACTCCAACAAAGCCGAAGTGGAACAAGCCGAGATGGAACTACTGCGCGAAAAGCGCATAACATTCATCGTGCTGGCCCGCTACATGCAAATCATTAGCGACGATATGATTGCCAAATACCCCCATCATATCATCAACATCCATCACTCCTTCCTGCCAGCATTCGTGGGTGCAAAGCCCTACCACCAAGCATGGGCGAGAGGCGTTAAAATCATCGGCGCAACAAGCCACTACGTAACGGCAGAACTGGACGCCGGCCCCATCATCGAGCAGGATGTGGCCCGCATCACACACAAGGACACACCCGAAAGCCTCGTGCTGAAGGGCAAAGACCTGGAAAAGATCGTGCTATCGCGAGCCGTGTCGAAACACATCGACCGCAAAATCCTCACCTACAAAAACAAAACCATCATCTTCAGTTAACAAGCACGTTAACGCAACGAATCATTCTTCGCGACGCGTCACCGTGAGTGGCGCGTCGCTATGATGTAAGCGACGCGATGCTACGATGCGAACGGCGCGACGCAATAATACAAACGTCACGACGCTTTAATGCAAACGCAACAACGCTATGATGTGAACGACGAAACGCTATGATGTGAGCAACGTAGCGTTATGACGACTACGCTACTGCATAATAACGGAGCACTAATAAAGTATCTTAGAAAGAAGAATTGCGGACCTCAACGACCGGGGAAAGTCTGGAAGGTTCCATCATCAAAGAAGATACGAATCTCTGTAATTACACGCTGCGGTTTGTCAACATATTTTACCACCTCGCGAATTACAGGCACTCGTGGGGTCCCCCCAGCGAGGTCGAACGACAAATCTGCAGAATCGCTCCCAGCAGCCGACGAAGTTCCATCACCCATCTCTAATCCGGGGAACAACCCGCCACTCAAATCAGTTGAATCAGAACTGCCACTGTTTTCAGCGCGCTTTTCGCTCTGATACATATCGCCCTCACCAAAAAGCAACCACGACATATTAAGCTTCGGAAAACGACGATGGAGAGCTTCCGCGTGATTAAGCGTGGGGCTGGTTCGTCCGTTGAAAATACTTGACAAAGTTGCTGGGCTGATTCCTGTGGTAGCAGCGAACTCTTTTTGGTTGAGTCCCTCCTGCTTCATGATTTGGAATATACGATCTTTCATCTTAGCGTACTGGGGGTAGGGTGAACACCCCGATTTTAGATTTCTAACTTGATACAAAGTTACAAAAATTGATTTATACCGCCAAATTTAAATCTCTATAATTAAATAAATAGATTCAGGTTTTACTTTTAATTAATGAATCAATACGTAAAAATCACGGGGGCGCAGCAGTTCAGCATTCAGAAAACGAATTTAAGAGGCTATTATCAATATATCTAAAGCAAAAGCTTGCACAATTCAGCATAAACAACTGGTAATTCGGTAGATAATACCGATAATAAAAGCCAAATCGGGCGATATGAATATTGCCCTCTTATAGGCGAGGTTATACCCTGTTGCTTTATATGATTAAACTCACACTAATCGTTGATTTTCTACTAATTATCGTTTAGTGTAATATTAGAATGGATATTCATTCACACATATAGCCGCAAGTATTGCGATTCGTAAAATCAACATCAAGGAAACAATATCGGCGTTTCGGGCTGCTTAATTCGGAACTCTATACGTCAAAGGATGCTTCGATGTTGTTCATATTTCAAAACTTCAATTCAGGTTTGATGGAATTTAGAGTTCTAAAACACGAATCGCCGAGAAGCGATTTTTGCTGAATTTTGAATCCTTACGTTATTTGCCTACAACTGGGCGCTTGGAAAAATCTACGCGATTCTCAGGGCACATGAATTGGCGTCAAAGCCTTTTCAGATAGCGCTTTACGCGAAAAAAATTGCCTCACCGACGGCGAGGCAAATAGAAAGAAATTAGTGAAGAATGTAGAAAATAAGTTCCTTCAGGAGGTCTCCAGGCGAAGATTTACAGCCCCCTACCCCCTTAGATTTGGCATCAGTTTGGCGTATTTCACTTAATATATCCATCACCTTCTTTCCAGAGTAATTTCGGCGCGCTGGAATGAGTGCACGCCGAGCCACCCATGTCGACTTACCCAGATACTGGGCAATACCATCGTCGGTTTGTGAGGGTGCGAAATACGCCATCAGGACGTCGGAAAAGAAATTAAAAAGTGAAGACAGCGTGATAGGGAGAGCAAATGTGCGAGGATTACTGTCAAAATATTTTACTATCTGATTTGCCTTATAAACATCGCGAACGGCCAGGGCATTATGAAGCTCAAAGTTGTTAAAGTCCTTGCTCATGCCCGTAAGTTCTTCAACCAGCCGCGCCCCCACCCTGTTCTCTCCTTGCGGAAGAGCCATGAGCAATTTGTCCATCTCTGCAACGAGACGCGAAAGGTCGCTACCCACATGGTCGCACAGCATCTGCGCTGCAGCCGGCTCAATTGTCTTCTGGTGGCGCTGCATATAGTTGTTGACAAACGGCGGAAGCTCGTTGTCGTAGAGTCGCTTGCTCTCGAACACCACGCCCTGACGTTTGATTTCCTGCGCCAGCGCGCGGCGGGTGTCATATTTACCGTGCTTATGGCACAGTATGAGAATCGTGGAGAGCGTGGGATTCTTGGCATAGGCCGCCAGCGTATCCTTGTCGTTGAGCGACTGAAATTCGCGTACGAGCACCACGCGCCGATCCGCCATCATGGGATATTGCCGCGCCACGTTGATAATGTCGTTGGCACGCGTTTCGGCGCCATATAGCAAGTCGTAGTTAAAATCGCGTTCTTCAGCCTTGAGGGCATTATCAGCAATAAACTGACTGAGCATGTCGATGTAGTAGTCCTCGTCGCCCATGAGCAGGTAAATGGGTGCAAACTTCCCAGCTCGCACATCCTTCACGATGTCCATGTAGTTTAGGCCAGCTTCCTTTGCCATAGTTTTCTGTTACCTGTTTCCGGCTTTCTGCTTTCCGTTGCTTGGTTCTTGCTTCCTGCTTCCGACTAATAATCGAACTTCAGGTGGCGAACGGTCTTCTTCTCCTGCTTGATCATCTCCAGTGCCTCGATGCCGATTTCCACATGTTTCTCGACATAGCTGGCCGTAACGATATTGTCGCTGGCTGCCGTCTTCACACCCTCGGGCGTCATGGGATTATCGGAGACGAGCAAGAGGGCGCCCGTCGGGATATGGTTGGCAAAGCCGCAGGTAAAGAGTGTGGCAGTTTCCATGTCGACTCCCATGGCGCGTGTCTTACGCAAATACTTCTTGAAATCGTCATCGTGCTCCCACACACGGCGGTTTGTGGTGTAGACGGTGCCCGTCCAATAATCCATCCCCATATCGCGGATAGCACTGGATACGGCACGCTGCATCATAAATGCGGGCAGCGCAGGCACTTCGGGAGGAAAGTAGTCGTTCGACGTACCCTCGCCTCGTATGCCGGCAATGGGCAGAATAAGGTCGCCTCGCTTTGTCTTGTTAGAGATGCCTCCGCACTTACCCAGGAACAGGCAAGCCTTGGGGCTGATAGACGAGAGGAGGTCCATGATAATCGCAGCATTGGGCGATCCCATGCCGAAGTTGATTATCGTGATGCCCTCGGCCGTTGCCGAACGCATGTTGGCCTTATAGTCAGGGCATTCGATGCCGTAGCGATTGCAAAAGATATCAACGTAGTTATTAAAATTGGTTAGTAGGATGTACTCGCCAAAATCTTCCAACGGACGATTTGTGTACCTTGGCAACCAATTCTGAACAATTTCTTCTTTTGTCTTCATATTCCTTATTATATATAATACCTCGCAAAGATAGCGAATTATTTTCAATTTCGATTTTTAATTTCTATTTTTGTCGTCATGTTGACGTTAAACCTACCGCAAACCGACCTGAGACTGGAAAAACGAGGCGACACGATATACGTTTTCGACATTCTGCGCCGTCGCTACATCAAGGTGACTCCAGAGGAGTGGGTAAGGCAACATTTTGTACACTTTTTACTTGAGCACAAAGGCTATCCCACGGGCCTCATGTCAAACGAGGTGTCGCTCTCGCTTAACGGCACCACCAAGCGATGCGACACCGTGCTCTACGACCAACATGCAAGCCCTCGTATGATTGTGGAATACAAGGCGCCCCATATTCAGCTAAGCCAGAAGGTATTCGACCAGATTTCGCGCTACAACATTGTGTTGCGAGTGCCCTACCTCATTGTGTCGAACGGCATAGCGCACTACTGTTGCCACGTGGACTACGAGCACGGGAACTACCAGTTCCTGCGCGACATTCCCCGCTACGAAGATTTATAAGAAAGGGATTACGCCGTGTAAGGACTTACGCCGTGCGCTCGGCACAGGCCTGACGGCGATACCACAGCGCGAACCACACGAGGGCCACGAGCAGGCAGACCATTCCCAACGGATAGCCAATCGAGCCAGGCAGGAACAGCATCAGCTTCGACACGAAGAAGAAGGTACTGCAGACGGCAGTCATGAAGAGGGCCGGGATGAGTGTAATCCAGAAACATTTGCGTTGGCGCACCATGTAGACGGTGGCCGTCCACAGCATGATGGCTGCCAGCGTCTGGTTGGCCCACCCGAAATACTGCCACACGACCTTGAATCCGTCGGCGTTCTCAATCTGCCACACCAGGATGGCGATAGAGGCAAGGAACAAGGGCACGCCGATGAGCAGGCGCTTAGGGATGGGACGCTGGTCGAGCGTCAGGCCCTCGGCAACAATCAGGCGAGCCGAGCGGAAGGCCGTGTCGCCGCTGGTGATGGGCGCTGCCACCACACCCAGGATAGCCAGCACGGCGCCGAACGTGCCCAGCCAGTTGTTGCAAACCAACGTAACCACGTCAGCCGCCGAAGTGCGGAAGCCGGCCTGTGCCTCGGGAATCATGGAGTATCCCGTCTCAGGCGAGTTGTAGAAGAACCACGAAGCCACACTGGCCCAGATGAGGGCCACGATGCCCTCGGTTATCATTGCGCCGTAGAACATCGGGCGCCCCATGTGCTCGTCCTTCGTGCAGCGGGCCATAAGTGGCGTCTGGGTGGCGTGGAAGCCAGAGATTGCGCCACAGGCAATCGTGATGAAGAGGCACGGGAAGATTTGGTCGGTCCAGGTGTCGGGAGCCGTTTCTGCCCCCATGTTGTAGAGGTGGTCCCACACCTCGGGGATGACCGGCCAGTTGATAAACATCACCGCCATCAGGGCTGCCGCCATGAACAGCAGCGAGAAGGCGAAGAGGGGGTAGATTTTACCGATAATCTTGTCGATGGGGAGCATGGTGGCAATGATGTAGTAGACGAATATCACGCCCACCCACATCATCTTGCTACCTCCCATGTCGCTGAGTATCTGGGCTGGCGAATAGACAAACACCGTGCCCACCATGAGCAAGAGGAATACCGTGAACGCGAGCACCAGCAGGCGCGGCCAACGGCCCAGGTAGCGCCCCGCCAGTTCGGGCAGTCCCTCGCCGTCGTGGCGCATGGAGAGCATACCTGCCATGTAGTCGTGGACCGCACCGGCAAAGATGCAGCCCAAGACTATCCACAGATAACTGACCGGCCCGAACTGGGCCCCCATGATCGCTCCGAAGATAGGGCCCGTGCCAGCGATGTTCAGGAACTGAATCATGAACACCTTCCAGCCCGGCATGACGATGAAGTCGACACCGTCGGATTTGCTCACTGCAGGGGTGACCCTGTCGTCAGGCCCGAACTTGCGTTCTACGAAACGCCCATAGAAACGGTAGCCCAACACGAGGGCTACCATACTAATCAGGAACGATATCATGCTACTCTATCCTCCTCTTACTTAGAAAGTTCTTTGTCGAAGACTATTCCTCTTCGGTCGTATTCTTGGCCGTGCGGCGAGCCGAGCGCTTGGGCTTCTCGGCAGCTGGCTTTTCAATCTTCACGCCGGCGAGTTCGCTGTCAATCATGATGCGGCCGCAGTATTCGCAGACGATAATCTTCTTGCGCATGCGGATGTCGAGCTGGCGCTGGGGCGGAATCTTGTTGAAGCAACCGCCACAAGCATCACGCTGCACGTAGACGATACCCAGTCCGTTGCGGCTGTTGCGGCGGATGCGCTTGAAGGCGGCCAGCAGGCGCGGCTCGATTTGTGCCTCCAGGCTCTTGCTGCGCTCGCGCAGTTTCTCTTCCTCGGCCTTCGTCTCCGAAATGATTTCGTCGAGCTCCGACTTCTTGATGTCGAGGTCGGTGCGGCGTTCCGTCACGTTCTCGCTGCTCTGGGCCAGTTCGTCGGTCTTCATGCGGATGGCCTCCTCGGCCTCGCGAATCTTCTTCTGGTTCAGCTCAACGTCGAGTTGCTGGAACTCGATTTCCTTGTTCAGGCTGTCGTATTCGCGGTTGTTGCGCACGTTGTCCATCTGCTCCTTATACTTGGCGATGGCGGCGTTGGCGTTCTCGATGGCGGCCCGGCGGTCGGCAATCTCGCGCTTCAGTTCCACGATTTCGTTCTGTATCTTCTCGATGCGCGTGGTCAGGCCTTCGATTTCGTCCTCCAGGTCCTGCACTTCCAGGGGCAGTTCGCCACGGAGGGTCTTGATTTTGTCAATCTCGCTGAGCATGGTCTGCAGTTGATAGAGGTTCTTCAGTTTCTCCTCAACGGTCAGTTCTGCAGGGTCTTTTTGTTTTGTTGCCATAATGTTATGATATGATTTTATGTGATTATGTCCTACTATATATATTATATAAGGTATTGTATCGGGTTCGTGTCGACGTTGGTCATGAAGAGGGGCAGTTCGGGCCATCGGTCACCGATAATCTGGTAGAAGATTTCCTTCGTGTACTGCTCGCTCTGGTAGTGTCCCATGACGGCAATCTGTATCTCCTGCTCGTGGCCGAAGAACTGGTGGTACGACATTTCACCCGTCAGGAAGGCATCGGCCTCCAGGCGTATGGCCTCGTCCAGCATGAAAGCCCCAGCCCCACCACACAGGGCCACCGACTGTATGGGCCGCCCCAGCAGTTCGTTGTGCTGCAGAGCTTCGATGTGGAACACATCCTTCACGCGCTGCAGGAAAGCCAGCGAGTCCTCCGCCGCCGGCAGGTAGCCGATGAGCCCCGAGCCGGCCACGACGTGGCGCTCGCCCACGCTCACCGTGTGCCGCTGCATCATGGCCACGTCCACCAGTCCCAACTTTTCAGCAATGCGGTAGTTCACACCGTCCTCGGCATTGTCCAGGTTGGTGTGGGCGGCATAGATGGTGATGTCGTTCTGGATGGCCAGTCGCACGCAGCGCTCCACCTGTGTGCGCTCAGTAACCTGACGCAGGGGGCGGAACAACAGGGGGTGGTGACTGATGATGAGGTTACAGCCGAGGTCTATGGCCTCGCGTATCACCTCCTCGGTAACGTCCAAACACAATAATGCCCCTGAGGCTTCCTGCTCCGCTGTCAGTCCAACTTGCAGGCCGGCATTATCGTAGCTCTCCTGCAGTGGCAACGGCGCAAAACGTTCAAGGGCGCTAATTATCTCCTTAAATTTCACGCTGTACGTAATATGTATGGTTCTAAAACCGCCGCAAATTTACAACAAATCTCCGTCATTCACAAATTTAGTGAATATTATTTCCCCGACGGCAGTCTATGGGCAGGTCGAGAGGCAGGCAGGGAGGCAAGATTTTGAGCCTTTATCGTCCCTGATGGCAAATCAGGGATGCCACGACCTAATTTCGGCATCAACGACAAAAATGTCGCCATCTTCATCGGTAAGGACATTTCGAGGCAGAAGATCCCACGCCTCATAGCAATCATTGCGAAAACGCCCTTTCTCTTGGGTTTTGGTGAAGCCCAAAGCCGCCATATAAGTATCAATCATGATTTGCGTGGCAGGACGGGCATTAGCAATACGCTGCTGTACGATAATAGGCTGAACAGAGCGACCGTCAAAACCGGTAAACCCATAAAAAGTATATGCCGTATCAGGGAAAATATGATTATGCATTATCACTTTCCTGAGCAGAGCAACTATGCTGCCGCTATTAAGAAGGTTGTTGACCTTATAGACAACCTTTTCGGCAACATAGGTGTCATTTTCATTCCCACTAGGACCAGGAACCCCCAAGTCGAAAACCTTCATCATGGGAATCCAAAAGCCAGAGGATTTGGCTAAAGTTTCCGCAGCCCGCAGTTCGCTGGCAGCTACATTCGGCTGGCCAGTTCCAAATTGTGCTTCATGTACTCGACAAAGTCTTTCGAGCTCATCGGCGATTGCTGCGATTCGGCGATTTTCTGCATCTTGCGCTCCGTCACTTCTTTGTGAAACTGGTTGAGGTATGTCATTGCTCATTGCAGATTAAGCGGATTTCTATCCGCAAAAATACTACATTATTTTGTCATGACAAAGAATAACAGGCGAAAAAGACAATCAGGAATCCAGCCCCCGAGGGAGGCAGACGGAAGGAGCCGCTATCCTCGCGGACGGCGGCTCCCTATTGAAACAAAAAAATTACTTAAAACACACGCAACAACGTGTGCGCTGTCGCCAGCCCCCGCCCTGGGGGCCGGCATATCTTAATCATTACTCTTCGCTGGCATCCTCATTGTCCCAGATGTCCCAGCCCTTGTCCTCATGAACAAGGCCTGCACTCGTGGCTTCAGTGTTGAAGAGTGAGCCTTTGATATTATCTCCGTCGGCATGAAGGGCGGAACCTGACAGGATGCTCTCGCTGTTTCTCAGTTCCACGCTTGTTGTTACTGGCTTCTTATATATCTTTTTCATTGCTGTTTTCTCCTATTTATATAATATATGTATTCAACTATCCCTTTACTTCACGATGAACTTGCGGCCGTTCTTCACGTAGATGCCCTTCGTGGGTTTCGATACACGGCGACCGCTCAGGTCGAAGATGGCACTCATTTTCTCATTGTCTCCATTTCTCATTATCTCAACGATGCCGTCCGTCTCGTCGAAGTTCAGCACGAAGTTCTTGATTTTGGTAGCGGCCAAGGCCGTGATGTAGGCGCGGTGGGCAGCAAGGCTTGTGAAGCTACCGGCCTTGTAGAAGCCGACGTTCTCGCCCACATTGTTCAGGATATAGTCTTCGGAGGTGATAGTCGTTGCTTCGTTAACGCCTGTCAGGCAGTTCTCGCCGACGGCAGCTGCCGAAGCAATGACGGGAACGTTCACCGTTGCACCGCCTTCCTTGTAGAGCAGCAGACCCGTGTTGGCAGGCACCTCGGTGACGGGAGTGAAGGTGAGGTTGCCACCGCTAACCGTACCGACATAAGCCTTAACCTCACTGCCCGTAAAGTCGAGAGGACTATCACTTGACCATGTGGCATAACCGACATTACTTACCTTGACTGCCTCTGCCACCTTAGTTGCTGAAGAGGGAGACTTTACCCCTTTGGAAGTTATATATTTTTCTATGCTTCCACAAACTACCACTTGAGCAACACCGATATGTTGGGGATTATCCTGCACGTTGAAATTTGTACGAATTGTGCCTGAAGGCAACTGAAGCGCTATTGTTCTCTCCACGCTGCTCTCATCTGGGTCATCAGCAAGCGCCAAATTGGAAGCAATTACGCCTGAGCGAGTAAAGTTACTTTCGCTACCGCTCCCATATGAACCAACAATATATCCCTTCACATATTTACCACTGCCTGTTGTTTTTTCGGCAATAACTTCGGCAACGGTGTAGGGGTTTTCGGCAGAGCCCTTGGCGACAGTAACGGTAAGTCCATCAACTGTGACAGTCTCACCCATATAGGTACCCTCTACAGAGGTCGTTCCTTTTGTCAGAGGGTTGGGAGTCCAAGTAACGAGTGAGGTTACATTTTCTTTTGAATCATCCATATAGGTAGCGGTAACGGTAAGGCCTGTCGGATCAAAGCTTTCACCGTCAGCATACGTGGTCTTAGTGGGTATACCCGTCTTTGTCAGAGTAGAAATCGTCTTAGCGTTCCATTTTGCGTAAAGCGTGGTGTTTGCTGTGATTTCAAAAGTGCTTCCTGCATCATGGTTCGTACCCGTACCATCGGCCTTTGTATTCCAGCCACCAAATGTATAACCGGACTTAGCTAAATAGCCAGTATTATCCAGCACCGTCACCGTTGCACCAGATGTGTAAGAGATTTCATCGATGGGAACATCACCACTTGTTGCACCGTTCGCATCGTAAGTCACCTTATAGCCTGGTGAATCAGTAGAATAAGTAATAGCAACACTAACTAAATATATAGAATTCGTAGTTGTATTACATGTTATCTTTACCTTACCAGTTTGTGGAGTAGCATAATCCCACTGAACTGTATATTTTGCACTTCTGCCATCTCCACTCCCACTCGCGTATTTCCAGTCCTTTGTAACTTTATTATTATCCCCTATCTTTGCCTCAATAGTTCCCTTACCGTCACTTTTATTAGTATTATACGTGGCAACGATCTTTGTTACATTCGTAAACGAGATTGGAGATGTTCCGTTAGCTCCAGTAGCAGCTGTCGTTACCTGAATTCCATTATTTGAAAATCCGGCACCATCTTTCCCACTTGTCCAATTAGCAGCAGAACCGCCCGATGTCGTCGCCCACGATTTAGAAGTAAACGTATAAGTTGTCGTTGTTTGTGCCCACACACTGCCTGTGCCTGCTATGAGGGCGGATAGCAGGAGGATGAATGAAAGTAATTTGTGTTTCATAATGTTTGTTTATTGGGTTAGTAATTTTTGTTTATAGAATATGTTGCCATTATGTTTGCCTGTTCTTTTCCGGAGCGGCCTGCAAAAACTTCTAACCTTTTTATACCTTATTATATATATAAAAAAGAAGCGCAGGCTCTCACCATACGCCACTCAGGTTTGGAACTACCTACTAACGAGTATGATGAGCCTACGCTATGCGTAAGCTTCATTTTCGTTAGTCGGTGTGCTCTTTTACTGTTCCGAGGTTCCAATTCGAGTGGCAAAATGAGCCGAAAAGAAATGACTTCCGCTGAAGTTCGTTGCAAAATTACTACATTATTTTGTCATGACAAAGAATAACGGCCGGAAAAAGATAATCAGAGATGCTCCCATAAGGCGACAGGAAAATCGTGCAAAAATGCAACCCGTGCAGGGCATTCCTGCAGGCCCCGTCGGGCAAAGTATATTCATCGGCCGACGGCTATACATTCATCGGCGATGAATATACGTTCGTCGGGCGATGTTTGTATATTCATCGGGCGATGAATATAGTTTGCCGCGCAAGGTTTGCAATTATAGGTTCGGGGGGCTGTCGGTTTTGCATAGCACGGCTGTGGGGAATGGAGCGGGAAGATGGTGCGGAAAACGGCAAATGAGTTTGCGGTTTCGGATTATTGTTGTACCTTTGCCACAGCACTATGGCACTGCAATACCGACTGACAACGACCACCATCGACGACCTGACGCTGGACCTCACCCATGCCCCCGTGGCAGGGCCGGAGCAGAGCGAGGTGCGCGCCACCTACCTGCCGGCCGAATGGGCCCGGCAGAGCGGGGTGCAGCTGACGTGGCCCCACGAGGGCACCGACTGGGCTCCCGTGCTGGGCGAGGTTACGGATTGCTACGTGAGAATGGCGCTGGAGATTGCGCTGAGGGAGCGGCTCATCGTCGTGACGCCCGAGGCGGAGGCCGTGGAGCGGCTGCTTCGCGAGCGACTGCCCCAGCGAGCCCTCAAGAACGTGGAGTTCTGCCAGATGCCCACCAACGACACCTGGGCGCGCGACCACGGGTTCATTACCCTCAAGACCTCGACGGGCCGCCTGCTGCTCGACTTCCAGTTCAACGGCTGGGGGCGCAAGTTCGCGGCCGACGAGGACAACCGCATCTGTCGCCGCATGATGGGGCTCATGGCCCCCAGGGCGGGACAGGCACCGGTGCTCAACGGACAATATGAGGACCACCTGGACTTCGTGCTCGAAGGGGGCAGCATCGAAAGCGACGGCCACGGCACGCTGCTCACCACCAGCCAGTGCCTCATGGCCCCAAACCGCAACCAGCCGCTCACGCAGACCGAAATCGAGCAGCGGCTGAAGCGCTACCTCCACGTGGAGCGCGTCCTGTGGCTCGACCACGGCTATCTGGCCGGCGACGACACGGACTCGCACATCGACACGCTGGCGCGCTTCTGTCCCAACGACACCATCGCCTACGTGCAGTGCACCGACCCGGCCGACGAGCACTACGCCGAGCTGCGCCTCATGGAGGAGCAACTGCGCGGCTTCCGCACGACCGACAATCGCCCCTACCGGCTCATCGCCCTGCCCATGGCCAAAGCCCGATACGAGGGCATGGCGGACGAAGCGGACGAGGCGGCGAGGGGCCAGCGGCTGCCGGCCACATATGCCAACTTCCTGTGTGTCAACGGCGCCGTGCTGATGCCAACCTATCGCGACCCCGAGCGCGACGAACGGGCCCGCCGCCAACTGCAACTGGCCTTCCCTCGCCACGAGATTGTGGGCGTGGATTGCCGCGTGCTCATTGAGCAGCATGGGTCGCTCCACTGCTGCACGATGCAGTTTCCGGCGTGATTGGGGGATGGTGATTTGGTGATTTAGTGATTTGGTGATTTAGAGGTAAGAGGTAGGAGGTAAGAGGTAGGAGGAGTGTTTTGGGGATTTGGGGATTTGGGGATTTGGGGATTTAGGGATTTAGTGATTTTGTGATTTGGTGATTTAGTGATTTAGGGATTTAGAGTATAGAGATGAAAGTAGGACTGATTCAACAGACATGCGGCCCCGACGTGGAGGCCAACCGCCAGAAGCTGGCACGCAACATTGCCCACGTGGCTCAGCAGGGGGCCAAGCTGGTTGTGCTGCAGGAACTGCACAACTCGCTGTACTTCTGTCAAGTGGAGGACGTGGATAACTTCGACCTGGCTGAGCCCATACCCGGTCCCTCGACCGAGTTCTACGGCCGGCTGGCCAAGGAGCACGGCATCGTGCTGGTTACGAGCCTGTTCGAGCGGCGCGCTGCCGGGCTCTACCACAACACGGCGGTCGTCTTTGAGGCCGACGGCTCGATTGCCGGCAAGTACCGCAAGATGCACATCCCCGACGACCCAGCCTACTACGAGAAGTTCTACTTCACGCCCGGCGACCTCGGCTTCCAGCCCATCCAGACTTCGGTGGGACGACTGGGCGTGCAGGTGTGCTGGGACCAGTGGTACCCCGAGGGTGCCCGACTGATGGCCCTCGCCGGCGCCGACGTACTCATCTACCCCACCGCCATCGGCTACGAATCGAGCGACACGCCCGAAGAGCAAGAGCGGCAGCGCGAGGCCTGGACCACCGTGCAACGGGGCCACGCCGTGGCCAACGGGCTGCCGGTCATCACAGTGAACCGCGTGGGCCACGAGCCCGACCCCAGCGGCCAGACGCGCGGCATCGAGTTCTGGGGCTCGAGCTTCGTCAGCGGTCCGCAGGGCGAACTACTCTACCGCGCCGCGAAGGACAAGGAAGAGTGCACGGTGGTGGATGTCGACTTCAAGCGCTCGGAGCAGGTGCGCCGTTGGTGGCCCTTCCTGCGCGACCGTCGCATCGACGAGTTCGCCGGGCTCACAAAAAGATTTCTCGGAAACGATTAGCTAAGAACAAGTTACTGGCGCAAGAGCGACTTCCGCCCATGACCGACCACGAGCCCAGGGGCACGACGGGCTGAGACAGGGCGGCCGGAGAGGTCGTACAAAGGCGCAGGAGCAGACAGACGGGACGTTACGGGCGCAACCCCATCGGGCACCACGGCCTTGAGGTGGATGACCGACGTGGCGCTGCGCGTTGCAGAGACGAGCACACAAGCCTCGGCCCAGGCACAATCGGGGGCCATGTAGACCTCCCGCCCCACTTCCTGAAGATAGAAGCGGTCGGCACACTGGTAGAGATAGAAATCAGTGCCCGAAGCCGAGAACGTGAAAGCGGGATAGCCCGCCGTGGAAGGTGTGGAACTGAGGCAGGAAGGCATCGAAACCTTATCAGCAAGATATACATTCTGGAGGCGCAGGGCCCCATCGACATCGGGCGAGGCCAGGAAGCGCCACTGGAAAGCTGCGTCATCGACATTCAGGCGGCTGCGCTTGAGGCGGTAGGCATTGTAGTCGCTATTGGGCGGCGTGAGGTTAAGCCCCTCGGTGTCGGCCGCGCCATACCACTTCTCGGCATTCGTCAGATAAAAGACCTGCTGCAAGTCGGGGACGGTGCGCACCCAGACCTCAGGCTGGAAGTCGCTGAAATACTTCTTGTAGAGAGCCGACACCTGTTCCAGCTCGTCGCCCTCAGGAGCAGCTGTGAACGAGCCATAGGCATAGGGCGCACCCTCGGGCAGGTAGGAGGCATTGGCAGCAGATGCACCCGTCACGAAGGGCCACTCATAGTTGGCAAACCAATCCTGGGCCTGATAAGCACGATAGAAGAAGACCTTCCAGCGCGGATAGTAGTAGCTGGAGAGCAGTCCCTGCCACTCACGGTTGGCATAGTCGTGGAGGCCGCCCGACTCACACTGGGCGCGGTCGCCCCAGGTGGTCAGGAGCATACGGGCATTCTTCTCGTAGAGATCCTTCTCCTCGTCGGTCTGGCCGAGGGCACGGGCCATTGCCGTCCAGCGGCCCAGGCGGAACTCGGCGCGCGTGCCGAGCAGGCGGTCCAGGTCGAGAATCAGCGCAAGGAAGCGAGTGGCTATCGGCGCACGCTTGGAAGAGGACGCTGAGCCAAGACTGTCGAGCATGAGTTTCCCAAGGTCGCCGAGCGACTGGCGCATGAGGTCGACAAGGTCGTATCGGTAGTTATCGTTGTCGCGCAACGTGTCAGCCACCGACAGCATCTCGTAGAGCGCCGTGCGCAGTTCCGCGAAGTCCCAGTACCAGGTGGAGTTGGCCCAACTGCTGACCGTGCCCGGCTTCAGGGCCGGACGCATCAGGAACACGCTCTCGGTGGTGCCCTGCTGGTAGTTGTTGGGGCAATTGTAGGGGCCGGCAGCGAGGCGGGTCCACGCCGAAAGCAGCTTGCCATACGCCTCCTGGCCCGGGCGCACGCCATAGCGCATCGTCACGTAGTCGTTAATCCACGTCTGGCGGGTGTAGTCCGTAACGGTCCAGGGCAGGGCGTAGAGCAAATCGTAGAGCATGGAATTGTTCTCGATGCCCTCGGGGATGGCCCCAATGCCCACGAGCCTGTTCTGCGAAGCCTTGTCGCGGGCCTGGTAGAAGCAATCAATGAGTCGGTCCATGCGTCCGAAGAGGCCGACGTTTCCGCCGAAGTTGGACACCTGGCCCCACACCCAGTCGTGGGGCACGCCGTCGGCCGTAGTGTGGTTGCCGCTGCACTCGATGTCGCCATTATTGTCGCCATGCAGGTCGAGAATCATCAACCGACCGGCCGGCACGGTGTGGGTGAGGATGGTCGTGGGGTTATCCTGCCAATGCTGGCAGACCCAGACGGCGTTGGGGTCGTAGGTCAGCAGGGCGTCGTACATGGCCCGAACCGAGGCCGAGGCGCTGGTGACACCGCTGGGGACACCGCCCTCATGGAAGGGGTCGATGGCATAGAAACGTGTGTGGCAGACATCACCGAAAAGTTCGTCAAAGGCGGCATAGTAGGCCGCTGCAAAATCGCGAAGACGCTCGGTATTATTGACGAAATAGGGTCGTACGAAACTGCACCACGTGCCGCCGTTGACGATGTCGGCCGACTGCCAGTCCTGCACCTTCTCAGGGTCGGCATAGCGCAAGAAATCCTTGGGCACCATGCCCACGTAGCCCGGCACCACGGGCTCCATTCCCAATTCGGCCATGCGCTGGAAAATCTGTCGGGCCAGGGCCGTGCGCTGCCGATACCAGCTGTCGGGCTGAGGACCGCCCCACCCCGTCAGGTTATTCATGAAAAACCAGCCATAGAATGCACTGCCACAGACAAATTCGTTGACCTGCGAGAGCGACGAATAGCCATAGCCCTCGAGCACACGGCGCCAGACGCCCTCCATGCCCGTGATGACAAGGGGCAGGTTGACACCATGCAGGGCCATCCAGTCGATTTCCTGCTGCCAGCGGTCCCAGTCCCAAAAGGCCATGCTGTAGGAATGGGTGCAGAAATTAAGGTAGTAGCGATAGTCCACACTGGAGTTGTGGCGCTCGCCCGTCACGGCAGGGAGCGTCTGGGGCAGTTTCCCCGTGGGCGAGTTCCAGGAGATGTCGACCCCGGCATAATGCTGGAGATACCAGTTGATGCCCGTGGTGGCAGCTATGCAGTCGGAAGCCGTGACGCGCACCTTTTGGCCGTCACAGTCGAGGACAAAGTATTGTGATTGGCCGGGAGTCTCGTCAATCACCCACTCAAAACGGTCGGCATCGTCGCCATGAGGCAGGATGCGTCTCAGCAAGTCGCGAACTGGGTCAGCCTTCACAAGGATTGCCGACAAGATGAAGAAAAGGGTAAGGAGTGTGCGTTTCATAGATATAGAATATTAATAAAATAATGATTCGGACGTTAGTTGCCTTTCGAATCAAGCAGGGCCGTGAGGCGCATGATTTCGTCGCGATACTGTGCGGCCTCCATGAAGTCGAGCCTCTTGGCGGCCTCCTGCATGAGGCGGCGCGTGTGGTCGATGCTCTTCCTAAGCTGCTGGGGCGACATGGTGTCGAGGATGGGGTCGGCAGCCATCTCGACGCTGGCAACCGGCGTTTGGTAGGTGACGATATTGTGCTGGTCGGCATGGGGGTGCTTGACCTTGCTCGTCGGGATACTGGGCTGGCTGGCTCCTGCCGAGGGGGTAAGCGTCGGTGCCAGTTCCTTGCGCACGGCGTGCGGCGTGATGCCGTGTTCCTGGTTGTAGCGCAACTGCACCTCGCGCCGGTGGTTGGTCTCCTCGATGCAGGCAGCCATCGACTGGGTGATGCGGTCGGCATAGAAGATGGCCTTGCCGTGGACATGGCGGGCAGCACGGCCTATCGTTTGCGTGAGACTGGTCTTGCTACGCAGGAAGCCCTCCTGGTCGGCATCCAGAATGCCAACCAGCGATACCTCAGGCAAGTCGAGCCCTTCGCGCAGCAGGTTGACGCCCACCAAGACATCGTATTCGCCACGGCGCAGGGCATCCATAATCTGCACCCGCTCCATAGTGTCGACCTCGTGGTGGATATAGCAAGAGTTGATGCCGGAGCGCTGAAGGTAGGCACTGAACTCCTCGGCTTGCCGCTTGCTGAGGGTGGTCACGAGCACACGTTCGTGCTTGTCTATTCGCTGGACAATTTCCTCCAGCAGGTCGTCGGCCTCGTTCTCTCGCGGGCGCACCTCGATGACGGGGTCGAGCAGGCCCGTGGGACGGATAAGTTGCTCCACCACAACGCCTTCGGCCTCCTTGAGCTCATAGTCGGCAGGCGTTGCCGAGACGTAGATAATCTGATTCGTGAGTTGTTGGAATTCCTCGAACTTCAGCGGACGGTTGTCGAGCGCCGCGGGCAGGCGGAAGCCGTATTGCACGAGGTTGGTCTTGCGGGCACGGTCGCCGCCGTACATGCCGCCGATTTGGGGCACGGAAACGTGGCTCTCGTCGATGAACATCAGAAAGTCCTTGGGAAAGAAATCGAGCAAGCAGAAGGGGCGCGTTCCAGCCTCGCGACCGTCGAAATAGCGGCTGTAGTTCTCGATACCCGAGCAATGGCCCAGTTCGCGAATCATCTCCACATCGTAGGTCACGCGCTCTTGCAACCGCTTTGCCTCCAAGGGCTTGCCTTCCTCCTCGAAGTAGTCCACCTGGAGTTTCAGGTCGTCCTCGATTTGGCGTATGGCCCTTTCCTGAGTCTCCTTGCTGGTCATAAAGAGGTTGGCTGGATAGATGTGGTACTCGTCGAACGACGACAGGCGCTGCATGGTCTCGGCATCCACCTCTTCTATCGACTCAATCTCGTCGCCCCAGAAGGTGATGCGAAGCAGGTTGTCGCTGTAGGCCAGGGCCACGTCGACGGTGTCGCCTTTCACGCGGAACTCTCCTCGGCTAAGGCTCACGTCGTTCCGCACGTAGAGGCTATCTAAGAACTTGCGCAACAATACATTGCGGTCAACCTCCTGCCCCTTTCTGACGGTTATAACGCTCTCGTAAAAGGCAGCCGGATTGCCCATGCCATAGATGCAACTGACGGAGCATACGACAATCACGTCCTTGCGCCCCGACAAGAGGGCACTGGTGGCTGCCAGACGCAGCTTGTCAATCTCGTCGTTGATGGCAAGGTCTTTCTCGATGTAGGTATCTGTTGAAGGAATGTAGGCCTCTGGCTGATAATAGTCGTAGTAAGAGACGTAATATTCTACGGCGTTGTGGGGGAAAAAGCCCTTCATCTCGCGATAGAGCTGGGCTGCCAGAGTCTTGTTGTGACTAAGGATAAGGGTGGGCTTTCCCACCTGTGCAATGACGTTGGCCATCGTGAACGTCTTACCGCTGCCGGTTACGCCTAAAAGTACCTGTGCCGGGTCGCCCCGCTCGACTCCCGCCACCAATTGTTCGATGGCCTGTGGCTGGTCGCCAGTCGGCTTAAACGGGGATATCAGTTGAAACATAGCCATATCCGAACACAAAAATACTCTTTATAATCCAAATATCAAAATAGAGCGTGCGAAATGGCGACGGCATTCGTGAAAAAGCATTAAATAATGACGGGCAAGGGACAATTTTAAATACGGGATTTGGGATTTTAATTAAATTATTGTATCTTTGCGCTCCAAATATGCGCGTGTAAGAAAGATGAATAGAATATTCCAAACCTTCATGCTTCTCCTCGTCTGTTGGTCGATGACTTCCTGTGGCGAGTATGTTGCCCTGCAGAAGTCGCCCGACTATGAATACAAATACGAAGCTGCGAAGGCATACTATATGGAGGGGAAATACAGTCGCGCATCCATGCTCTTCTACGACCTGCTGGCCATCATGAAGGGCACGACGTACGGCGAGGAATCCCTCTACCTGACGGCTATGAGCGAGTTCGGAAACAAGAACTACGACCTGGCCCACAACAACTTCAAGAAGTATTTTCAGACCTACCCCAAGGGACAGTATGCCGAACCGGCACACTTCTACTCTGCCCTGTCGCTGTTCAGGCAGACACCCGACCCACGTCTCGACCAAACGAGCACAATCAACGCCATGGGCGAATTCCAGAACTTCCTCGATCTCTATCCCTACACACCGCTCAGGGAACAGACGCAGGAGATGATTTTCGCCCTGCAGGACAAGTTGGTGGAGAAGGAATGCCTGTCAGCCAAACTCTACTACGACCTGGGTAGCTACATCCTCAACAGCACGTTCGGAGGCAGTAACTATGAGGCCTGCGTGGTGACGGCGCAAAACGCCCTGCGCGACTATCCCTATGCCGCACCCGAACGCCGCGAAATGCTCTCCATCCTAATCCTTCGCGCCAAATATCAGCTGGCCCTGAAGAGCGTGGAAGAGAAGCGTGCCGAACGTTTCCGCGACGCCATCGACGAATACTACGGCTTTGCCAACGACTTTCCCGAATCGAAGTATTTGAAAGAGGCAAAGGACATCTTCCAGCAAGCCGAGAAGGCTGTCAATAACAAGCACCTCGACCTCACGGAAAAAGATTAATCACGCACCCAATAAGCGAATACTGAAATAAACTTAAGATATGGATTACAAAAAGACAAACGCACCTACCAACACGGTAACCCGCGACATCATGAACCTCTGCAAGGAGACTGGTAACATCTACGAGAGCATTGCCATCATTGGCAAGCGCGCCAACCAAATTTCTGTCGACATCAAGCAGGAGCTCTCGCAAAAGTTGCAGGAGTTTGCTTCTTCCACCGACAACCTGGACGAGGTGTTTGAGAACCGCGAGCAGATTGAAATCTCACGTTTCTATGAGAAGCTCCCGAAGCCCTCACTCATTGCCACACAGGAATTCATCGACGGCAAGATTTACTTCCGCGCTCCCGTAACCGAGACCACCGTAGAAGAGTAACCCATGATTCAGCGCATACAGTCACTCTACATGCTGGTGGCGTTCGCCTTGGGCGTGGCCTGCCTGAGTCTTCCCTTGGGATACTTTTGCACAGCTGAGGGGGAGCGTGTTTCCGACCTCTTCAACCTGTGGATGCGCAGCGTGGAGGACGGAGCTATCAGCTTCACCCCGTGGGCACTGTTCGCAATACTGCTCACAACCACAACGCTCACCTTCATCGACATTTTCCTTTTCACGCGTCGAGCCCTGCAGATGCGAATTCTCGTCATATGCATTTTATTGCTGGTGGGCTACTACGTTTACCTGGGCTTCTGCATCTACATTGCCCACACCAACGGCTACGACTTCACGCCCCGCGTTTCGGCAGCATTCCCCTTCGTCGGCATCGTGCTCGACTATCTGGCATTCCGCGCCATACTGAAGGACGAACTGCTGGTTCGCTCACTCGACCGCTTGCGCTAAGCTTCAGTCTTTCTTATTAAAGACATCAAAGAGATACGACACCTTCGCGACAATAGCCCCATTGGCTGAACGTCCGAAGGTGTCGGCTTTTCCGTCGTGGAATATGTTGGAAAGGCCAAAGTAGTATCGCCCTTCCAGCATGAAATGGCCGGCGCGCTTGGTATTCACCTCCATGCCTAAGCCGCCCGTGATACCATACTCAAACTTGTTTTCAATGGGCAGGTCATACTGCTCCACCACATTGTTGGGACGGAGGGCAAGCGTTGCCGCCGACCATTCGCCGCCGCGCTTGTCTTTGTCCGACAGATAGAAACCAAGCTGGGGGCCGAGCACGAGATAGCCCATCACGCCCTTCACCTCCTTGCCGAATCCCAGGCGGGCCAGCAAGGGAACCTGGATGTAGTTGACCGTGCGGCTATAGGTGTCGCTGCTGGTCTCAATGACCTCCTTCCAACCCATCTGGGCATAGTTGACTTCGGCCTGCACGGCACACAGCATCTTGAAGTATCGCTCGCAGGTGTAGCGCAAGGTCACACCCACCGTTGCTCCTCCATGATAGGCCTGCTTGATGGTGGGGTCGAAGGATATGCGATTAAAAAGGTATCCCCCGTTCACACCAACGGAAAGCGCACTACGGTACTCTCCGACTTGCGCAAACAGGCTGGCGAATGGCAGTTGGAGAGCGAAGGTAATGAAAAAGAAGAGGAGGAGCCGCTTCATCTGACGATTTGTATGGTGTTGTTCGTGGTGTAGTGAACCAGCTGTACGTTGATATTCGCGAAGCCGCCATTCTCAGTCCCCAGACGCTCGAAGCGGAATGTGTGCTGCAAGGGCTGCTGTTCCAGCGTGCCCTGCATGGTTTCGAACCGGTCAGGGCCCAGCGTTGCCAAGCCATGCATGAAATAGTAGCCCAGGTCGTAGCCTAAGGATTCGGCACGGGGGTATGACAGACGCGACTGGCTGCCGAAGTTATCCCGATAGCGTTGCTCGAACTTCACCACACGCCCGCTGAGTGGATTGCGATAGTAGGCCGAGAAGATGCGTGTGTCGAACTGATAGTAGTCGCGAATCATCGTCTGGGCATAGGTGAGCCATTCGGGATAGCCGAAGAGCACGATTTTGTACTGAGGATAGCGCGCCTGGTAGTCTTTGATGCCCGCAAGCATCTTGTTGAGGGATGAAAGGCTGCGGTTGTCGCTTATCACGACGTTCTGGCGGAACTGGTTGAAGGCGCGGTCGTAGGCATACTCGTCGCCGCCGGCCGCGAGTGTTGTCGTCTGCATGTTACTCAGGCGCAGCACCTGCATGAGGTGGTTCGAGAACGATTCTCCGCGCTCGTCCTTCTCGCCGGAATGGTAAAATACGAAGTTGCTGTTCTGCAGGTCCTTCATCACCAGTGTGGAGATGCCGGGATAGAGCAACTCCTGAGCTACGCCCACTTGGTATATCCATGGGTTGGTGTGGACTTGAGAACAAGGGGTGTTGAAGGGCAAGACCATGCGGATGCGGTGTTGCTTGCAGTATTCCGAAAGGCTGGCAACCTGAACGGCATCGGCTGGCCCGAAGATGACGTTGACCGAAGCCAGCTGCGGGTTGGCAAGCGTCTGCCTCATGCTGGTTTCCGACGTTCCGCAGTCGAAGGCATAGAGGTCGATGTTGGTGCCCTCCTGCTTCACTTGGTCGACGGCCATGAGCAGGCCACGATAAAACTCGATGAATGTCATTCCGCGGGCCGACTGTTCCTTTAGCGGAAGCAGCACACCAACCTTGACGGTTGCCTGCGCCCACAGCGTCAAACTGAATGCACACAGCACGACGGTCAGAAAAAAAGCTTTCGTTCGTTGCCTCATACTCGGTATTGCCGTTTGGTTCGTACAAAGATACAAAAAAATTGTCTTATCATACCACTTATAGAGAATAAATTGTAACTTTGTACGTTACTATAATATGATGAAAGGTAAATTACATTATATAATCCTCGTCCTTTTCTGCTTTCTGCCCGCATGGGCCTGGGCACAGACGACATACCCCAGTGTTGACCCCAAAGCCACCTTCACGACCGTCGACGGCGAGGAGACGGACGACGCCAGCAGCGGCCAGGACGCACCTCTGGCGGCCCACTTCACGGCCAATCCCTCGAACCTTGGCAGCTACGCCGTGCGCTACGAATGGAAAATCTGCCGCGTAGGCCAGGAGGACACGCCTCTGGTTCACCGCTTTGAGGAGGACATCGACTACACCTTCACCGAAAGCGGCACGTTCAGCATTCAACTCTATGCAACCTTCGTCCTGGGCACCGACACCATCGCCTACCCCAAAGAGGGCGAGGCCAATCCCATCATGGTGACCATCAACGACAGCAAACTGGAATTCCCCAACGCCTTCTCGCCCAACCGCACGCCCGACGGCTTCAACGATGAGTTCAAGGCCAAGGAGTACAAGAGCATCGTGAAGTTCCAAGCCGCCATCTTCAACCGTTGGGGACAGAAGATATACACCTGGGACGACCCCGCCGGCTATTGGGACGGCAAGTGGAACGGCCGCTTGGTGAAGGACGGTGTCTACTTCCTTGTCGTCAACGCGCGCGGAGCCGACGGCCGTAAATACAACATCCGCAAAGCCATCACCGTCATCACCGGCTACAATACCGACAACCAAGACTCCACCACCACTCCTTAAACGAAGCGCGCCCCCTAAACACAAAAAAGGGACGAGCGGATTGTAATTTGCAGAAAATTTCGTATCTTCGCAGTTACATTTGCCGATAATAGCATGAGCGAGCAGAAAATAGAAGTATTAGGAGCGCGTGTACACAATCTGAAGAACATCGACGTGGAAATCCCTCGCCAAAGTCTGACGGTCATTACCGGGCTTTCTGGCTCTGGGAAATCAAGCTTAGCCTTCGACACCATTTTTGCCGAAGGACAACGACGATACATCGAAACCTTTTCGGCCTACGCCCGCAACTTCCTGGGCAACATGGAACGGCCTGACGTAGACAAGATTACAGGCCTTTCACCCGTCATCAGCATCGAACAGAAGACAACGAACAAGAACCCCCGCTCGACGGTGGGCACGACAACGGAGGTCTACGACTTCCTGCGCCTGCTCTATGCCCGCGCCGGCGAGGCCTACAGCTACGTCACGGGCGAGCGAATGGTGAAGTACACCGAGGAACAGATTGTCAACCTGCTCCTCCACCAGTACCAAGGACGCAAGGTCTATCTGCTGGCCCCGCTGGTGAAGAACCGCAAGGGACACTACAAGGACCTGTTCGAAATGGTGATGAAGAAAGGCTACCTCTACGTGCGCGTCGACGGCGAACTGATGGAGGTGGAACCCGGCATGAAGCTCGACCGCTACAAGAACCACTCCATAGAGGTGGTTGTGGACAGGCTTACGGTGAAGGACACCGACGAAACGGAGACCTCCGACAACGCCGAAGGGCAAGAGAAGAAGGCCGGGAGCCAGAAAAGGCTGCAGAACAGCGTACAGAACACACTGAAGCAGGGCGACGGAATGATGATGGTTTACGACGTCGCCGACGGGTCGATACGCCACTACAGCCGCCGACTGATGTGCCCCACGTCGGGCATCTCCTACCCCGACCCTGCCCCCCACGACTTCTCTTTCAACTCGCCTCAGGGCGCCTGTCCGCGATGCAAAGGACTGGGTGTCGTATCGCTCATCGACCGCGACCTCATCATCCCCGACCGCTCGCTCTCCATCCACGATGGCGCCATCGTGGCACTGGGCAAGTACAAGTCGTCGATGATATTCTGGCAAATCGAGGCCATTCTCGACAAATACGGCTTCACGCTGTCCGACCCCGTCAGCTCGCTGCCCGACGAGGCGCTCGACGAAATCTTCAACGGCTCGATTGAGCGGCTGCGCATTCCCGCCGAGGTGGCACGGACCTCCAACGACTACTACTGCACCTTCGAAGGGCTGGTGAAATACATCCGCTCGACACAGGAGAACGACCAGAGCGCCACGGCACAGAAGTGGGTGGGACAGTTCAGCCGCGACTGCACATGCCCGGAATGCAAGGGCCAGCGACTCAACCGGCAGGCCCTCAGCTACCGCATTGGCGGCAAGAACATCGCCGAGCTCGCAGACATGGACCTTGGCGACCTTTACCGCTGGATTGAGGACCTCTCCCAGCCCCACCCCGACCACAAGGAAGGCGTCCCCTTCCTGTCGGAATATCAAAAGAAGGTGGCACCCGAGATACTGAAGGAAATCAGGACCCGCCTGAAGTTCCTTCTCGACGTCGGGCTCGACTACCTCTCGCTCAACCGCACGTCGGCCTCGCTGAGCGGCGGCGAAAGCCAGCGCATACGCCTGGCCACGCAGATCGGTAGCCAGCTCGTCAACGTCCTTTACATCCTTGACGAACCGAGCATCGGCCTCCACCAGCGCGACAACCAGCGCCTCATCCGCTCGCTGAAGGAGCTGCGCAACACGGGCAACACCGTCATCGTCGTGGAGCACGACCAGGAGATGATGGAGAATGCCGACTGGATTATCGACATCGGGCCGCGCGCTGGCCGCAAGGGAGGCGAAGTCGTGTTCCAGGGCACCTACGCCGACATCCTGAAGGCCGACACGCTCACCGCCAAGTATTTAAGAGGCGAAGGGCAAGAGAAAAACGTATCCTCCAGCCCCCAACCGCCTACCGCCTACCTCCGTCTGTTCGGCTGCTGGGGCAACAACCTGAAGGGCGTCGACGTCAGCCTGCCCCTTGGCAAGCTCATCTGCGTGACGGGAGTCAGCGGAAGCGGAAAATCAACGCTCATCAACGAAACCCTGCAGCCCCTGCTCTCCCAGCACTTCTACCATTCGCTGAAAGACCCCCTGCCCTACGACCACGTCGAGGGACTGGAGCTGATTGACAAGGTTGTCAGCGTGGACCAAAGCCCGCTTGGGCGCACGCCTCGCTCCAACCCAGCAACCTACACAGGCGTCTTCAACGACATCCGCAACCTCTACGTACAACTGCCCGAAGCCAAGATTCGCGGCTACAAGCCCGGCCGCTTCTCGTTCAACGTGAAGGGCGGCCGCTGCGAGACGTGTGGCGGCAACGGCTACCGGACGGTGGAAATGAACTTCCTGCCCGACGTGCTCGTGCCCTGCGAGGAATGTCACGGCAAGCGCTACAACCGCGAAACCTTGGAAGTGCGCTTCAAGGGCAAGTCCATTGCCGACGTCCTTGACATGACCATCAACCAGGCCGTGGAGTTCTTCGAGAACCAGCCCCAGATTCTGCAGAAAATCAAAGTCCTGCAGGACGTGGGCCTTGGCTACATCAAGCTGGGCCAACCAAGCACCACCCTGTCGGGCGGCGAAAGCCAACGCGTGAAGTTAGCAACAGAACTGTCGAAACGCGAGACCGGCCGCACGATTTACATCCTCGACGAACCCACCACGGGCCTCCATTTCGAAGACATTCGCGTGTTGCTGGCCGTACTGCGCCGCTTGGTCGACAAGGGCAACACCGTCATCGTCATCGAGCACAACCTCGACGTCATCCGCGCCGCCGACTATCTCGTCGACATGGGCCCCGAGGGCGGAAAGCAAGGCGGCCAGCTCCTTTTCCAGGGCACGCCCGACGAGCTGAAGAAAGCCTGTGTAGGCTACACCAGCCGCTTCCTCTAACCCTCCCCATCCCCTGCGCCGCCGGGTGCAATGCTCAAGAAAACTCACCGAGGCCGAAATCGACGAGCGCATCCGCCAAGCCCTGAACGATGCCTCACAGGGAACCGTGCACGTCAGTCCGGCCATATCGCCTGGCGAGAAAGCCGTTATGCGTGCCCTCCTGGATGCAGGCCACCCTCTCATCTTCTTAGAGGAGAACGGGCTCACGCCCTACACCAAGCCCAGCCATCGCTTCTTCGCAGCCTGCGCCCGTGGCCAGCTGCTCATTCTGTCGCCCTGGGAGCACCACAACGAGCAGCAAACCATCACCCGCGACAAATGTCTCACCCTGAACACCCTGGCCCAAGAAATCGAACGGCTGCCATCCTACGCATGCGCAGAGTAGCGCAGCAAGAAATCATCCCGCCCCACCCTATATCAGCAAGATTGTTGCCCGTGCATTTTTGTATTCGGGCATCGACTCTCCTACGTGTGCCCCGATGTATGTCGGGTCGCACACCACATAGTGCTTGCCACTGAGTTCAAAGTAGTCGCCCGCCACATCATCGCCCAAGCAGACAGCCGTGGCCAGATGATCAGGATAGTTCAGCAAAACGATATCCAATCCCAGCAGTTCACGCACCAGAATAGAGAACAAGATGGCTCTGTCTTCACAGTCACTATAAGGATAAAAGAGCGTCTCATCACCAAACAATGGGCGCTCCGTTCCAAATTGTTCGGCATCCGTTTTATACTCAAAAGCCGTTTGCACAAAGTCCAACAAAACGTCCACAGCCTCCACGTTTGTCCTGCCATTCATCGCTGCTCGCAACGTTGGGTACAACCCCTCTTTCGCCCTATCGCTCAACGAAGAAAGGGCATAAAGATTCCAATCGTTGCATTTCGGATAATGCTCGTAGAGTTCCATGAGCCCCTGATTTACCTCCACCATGACACGTGTTTCCGGATGTTGTTTTCCCTGCAAGAGTCGCATCCCCACTTCTCCCGACAACAAAGGTTGCTGAGAAATATGCCAAACAAAAGGCTGCTCCTTTGGAAAGTTTCTTTCAAAGACATGGAATGAACGCGTTCCCATGCCCTGTTCCATCACATAGTACTTTTTTCCACCCAAGAGAAGGAATGAATAGCCATAGATTTCACCGCTGGAAGGTACAAGCAAGAATAACCGTCCATCAGCCCGCGCGATGCGCACCTGATAGCCCGACTGCACAAGAACGAACATCGTCAGCAGTCGTGCCTCGTTTTTCTGCCCAGGCAGGAACGCATCTGCCATCGTTTCCAGAAAACGCAGATAGCCCCAATCGGGCAGGTGATGGTCGTTGCGTGCACGGAGGCATGCCGCCACCACCCCTGCATACTTCGCTCCTGACAGTTGCCTCCACACATCAGCCACGTCTGCCTCATTTGCACTTTTCAAGCGGAACCGATGCCGCTTCTCCAGAGGCACGCGCCACGTCTGTCCGCACCATTTGAATGCCATCCCCTCCTGTTTGGCGTTGTCCTTCCCCTCCTCAGGGGAGGTGGATTCAGGGGTAGCCTCATGGTCTGTTTCAGGTTCCGCTCCCTCCTTTGGATTCCCATTATCGCTAGCGTTAGGGTTATCCGGTGCAGTTATCACCAACTGCTCCAGCTGGTCTATTGGTATCACGGGTTCGGGCTTAGGCAACTGGGGCAGATTGAGGTCTCTGACCTCCCCAAAGGGAATAGCATCGAACTTTGGTATGTCCATGGGGTTGCGCACCACGGGCCATGGTGGTTCTGGGCGCTTTGGCAAGGGGTTGGCGGGTTGTGCCTCTTCTTGCGTCCATGCCCGTCGCATGTAGTCGGCATATTCGGCATTCACGCGGTCGCGGTACGCCCTGTATTCCTCTGCCTTCTTCTGTGCATACGTGTTGAACTTCGCCTGCTGCTGGCGTTTATATTCCTCAAACGACTGTGCTGAGATGGTTGCCGTAAGGCATAACCATAAGCACGATGCTATAATACGATACCCGTTCATGGTTTACCCTTTTTTTAATGTTGATTCAGTTTATTTCTCATGCGTTGGCGGAAACTGGCCTCTCCGCTTTCTATCTCCTTTCGCTCCTGCTATGATACGTTGTCTGCCAAGTGGTCAAGTCGTTGTTCCTCTTCTGCTGTCGGTCGTGCGCTCATGTCCGACTGCTGCACGGGATTACCACGCTTTGGGATTTCTCGGTCTGCCTGACTTCATTTTGTCCAAGATAAATTGTATCGTGCTCGACTACGCGAACCGTGTCGTGCCACACAGTCACGCCACTACCCGAAAAGATTTCCCGCGCATCCAATCACCCCTCCTTAACCTCGTTGGCAATAGGCACCACATGGGTTTCACATCCACCACGAAATCCACTACATGGAACACGCCATACACCGCCAACAAGCAGTTCACAATACTGCACAAAGGCACCAAGAATCCTAAAATCTCTTTTGCCATTTCTTTTGTCATCTTCGTTATCTTATATTCATTCACTTGTACAGAGTTATCCTACAACCATTGTTCTTGTATTCCATTCTACATAAGGTTTAAGCCCCATGTGGGTAAGATATTCCTGGATTTTCTGCAAACCCGTGTTTTTCTTAAATGTAAATCTCACGTTATTCATGCGGCTTCAATCACTTTCTCCAAGTGTGTAAATACACTTCCTCTTTGAAATAAGGAATCTATTGCCCATCTGTTACTGGGGTGGGATGAGAAGTAGTGGCATAGACATTCGCAAATGACTCTTCGCGTTTCGTCATTACACTCTTTGCGCTTTGCCATGAATTTGAGCTCCACTATGGCCAATTTCTGCAAATACTCGTTTTTGCTTTTTAACTTTTCCAGCATCTCTTGCAACTCATTGCCCCCTACTGATGAATGCAGGATAAAGTATATTGTAATGTTTATGCGGCCATGTATATTTATCAATCCAACGTATGCATTGATGACAAAATCTTTACTCCGATTTTTAACCCAAGTTGCGAGTTCCCCCAACCAACATAATATGCCGCTCATAGCATCTAAATTTAATGTATTTGCTTTGTTGCAATAATGAGGGAGTCCTCTTCCTTTGAGGGCTCCCGCATTATTCTTACTTTATAGTGTGCGGACGGCACGGACGTATTTTTGATTATAATAATAGTCCCAATCTTGTTCGCCTGTCTTAAAACTGTAACGTAAATAGACATTTTTACCATTAGCTCGGCCATAGTGGGTAGATGACCAATATTGTTCACTTTTGAATCCTCCAATTTCGGTTCTATGGGTATAGAGTATAGCCAGTTCCGAGATTGTCGGTAGTCGCCAGTCAGAAAAGCCACCGACCCTCGATGCTTTGCACATATTATTTGCTGTATTCCAATCGCCCTTACCTAAGTCCTGCTTCTGTACGGCTATTCCTTCAATAACGATAAACGAGCTGAGGTCAGTACTAAAGGAAACGCTTTCTCCGTACCAAGTACCTTCGCTGTTAGAAACATACGCACGAACATAGTAGGTTTTGTTCTTCGTCAGACCAGCCACATTGGCACTAAAGTCATCACTTTTGCCCGAAACCTTAACCTTTTTCGTGGCCGATTCTGCATCGTCAACCGTAGGATTTTTAAATGTGTAGGAATACGCAAAGCCACGTTCTGTGTATTCAGGGTCACCTTTATAGTCAATGTACCCATTGAGTGTGGCTGCCTCCTCCGTGATGTTAGATGCAGCCAAAGTGCTTACCACAGGATTTCCAGTAATCACAAACGTTTTCACATCTCCATAGGCTGTACCATACGAGTTTTTGGCATACGCCTTTACATAATATGTTCCGGCAGATAGGTTACTAACAGAGACCATAAAATCATATACTCTATCAGAATAATTGGTTCTATTCGTACTTGTTACCCTAACACCATTTGCGGCATTGGCTTCTTGCGAATAGACAAAGCCATATTCTGAAGGATAAAGACTACCAGTGTAACTATACCTTCCCTTAAATGTAGCCCCTGTGGACGTAATGTTTTCCACATTATAGGTTGTTAGGGTCATGTATGTTTCCAGTTTATTCAATTGCATGTCGGCTCGGGCCTGACGTCCTGCCTCCACTACAACTGAATAGGAGGCGGTTTTATATCCGTCTGCCACAGTCTGTACTTTATACTTCCCCGGGGTTAAGTCATTAAACTCAAAGTGACCGTCGTCGAAGGTCACAGTTTTTAGCATCAGGCTTTCACCCTTATATAATTCCACACCTACGGCCTTCATCGGTTCGGCTGTGCCCAACTCGGTGACAATACCATAGATGCTGCCAACTTTTTCTTCTTCCAACTCATCATCGCCACAGGAAACGAGATTAAAACTCATGAATGCTGCCATGGCGATGGACAGCAAACTCAGTAAATACTTTTTCATACGTATCAAACATTAGAGGTTATTACTGCGGTGTCATGGTGATGTTGGCTTCCACCTTCTCACCCACAATGGCAGACAGGGTCTTTCGGTTGGTCTGATAGCCAGGTCTCTGCACGGTGATGGTGTATTGCTGGGGTGTCAATTCTTCAAATTCAAACAGACCGTTGCTACCTGTCAGTTTGGAAGCACCGCCAGGACTGAGTGTGACGGTGACATTGCCCAAGGGGGCACCTGTATTCGTATCGGTCACCACCCCGTAAAGGGTGCCGAAACTGTCATATTCGTCCTTGCTGCAAGACATGAGCAAGGGAAGTGCCATGAGGCACAGGAAAAGAATCTTTTTCATACCTTATTAATATATATATAAGAGGATTAAAAACTGATGTTCATGGCCAGTCCGCCAGCCTCGGGGGTGGCAACGGGTGCAAAGCGCATGGCCACATGGCCTACCTCCACGTGTTTCTTGCCCTTGGCCACGATGCCATCTACAATGTTCCAGGCATAGATGGCCACGGCACCGGCAATGAAACCGTTGCGCAGGTTCTGCATGCGGTCGGCCTTGTCGATGTAGTTTTGGCGGCTCTTGGCATTCTTTGTCGTGTTTATCTTCGACTTATACGACGAGCGCAGTCCCTCGAAGGCCACCACGCCGCCAATGGCTGCCACTTCGGCGGTAATGAAGGCTATACCCTTGCCTGTGCTGCCCTTGTGCAACTGAGCCATACCGGGTACGAACACACGAGCCGAGAAGGGATACTTCTTGGTGACGGATACGGGCTCGTAGGTGTACATGGGGTTTTTCTTTGTCTGTACGAGCAGGAATACCTGGTGTGCACCATTGGACAACACTTCGTGCCACTCATCTACCACCTGTGCGGCCACGGTCAGTTCGTCCGTGCTGCTCATGGTCAGCACGCCGCCGCTCTCGCGGATGGTGTATTGCCGTCCCGTGGCACGGCTGCGCTCGTCGGCCACCTCCTGCAGGGCTTTCTTACGGGCCTCGTCAGCGGTACTGCTCACAGCCGTGAAACTCTTCAGATAGGAGTTCTTATACTCCTCGCGGAACCCGTCCACCCACGATGGACGTTCCTTGGCATTTGCCTGCTGTCCCACAGCCGAAAGGCATGGAAACAGCAGACAAATGAATAGTGCAACAATGTGCTTCATTATTTGCTCTCCTTATACTCCTTGAACTTCTCCTGCATGTACTTGCGGAATTCCTGCTCCTTGAAGCGAATCTTCAGTTCCTCGTCCTCCGAAACAACATCGGCAATCTTGTCGGCCAGTTGCTTCTTGTAGATGCGGATACCACAATAGCAGTTTACATGTCCCTTGGCATCAACACCAGAGAACTTCAGGGATTGAGCCTGTGTGTCGTTGACCACGGCATCGATAATCTGGTCGCCGGCACGCTCCACATGCACCTGAGCATCGCTTCCTGCATTGTTACCAATGTAGTTGCTATAGTCTGAAACAATGCCCTTGTAGGCGTGCTTCAGTTTCTGACGAACCACGTTCTGTGCATTGGTCAAGGCTGAAAGTTGCAGTACATCCATACGTGTCGAAGGACCATTGGCAATACCCAGTGCTGCGAAGTACTCCTCCGTATCGGGCTCAAAGCCTGGAGTTTCATACACGCCCGAAGCGAAGGGATTTACAGCCTCTGCGGCACGATAGGCAGGAGCCTGATTTGCCACTTGCTTGCTGCTTCCGCCGCAACTTGTCATTGCACACATGCCGGCCACGAGAGCCACTACGCTAAAGAATTGTTTTGTTTTCATTTTGCTTATTATTTAGTTGTTAATAAATAAGGTTTGCAGCGGCTGAGGTCAGGACACAAAAATGGCGTGGCCACTCTTATGCACTTAACCTGAGGGGCGAGTCTGGAAAGGAACCCCTGCAACCTTATAAGAATGCTCCACGCCATAGGCGCGTGCATAGCTAAATAACGGTTGCAAGGAGGAATACCTCTCGTGGTCTTCCCTCTGCTTCTTAAATCGAACTATTCCTAATGTGAGTTTTCCAGACTTCTTCGGTTAAGTGCGAAATAATAAGCTGATACATCTGCGGACCGGGATTTCTCCCCCGATACCAGTGGAAAATTTAGAAAATCGCTTTCATACGACCAAATAATCGGCCGTTTTTTTTCAAAATGGGCAGGTAAAACACAGTGGACAAACTACACGCAAAGGTGCCTGCCAGCAGGAGGCGGAGGCAAGGACGACGGGAATGACGGATTATCTACAAAACATATTTTGATAATTATGCGGTTTTGTCTTTTATAAAAGATAAAAATATTATATTTGCAACAAATTTCATCTATACAAGATATGAAAGCAATCGTTAGACAAAGTTATCTTGACAAGATAGCGAAGCATCTTGGCAAGGACTCCATCATTATCATCGTCGGTCAACGACGTGTGGGAAAAAGCTACACCCTGCGCCTTTTTAGGGATAGAGTGGCAGAAGATGCTCATGCAAACATTATCTTCATTGACAAGGAAAAGCATGAGTTTAACAACATTCAGACCGACCGGGACCTGAATGCCTATATTGATGAACGGCGAGACAAGACAAAGACCAACTATATCTTGATAGATGAAGTTCAAGATATAGGAGGCTTCGAGAACAGTATTCGCAGTTATTATGAGGAGCCTGATATTGAAATCATTGTAACAGGCTCAAACTCCAACATGCTCAGTGGTGATTTGGCCAACAAAATTGGTGGCCGCTACAAAGAAATCTATGTTCAGGCATTAAGTTACAGGGAATTCATGGAGTTTCATGAGTTGCCCGATAGCGATGATACGTTGGCAAAGTATATTCAGTTTGGTGGATTGCCTGGCTTGAAAAAGATAGGGCTCGACGAACAGGATGCACGGGAATACCAGACGGATGTATACAGCACCGTACTGCTGAAAGATGTGATAAAGCGAAATAACATCCGCAATGTGCCTTTTCTGGAAAACCTTGTTCATTTCCTTGCAGACAATGCTGGGAAAATCATTTCAGCCAACAGCATAGCAAAGTATATGCGGTCGCAAGGAGAGAACATCACCTCCACCGCCATTATCAATTATGCTAAATATCTGTGCGAATCATACATGATTCACAAGGTGAACCGGTATGACATTCACGGACGGAAGATATTTGAGAGCAACGATAAATTCTATTTTGAAGACAATGGTATTCGTAATGTCCTTGTAGGCGGTTCGCGTGAGAGAGACATTGAAAAGGTGATAGAAAATATCATCTACAATCACCTTGTCCGCCTGGGCTATGACGTAATGGTAGGACAACTTCAGGCTGGTGAGATTGACTTTGTGTGTACCAAGCCAAAAGGCGAGAAGATCTATGTGCAGGCTTCTTATATCATAGCCGACGACAATACATATGAGCGCGAGTTTGGCAACCTCCGTGCCATCAAGGACAACTATCCCAAATATGTCATCTCTATGACACCATTGGTTAGCAGGTCTGATGACAATGGCATAACCCATCTTCATCTCAGGAGGTTCTTAACAGAAGGATTGGAATAGAAATCACCACGCCACGGTGCGTTGCATCTCTCCGGTTCTCGGGCAATGGAGACCGAGTTGGGGTATAGTTGCGCTTGTCCGACAATGGTGGGACAAGCAGAGAGATGCATTGTCGGGGGCGAGGTGATGCATTGTCTGTCTTGTCCGACAGGGGTGGGACAAGGCGGGGCTTGCCTTGGTCGCCTTGCGGCGAGGCGCGAGGGGCAAGGGAAGCGTGTCGAGGCAGCCCGAAACATCGAAGAACAACAGGAGGAAGCACAAGAGGCCCACGAGGAGGACCGCACTCTTCCAGGCGGACGAAAAGGGAAGCAGCGCCCACACGTGCCACCCCACATAGGAAAGGGCCAACAGGGGAAAGAGCAGAATGACGGAAGCCCAGAATAGATTCATTTCCTTGCCATTTCGCTGATTCTGCGGCAAAGATAAAGATTAATTCGCAATTATTTCTTATCTTTGTCACACAATTCATAATTCATAACCTCATTTACTGCTTATGTCAGAAATAGCACCTAACAAGTACGTTGCCGTTGCCTATCGGCTGTACACCATGGATAAGGAAGGAGAGCGCCAGTTGGTTGAAGAAGCCACTCGCCAGCAGCCCTTCCAGTTTGTAAGTGGTCTGGGCATGACCCTCGACGACTTTGAATCACAAATCACCCCACTCGCAAAGGACGACAAGTTCGACTTCGAGCTCACGCCCGCCCAGGCCTATGGCGAATATGAGCAGGAGCGCGTCATCAGCGTGCCCCGCTCGACCTTCGAAATCGACGGCCGCCTGGACAAGGAATACATCTTTGAGGGTGCCGTCGTGCCCCTGCAAAACGCCGACGGACAGCGCTTCAACGGACTGATTGCCAAGATTGGCGACACGGAGGTTACCGTCGACCTGAACCACCCCCTGGCCGGCAAGACGCTTGTCTTCGAGGGCGAGGTTACGGACATCCGCGAGGCCACGAAGGAGGAGATTACCTCCACGCTGAAGATGCTCACGGGCGAAGGCGGCTGCGGATGCGGCTGTGAGGACTGTGGCGGCTGCGACGACCACCACCACGAGCACGGCGACCACTGCGGTTGCGGCCACTGCCACTAAAAGAGAGACTTTAGGGTTTTAAGCAAATATTATCGTGAGGAACAGTTTTGGCCACATATTCCGGCTGACATCGTTCGGCGAAAGCCACGGACCAGCCATTGGCGGCATCATCGACGGTATGCCAGCCGGCATCGTTGTCGACCTCGACTTCATCCAGAGTGAACTGAACCGCCGACGCCCAGGGCAAAGTAAGCTGACGACTGCGCGCAAGGAATCAGACTCGGTGGAGCTGCTGAGCGGAGTGTTCAACGGTCTGACAACCGGGCAGCCCATCGGCTTCATCGTGCGCAACCAAAACCAGCACAGCAACGACTACGACCAGCTGCGCGACGTGTTTCGCCCCAGCCATGCCGACTTCACCTACTGGCAGAAGTATGGCATCCGCGACCATCGCGGCGGCGGCCGCTCGTCGGCCCGCGAGACCATCAGTCGCGTGGTGGCTGGCGCCTTTGCCAAACTGGTTCTCCGCTCACTGGGAATCACCATTCAGGCCTTCACCCAGCAGGTGGGCACCATCGCCCTCGCTGGCAGCTACGAGGACTACGACCTGAGCCTCACGGAGACGAACGACGTGCGCTGCCCCGACAGCGCCACGGCCGAGAAGATGGCCGCCCTCATCTCCGAAGTGAAAGCCGAGGGCGACACCATCGGCGGCGTCATTGCCTGTGTCGTGAAGGGCTGCCCCGCAGGACTTGGCGAACCCGCCTTCGGCAAGCTGCAGGCCGAGCTGGCACACGCCATGCTCAGCATCAACGCGGCCAAGGGCTTCGAATACGGAACGGGCTTTGCCGGAGTAAGCCAGCGCGGCTCGGAGCAAAACGACATCTTCATCCCCGACGAGGACGGCGGCATAACCACACTCACCAACCGCAGCGGAGGCATACAAGGCGGCATAAGCAACGGACAGGACATCTACTTCCGCGTGGCCTTCAAGCCCGTTGCCACACTGCTGCGCAAGCAACAGACCGTGACCATCGAAGGCGAGGCCACTACCCTGCTTCCGCGAGGCCGGCACGACGCCTGCGTGCTGCCGCGCGCCGTGCCCGTGGTCGAGGCCATGGCCGCCATCACCCTCCT
>SAMEA3663184__coassemble_24_pt1 | contig 72730 bp, 57 predicted proteins | sample SAMEA3663184__metabat2_low_PE_010 | metagenome-assembled genome bin SAMEA3663184 (sample SAMEA3663184) | pig gut metagenome | biome: pig gut; feature: pig-associated habitat; material: faeces | place: Denmark | collected 2012 | reverse complement strand
AGGGGAGGCTTGGACGACAGGGGTGGGACAAGCGGGGCGACGCAGGGATGGGGGAGCGGCGACGCAGGGTTGGGCTTGGCCGACAATTGTGGGACAAGAGGACGGAAGTTTCGCCTTTTGTTTGGAGTTGTGGGGAAAAGGTGGTATCTTCGCGTCGATGTATAACGTAAAAAGTAAAGTTTATGGCACTTGAGAAGTATGACTACATGATTGTTGCGAATCCGCCAAGCTCGCGCCGCGAGGGGGCTGGCGAAGGGGTGGGGCACCACGTGCGCCTGTTGCCTTCGTCGACTGTTGCGGAGGATGATTTGGTGGAGAAGATGCACGAGTTGGAGGGGGTGATGAGCCGCGGGGCGTTGCACACGGCGCTTGCTGCCTTGGAGCGCGCTCTGGCCGAGCTGTTAGCTGGCGGACATGCGGTGAGCATTCCGGGCATCGGGACGGTGAGGCCGCGGCTGGCGGGCGAGGTCGTGGAGACGGCTGCCGGGCTGGCGGCGCGGAACGTGCGCGTCAGCGAGTTGCAGTTTGTGGCCGACGAGGGATTGCTGGCGAGAATCAACGAGGGGCGGCCTACGCTGCGCCGCCGCGGTCCGCGCCAGATGCCTTCGCAGGAGGAGGTGGCGACGTTTCTGGACAGCCACTTTGCCCGTCACCAGAAGTTGACGCGCAAGGCCGTCGTCGAGCATTTCGGCATGACGAAGTACCAGGCCCTGCAGCTCCTCACGGGGCTCACGGAGCGGGGCACGCTGGTGCGCCGCGGCAGTCGCGCCACGGCCTGTTACGAAAGGGCTTTTTGAATGTCACGGGGGCCATGCCCCGTGGGCGTCACTTCTTCTCCTGCGGTGTGGCAATGAGTTCGACTGCCTCGGGGGAGAGGAAGGGGCGGATGTCGTCGTAGCTGATGGTGAACGAGGGCAGTCCGGCCGCGTAGCATGCGATTTCGTATTGCTGATAGACGAATGCCACGCCATCGGGCATGAGGTAGGGCGGTGCCTGGGGCAGGGGAATCTCGGCCAGGCCGTGCTCCAGCTGTAGCATGCCCTCGAAGTCTTCGTCGCTGAGGGGCTCTTCGGTGCCATCCTCGAAGTAGCTCCTGATGCCGCGCAGGATGAGTTGCCTGAAGGCTGCGCTCTCCGTGCCGGTCAGCAGGTCCCAGCCCTTCTGCTTGCCGGTGAGCTTGCTGAACGTTGCGCCGCTGACGAAGGTTGAGCCGTGGGCGCCGCCCAGGAACTCGTAGCTCATGGTGTTGAGCGTCAAGTAGTTGTCGGTCTCGGCCAGTTTGGTGATGTCGAAGGTGGTCTCGTAGGACGGGTGGTAATCGAACTCGTCCGTTTCGTCAAGTTCAAAGTCGGCCATGACCTCGCTGCGCTGGGCCTTCAGGCGTTCGAACTCCTGCCGGGCAGCGCCGTCGATAAGGGCCTGGCCGTCGGCGAACAGGGCGGTGTCGGCCCTCAGTTCCAGGGCGATGTATTGGCGCACGGACTTGACCAGCTCGGCCGGCCCGTCGGTGGGGTAGAAGATGTGGAGGCCAACGAAGACCGTGGAGTCATTGATTTCGGCGCCGATGGAGTCAAGGGCAAGCTCTTTCTGCCCGTTGAAGAACGAAAAGCGGCCGCAAGCCGAGAGGGCCACGGCGAGAACGATGATAAGGAGTGCTTTACAGTGTTTCATGATAGGGTGTGTTTGTAATCTGGTGTCGAAATTACAAAAAAACGCGGACAAATGCAAAAAAAGATGTAACTTTGCGGCGACGAACCCCCGAGGGGGCCAACGAAAAGCGAGAAACGATGAAAAGGATACTCTTTGTCTGCCTGGGCAACATCTGCCGCAGTCCGATGGCCGAGGCCGTCATGCAGCGCCTTGTCGACGAGGCAGGGCTGCAGGCCGACTTTGAGCTCGACTCGGCCGGGCTCATCGACTACCACGAGGGCGAGGAGAGCGACCCCAGGATGCAGGCCCACGCCCGCCGCCGCGGCTACAGGCTGACCCACCTGTCGCGCCCCGTGCGCACGAGCGACTTCCGCCACTTCGACCTCATCATCGGCATGGACGACTCGAACATCGACCGCCTGCGCCGCCTGTCGCCCGACTTGGACACCGACCGGAAGATTCGGCGCATGACGGACTTCTGCGTCAATAAGGTTGTCGACCACGTGCCCGACCCCTACTACGGCGGGGCGCAGGGCTTCGAGAACGTCATCGACATCCTGGAGGACGCCTGCGGGGGGCTGTTGGAGGAGTTGAAAGTTAAGAATTAAGAGTTAAGAAAAGGGGGGGCGACGCTCGGACGACTAAGAAGATGGCAATTAATTATAGTAAGAAGGAAGAAATATGGAACTCCACGTCCCACGCCGCCGGCATCGTGCTCGGCCTCGTCGTGGGGGCGCTGTTCCTCTGGTGGGTCTACCGCCAGGGCGACGGCTGGGCCGAGTTCGGCATCTGGCTCTACCTGTTCGGGATGCTTTCGTCGTATATCGCCTCAACCGTCTACCACGCCCTGCCTTCGCGCTGGGCCAGGCAGAAGGAGGCCCTGCGCCGCTGGGACCACGCCGCCATCTACTGGCACATTGCCGGTTCCTATTCGCCCATCACGCTCATCGCCCTGCGCCAGCAGGGCTGGTGGGGCTGGGGCCTGTTTGCCTTCGTGTGGACTTGCGCCATCGTGGGCACGGTGATGAGCTTCCGCCGACTCAAGGAGCACAGCAACGTCGAGACGGCGTGCTTCGTCCTCATGGGCCTGTCGTGCCTCGTGGCCCTGAAGCCCCTGGTCGACACAATCCCCGCCAGCTTCGCCTGGATTGTGGCCGAGGGCGTGTGCTACATCACCGGCGCCCTGTTCTACACGCTCCACCAGAGGCCCTACATGCACAGCGTCTTCCACTTCTTTGTCCTCGCCGGCTCCGTGTGCCACATCGTTGCCGTCTGGGGTATCCTTCTCAGCCAATAACCGAAACCATGAAAACAATACTCATTATCCTGTTGGCCTTGTGTCCCCTTGCCTGCGTGTGGGGGCAGGGCGACGCAACGTGTGAGCGCGAACTGCAGGCAGCCCAAAAGTGGATGGTAAGCAAGGGCGTGGCAGACCCGCAGCTGGAACAGGGCTTCGCGAACGACTACCTGGTGGTGTTCAACAGCAAGCGGAGGCGAGGCTTTTGTGTGGTGGCGAGGGCCGACGTGTGGGAAAAGCTGGGCCAGCCCGTGCTGGGCTATAGCCTGAACCATTACATGAACTGGCCAAAAGATGAAACCTACGGCGTGTTGCTCAACATCTATGAAAACCAGATAAAGTCCTTGCGGCAGTCATTTTCCCTGCCCGTCATCTCCCAGGCGCAGCGCGACACCGTGGCTCCCCTGTTGGGCACCATAAGTTGGGGACAACACGCTCCCTACAATGCCTACTCGCCCCATCTGGGTCAGTCGCGCATCCTGATTGGCTGTGTTCCCTTGGCCATGGCCTTGGTGATGCGCTACCACGAGTGGCCCCAGCAGGGCGAATCCGATGTCTACATCCATCCGAGGGGGCTCGACGTGCTAAGGTACGACTTCTCGAAACTGCAGCCCCAGTGGGCCGACTATGTTGACTGGTACGGAACTGCTGATTCGACAGCAACGCTGGTCAGCCTTTCGCGCACGCTGGGCACGCTGTCGCTCTGCACGGACCCCGGCATCAGCGAAGGGGCTGTGTCGAAGAACGTGGGCGAGATTAAGCACCTGTTTGTCAACAACCTGCGCTACTCCGGTCGCGTGGCATGCAAATTCCTCAAGGACGTGCCTGCCTGGAGGGTGGATAGCCTGATGCGCAGTGAGATTAAGGCCCATCGGCCCTGCATCGTTTCGCGCGGGCGCCATGCCTTTGTCTGCGATGGAGTCGAGGGCGACTTCTTCCACTTCAACCTGGGCTGGCATGGCAACCACAATGGCTACTTCCGCCTGCTCATTAACGGCTGGAAAGAGACCACGGGCTTCCTGAATGCACTCGTCTATGGACTGGAACCGCAGCGCGAGGAAGTGGCGAGGGAGGTGGTGCTGACCAAAGCCAACACCCTGAGTGAGGCCCTGCCGCAAGAGGAACTTCAGCGTGTGACATCGCTCACCATCGTGGGCCCAGTTGGCGGCGACGACGTGCGACTGCTACGCCAGATGGCTGGAGCTGTCGAGGGTGATGCCATGCCCTGTTATCCCTGGGGAGCCTTGCAGCGGCTCGACCTCTCGCGGGCCAAATTAGTGAAGGGCAAGGCGGCTTATACGACGCGGCTGGCCACGGGAACCCGATGGAAAACGTGGACAAGAAGCGACGGCGTGCATACCTACACAGAAAAGAAGACCTTCGACTTCAGCAAGATGGACGACAAGGCATGGCGCGAATTCAAGACGGTGATAGGCACAGACGTGGATGGCTGGCGCTACACACGCACCAGCGACGGACGCTGTTGGGTGCACCATTATCTCACGGCCAACCAAACCGTCGGGAAATATATGTTTGCCGACTGCACGTCGCTCCGCGAAGTCGTTTTGCCAGAAGAATTAAAGTCCATTGACGACTATGCCTTCCTGCGGTGTCAATCACTGCAGACCCTGAAGGTGCCCAAAAAGACGAAGGAGCTGGGACGCTTGCCTTTCAACTATTGCCTTTCGTTGTCGGAACTCTGGCTACCGAAGGGCATAGCTCTCAACGGAAAGGTGGCCGAGCACTGTTCCCACAACTTCAAGGTTTTTAACTACGAGAAGTAATCCCCGCCTCGGGGACTCTCTACATGTGGAGGTAGGAGTCCTTGAAGCCGAGGAAGTAGAGCACACCGTCGATGCCGATGGTGTTGATGCTCTGGCGGGCGTTGGCCACAACGCGTGGCTTGGCATGGAAGGCAATGCCCAGTCCGGCCAGGGAGAGCATGGGCAGGTCGTTGGCCCCGTCGCCCACGGCGATGGTCTGTTCCAGGTCCACCTTCTCCACCTGGGCGATGAGGCGCAGTAGCTCGGCCTTGCGGTGACCGTCGACGATGTCGCCCAAGTAGCGGCCCGTCAGCTTGCCGTCCTCGCCAATCTCCAGTTCGTTGGCATAGACGTAGTCAATGCCCAGCTTCTTCTGCAGGTATTCGCCAAAGAAGGTGAATCCGCCCGAAAGGAGGGCAATCTTGTAGCCATAGCGCTTCAGGACCATCATCAGTCGCTCCACGCCCTCGGTCATGGGCAGGTGTTCGGCAATGTCCTGCATCACCGAGACATCGAGCCCCTTCAGCAGGGCGACGCGCCGTGTGAAACTCTCCTTGAAGTCAATCTCGCCGCGCATGGCACTCTCGGTGATGGCGCGCACCTGGGCACCGACGCCGTTGCGCTCGGCCAGCTCGTCGATACACTCGGTCTGGATGAGCGTGGAGTCCATGTCGAAGCAGATGAGTCGGCGCATGCGGCGGTACATGTCGTCCTTCTGGTAGGAGCAGTCCATGTCCATCTCTGACGAGAACTTCATCAGTTGCTCGTGGAGCAAGGCTTTGTCGCATGGCGTGCCGCGCACCGAAAACTCGATGCAGGCCTTCGTCGACTCCGTGTCGGCATGCAAGGGTGGGCGACCCGTGAGGCGGCGTATGGAGTCGATGTTCAGCCCCTGGTCGGCAATGACCTTTGTTACGGCCTGAATTTGGCGTGCCTCCAGTCGGCGGCCCAGCACGGTGAGTATGGCGCGGTTCTTGCCCTGGCGGCTCACCCAGGCATTGTATTCGGCCTCGCTGACGGGGGCAAAGTGTACGGTCACGCCCAGTTCGCTGGCCTTGAACAGCACGTTCTTCATCACCTGTCCCGAGTTTGCCTCATCGACATAAATCATGATGCCCAGCGACAGGGTGTTGTGGATGTCGGCCTGGCCAATGTCCATCACGTCGGCATCGTAGCGGGCCAGAATCTCCATGAAGCTGGCGGTGAGCCCCGGGCGGTCCTCGCCCGTGATGCGTAGCAGTATCAGTTCTTTCTCGGCATTGTTGCCTGCGTTCGGTGTGGTTGCTTTCTTGTTGTCTTCCATAGTATTTGTTGTTTTTACGTATTTACTGTATAATAAAATAAGGTATATTGTATATAGGGACGTGGATAATAAAGGTTATTTCTTTGATGCCTTGGCTTCCATGAAGCGGAGCTCGGCTTCGAGCATCTCGAGGCGAGGCATGGGGCTGCCGGCCTCGCGGGCCATGAGCAGCGGACGGGTGTAGAGGTATTGAATCTCCATCGGGCGGTGGAAATCCCAGTCGAGCCGCATCGAGGGGCTGTAGGGAATCATCGCGTCGGTCATTTCCATCATCTTCCGGGCAAAGGCCTCGTCGACGCCCTCGACGCCAAGCGCCGTGGCGGCACGGCACACCTCGAGCATCTGTTCCCAGATGAGGTTGCGGCTGGCGGAGTTTTCCATGAGGTCGCGAGTCTGACACTGCAGGGCCACCGTCATGCCGTTGTAGGGCATGTTCCAGACGGCCTTACGCCAGCGGGCCTTCTCGTATTCCAGTTCCTTGGCCTCGATGTTGGCCCGGTGGAGTTCGTCGAGCAGGGCTTCGATGACTGCAGGCTGGGGGCACGAATAGTTGCCGATGTTGAGTGAACCGTAGAACTGGTGGTTGACCAGTCCCGGCTCGCTCTTGGCCGAGCAGATGAAGGCCAGTCCGGCGGCGAGCCATGTGCCGGGGAACATCTCCTGCACGTCGGCTTCCACGCCAATGCCGTTCTGGATGAGCAGGACGAGGGTGCGCTCGTGGAGCAGTGGGGGCAGCAGTTCGCGAAGCAGGTGGTTATTGTTGGTCTTGAGGCACACGAGCACCACGTCGCACTTAGGCATCTGGCTCGTGGTGTTGTAGACGTTGGGGTGCTTGAGGTGGAAGTCGCCCTGCGGCGAGACTACGCGCAGCCCGTTCTGGCACACGTATTCGTAGTCGCGGTGCAACAGGAAGTGAACCTCCTGGCCCGATTGTGCCAACCGCGCTCCGTAGTATCCTCCGATGGCGCCTGTGCCAATTACTCCGTAGGTCATATCTTTAGTTGTTTTATTTGTCGTATTGAGTGGGTTCGCTCTCGTTGCCCCAGCGGTCGATGGCCGTAACCGCCAGATGCAGCCTGCTTAGCAGCAGGTTGAGGCGGTTGTAGGTGTATGAGGCTTGGGGCAGGAGAGGGACAATGAGGTTTTCGGGCGTGGGGGCAACGGGCTTCTTGACTGAAGCGTAGACGTTGTAGCGCAGGCCGCCCATCCGCGCGGCGTCGGCATCCGTCCAGCTCAGCTTCACCATCATGCCTTCCAGTTGCACCTCGCTGAAGCCTGAGGGCGGAGCCGGCGGAGTGCCGTCGGGTTGCTGGTAGACGGGCGGCAGGGCAGGGTGGGGATAGAAGTGGTCGCAAAGGTAGTCGTAGAGCCCCTTGTGGTTGTCAAGAAGAAAGCGCGCACGGAAGTATGCCTGTCCGGAAAGGCCTTGCCGCCGCACGTAGCTGAGTTCGCGGGTGATGTAGGACAGGGACCAGTCCTTCTCGGCGGGCGACAGGAAGTAAATGCCCAGCCCGGGGGCTACATGGCGCCCGTAGGAACCCTCTTGCCAGTCGGCGGCAAAGGGATAGAAATGGTCGCCGGTGAAGTACATCATGGGGAACAGCGCGTCCTGAATGCCTTCACGCAGCCAGCCCTGGGCATCCTGATTCACGGCATCGTAGGCATTCCATCCGCGGGAGGAGTATCTCCTGACGTCGCGATACTTGCCCACCGGGCTCGATGACATGACCACCCACGGCTTTTGGGCTTTCACCTCACGATAGAGTCGACGCACGATGGCCGTAATGTTGTCGCGCCTCCACTGGGCCTTCGGCTTTCCCTGGCCATATTTCCTGTACGTGGCACCATCGGGGAAACTGGCGGCCTCTTCTGGGTAGCGGATGTAGTCGAAGTGGATTCCGTCGACGTCGTACTGCGTCACAATCTCGTCCACGATGCGCGAAAGGTAGTCGGCCGTGCCGGGCAGCCCGGGGTCGAGATAATATTGTCCGTTGTGTTTCTTGAGAAGTTCGGGGTGAGTGTGCAGGAGAGAATTGCGGCCCATCGTCTTGGCAACCTCCGTTTTGAAGGCGGGAATAGTCACCACCCAGGCATGGAGCTCCATGCCGCGCCGGTGGGTCTCCTGAATGGCAAACGCCAACGGGTCGTAGCCGGGCGTTCGTCCGAAGGTCCCCGTCAGGCAGCGGTCCCAGGGTTCCAGCTTGCTGGGATAGATGACGGAGCCGCGGACTCGAGTTTGCAGCAGTATGGTGTTGATGTTGCAGGCCTTCAGCTGGTCGAGCATCTGGCAAAACTCTTCCTTCTGCTGCTCGACGGAAGCCTTTCCCGTTGCCTTGGCCCGGGGCCAGTCGAGCCCGCTGAGCGTGGTAATCCACACGGCTCTCAGTTCGCGTTTCGGTGCTTCGGCTTCCCAGGCATACTGGGCCCGCATGTAGGTCGAAACCAACAAAACGGTAAGTAATGCAACGGTAAGACGTTTCATATGTGCAAAGATATGAATAAATTCAGGAAATATTGCCGAAAAATAAAAAATATTATTACCTTTGTGACACAATGTACAAAATAATTGTAAAACTATGAGAAGGTCTATGTTGGCCCTGTTGCTGGCCATTGTTAGTTTGAGTGCGAATGCTCAGTTCGAGAAAAAAACAAAGTACGTGAATGCCTCGCTGACGGGTTTGGAAATGAACTACAGCAAGGACTCGCGTTTCCGCTTTGGCTTTGAGGGAACAGCCGGCTACTTTGTCGAGGAATGCTGGATGCCTTACGCTCGCATTGGCTATAACCACCAGTCGCTGAAGGGGCCGGACGTGAATGCCTTCGAATTAGGCGTGGGCACAAGATATTACTTCAAGCGCACGGGCATTTACCTGAGTGGCGGCCTTCTTTACAGCCACGAGAGCCAGCCCGGCAACGCAACTCCCATCACGGCATCCGTCGATGATGCAGGCATTCGCTTCACGGATTCGGCCGGTAAACCCGTAGTGGCCTACTACGGCATGACTCAGCCCCACGTTCGCAACAACAACATTTCGCTTGCCCTGGAGGCCGGTTATTGCTTCTACTTGAACCACTTCATGAGCGTAGAGCCCGCTCTCTACTATAACCTTTGCTTCAACGACTTCTCAGACGGCAGTCGCATCGGCCTGAAGGTGGGCTTCGGCTTCTACTTCTAATAAAATAAGGATATAAAAAAGGTGGAGCTTAGTACTCCACCTTATCTTCTTTTTCTTCCCAAGCCTTGAAAGCGGCAAGGGCTTCATCGCGCATCATTCCTTGAATCGGGATGGTGCGTTTTTCGTAGGGTTTCTCAATTTCCTTGTAGATGAAATCGTCGCCAAAGCCTATGTGGTCGGCGTCGGCTTTGGTATTGCCATACCAGATGCGGCTAACGCCGGCCCAGTAGAGCGCGCTCAGGCACATGGGACATGGCTCGCAGGAAGTGTAGCATGTGCAGTCGGTCAGGCGGAAATCCTGCATCTTCTGGCAGGCAGCCCTGATGGCGCTCACCTCGGCATGAGCCGTGGGGTCGTTGTTGGCCGTCACGCGGTTAACGCCCGTGGCCACCACTTTGCCATCCTTTACGATGACGGCTCCGAACGGGCCGCCGCCGTTTGCGACGTTCTCAATACTCAGGTCTATGGCCATCTGCATGAAACGACGGTCTTCAGTTGTAATATCTTTCATATTCCTTTGTTGTTTTATTTCCTGAAATAGTCATTGTAAATCTTGATGCTAAAGACGATGACGCTGCACGTGGTAGTCACCAAGTTCGTGAGGAACAGCGACCAGAGGATGTCGGGCTTGTGGAGTATGCCCTGAAGCATGAAGCACAATCCGCCAATGGCCATCATGAGAAAAGTGGGCAGCGCAATGCCGTCGGTGTTGCGGGTGCGTATGGTTTCGATGGCCTGAGGCAGATAGCCAAGAATCATGCCGATGCTGGCCACAAAACCACAAATGTCATAAAACATTCCTTGTTCCATAATTATAAAAGGTATGATAACGAAACAAAGGTACAAAATAATTGTGATTTGCGAATCAAGGATTACGAAAGTTTTGTATCTTTGTAGCCAAATGAGTGATTTCCCGCCTTCTCGAGGATGGTTAGCCCTGTCGCCATTGTTGGTGTTTCTGGCCTTCTATATGGTGTTCAGTTTGTTGGCCCACGATTTCTACAGTGTGCCAATCACGGTAGCCTTTATGTTGGCCAGTGCTTATTCCATCCTGTTGCTGAAGGGCATGCCGCTTGACGAGCGCATCAAGGTCTACTCCAAAGGTGCGGCGCATTCCAACCTGCTCATGATGGTCTGGATATTCATCCTGGCCGGTGCATTTGCCTATTCGGCTGAAAAGATGGGCGCTATCCAGGCAACGGTCGACCTGTGTCTTTCCACCCTTCCTCCCCAATTGCTGTTAGCAGGGCTGTTCCTCACGGCCTGTTTCATTTCGCTGAGCGTGGGTACGAGCGTGGGCACCATCGTGGCCCTCGTCCCGATAGCCACAGGCATTGCCCAGGAGGTTTCGTCAATGGGGGACGATTTGCTCTCTGTACCGCTGGCGACGGCCGTGGTCGTGGGAGGTGCCTATTTCGGCGACAACCTGTCGTTCATTTCCGACACCACCATTGTTGCCACCCAGACTCAGGGCTGCCGTATGGTCGACAAGTTCCGGCTGAATGCCCGCATCGTGGTTCCGGCCGCCATTGTGGTGCTGTTGGTGTATGTGATGATGGGCATGGAGATTCAGGTGGAATCGTTTCACCGGCAGGTCGACTGGGTCCTTGTGCTTCCTTACCTGCTGGTGCTGCTTACGGCACTGATGGGGATGAACGTGATGATGGTGCTCGTGCTCGGCATCTTGTCGACGGGCGTCATTGGCATGATGCGGGGCTGTTACGACTTCTATCAGTGGCTGACGGCCATGGGGGAGGGCATCCTTGGCATGGGCGAGCTCATTATTGTCACGCTGATGGCAGCGGGCATGGTGGGTGTCATCCGCTACCTGGGCGGCATCGACTATATTCTCCAGCGTCTCACACGCCGGATTTCCGGCAAGCGTGGTGCCGAACTCAGCATTGCAGGCCTTGTCGTCTTTACTAATTTCTGTACGGCCAACAACACCATTGCCATCCTGACGGTCGGTAACCTTTCAAAGGAGATTTCGGAGCGCTTCGGAATCGACCCGCGCCGAACGGCCAGCATCCTCGACACCTTTTCATGCTTTGCGCAGGGCGTCATCCCCTACGGGGCGCAGATGCTGATGGCCAGCAAGTTGGCAGAGCTTAATCCCATCGAGATTATTCCCTATCTCTATTATCCGTTTGTCATGGGACTGCTCATGCTCATGGCCATCATCTTCCGTTTCCCACGTAATGTCTATTCACAGTGAATATGGAACTAATCAAAAAATACTTCCCCAGAATCTCAGACCAGCAGCTGACTCAGTTCGAAAAGTTGGATGAACTGTATCACGACTGGAATGCCAAAATCAATGTCATATCGCGCAAGGATATCGACGACCTCTACGAACACCACGTGCTTCATTCCTTGGCCATCGCCCAATACTATAGTTTCTTTCCGCAGGCCCGTGTGATGGACTTGGGCACGGGCGGAGGCTTCCCAGGTATTCCCTTGGCTATCATGTTCCCAAAGGTGCAGTTCCATCTCGTGGATAGTACGAAGAAAAAAATTCTCGTCAGCACGGAGGTTGCAAGCGCCCTTGGCCTGAAGAACGTGACCACCTGTTGGGAACGTGCAGAGGAGGAGCATGGCAAGTTCCACTATGTTGTGTCGAGGGCCGTTATGCCACTGTCCGACTTGGTGAAGATATGCCGCAAAAACATTGATAAAGAACAATTAGGCGCCCTCCCCAACGGGCTGATTTGCCTGAAGGGGGGCGAACTGGAACATGAGACTTACCCGATGAAGAATAAGGTAGAAATAGTGCCCGTGGCATCCTATTTCAGCGAACCTTATTTCGAAACAAAGCAAATTGTATATCTGCCCTTGTGATTATGAAAGGTCAACTGAATATCAAACGCTTCGTAACCAATCCCATAGGCGAGAACTGTTATCTCGTGTGGGACGATACTCGTGAGTGTGCCATCATCGACTGCGGAGCCCTGGGCGCGGACAAAGAGGAAAAGATTGCCCAATTCATCAAGGACAATCAACTGACGCCCCGTATGGCCCTGCAGACCCACATGCATTTCGACCATATATGGGGACTGTCGTTCCTGTATCATAACTATGGTTTACAGCCGTTGTGCCACAGGGGGGAGCGTGAGATATACGAGGATGCATCGCAGATGGTCCGACTACTGTTTCATAAGGATATCCCCACGGTGTTGGTTCCCGTCCTGCGTTATCTCGATGATAATGAAGAAATAACATTTGGAAATACAACGTTCCGGGTTATCCATACTCCGGGTCATACGCCTGGTTGCATCATGTTCTATCAAGCGTCAGAGGGGGTGCTGTTCAGCGGTGATACGTTGTTCCAAGGCAGTATCGGGCGGACCGATCACTTGGGTGGCAATACGGAGCAGGAGATCCAATCTATCCGCTCCCGCGTGCTCACGCTTCCCGACGATGTCGTGGTATATCCCGGGCACGGTCCTTCGACAACTATTGGCGAAGAACGTTACGGTAATCCTTATTTGTAATTGTACTTTTTTCGCGTCATTTTTTTGCGGATAAGGATTTTATTCGTAATTTTACCTCGATTATGTGCTGAAATAATATAAATTTAATACCATCATGCAAAAAGTTTTACTTTTATTGCCGCTTTTCTTGGCTGCGTGGAATTCCCATGCAGTAGCCCAGGAAAAGGACACTGTCGAAGTGAACAATGTCAGGTACATTTGTGAGGGGACGAAAGCTTCTGTGGTTTCACGCGCCTCCGGTAAGTACTCGGGAAACATTGTCGTGTCCGACACTGTCCGCACAAAGGCTGGAGTGCTTTGCACCGTAACGTCTGTTGCGAAAAATGCATTCCAATCGTGTGTGAATTTGAGAAAGGTTTCTCTCCCGTCGACGATTTCAACCATTGGCGAGGGCGCCTTCAATGGCTGCTCGTCGGTTGATTCGTTATACATCCCCGAGGGTATCACTGAGATGGGCAAAAACGTTTGCAAGGACTGCAAGAAACTGAAGGTCCTGACGTTGCCCAGTTCGTTGAAAACCATCGGAGAGGCAGCCTTCACGGGATGCGCTGCAATTACGCGTATCGATGTTCCCGAGGGCGTGACGACAATCGGTAAGAACGCCTTTAATGGCAATACGGAAATGCGTGTGCTCAATTTGCCAAGCACGCTGACGTCGTTGGGCGAAGGCGTCTGCCAGGCATGTGCGAGCCTGACCAAGATTGAGATTGCCGGCACGGTGGAGTCTATTGCCAAGAATTCTTTTTTGCGCTGCTCCAATATGCGTAGTGCAGTGTTGCCTGATGGCCTGAAGACCATTGGCGAGGGCGCATTCTCGGGTTGCAAACTCATGTCTTCGGCAAACATTCCCAGCACCGTGACAACCATCAGTAAGAACGCTTTCCTCGGATGCGAAGCCTTAGCTGGAACTGATTTGCCCGATGCACTGAAGACGCTGGGCGACTCTGCTTTTGCACACTGTGCAGCCCTGGAGACAATCACAATTCCCAGTGGCGTCACAAAAACTGCAATCGGCACATTCTATGATTGCCGTGGCATCAAGACACTTACCCTGTCGGAGAATCTGACTGAGATCGGTAAGATGGCCTTTGCCGGCTGTGCGAGCATTGAGGAAGTGACGATGGGAGTGAAGGTGAAGAGTATCAATGAGGCTGCCTTCTCGGGCTGCACCAGCCTGAAATCAGTTACCTTTAGTGACGCCTTGACGAAAATTGACAAATCAGCCTTTAAGGATTGTACCAGTCTGGTTACTGTGGTTGTTCCCAATAGCGTTACCACTTTGGGTAATGAAGCTTTTGCAGGTTGTACCAGCCTTACTACTGCCACTATCCCCGGAAGTAAGAAGCCCGGTAACTCGTTGTTTGCCGGATGCACGTCGTTGACGAACCTTATCATCGGTGATGGCATAGAAACCGTTGGTTCCTCAATGTTTGAGGGCTGTACCAGTCTTGCCACCATTACTCTCCCTTCCACTGTTAAGACAATTGAAAAGAGTGCTTTTATGGACAACTCCAGCCTGACGGGTATCGCCCTGCCGGCCTCTTTGGAGGAAATCAAGGACTCTGCCTTCACGCGTTGTGGTGCGCTGACTACATTTAGCATCGACAATGCCGCAGCTAAAATCAACAAGGGCGTCTTTAAGGATTGCACATCGCTCGTCAATGTTGACCTTGGTAACGCCGTGACGCTCATCAGTGATAACAGCTTTGATGGTTGCACCAGCCTCACTTCCATAACCCTGCCTGGTACGGCAAAGTTGGACAACTATGTATTCAACGGATGCAGCAATTTGGAGACCGTCACCTTGAGTGAAGGTGCAATGACCATTGGTAATGCAGTGTTCTTTGCATGCACCAAGCTTAAGAACGTAACCCTGCCCAGCACGTTGAAGAGCATGGGCACGATGGTATTCTCTAACTGCGAATCACTCTCCGCTATTACGCTTCCCACGGCCTTGGAGCGCGTGGGTAACTCTTCGTTTGCCGTCTGCACGAACCTGCAGAACGTGACCATTCAGGAGGGCGTTAAGGCCATTGGTAATTATGTATTCCGTGGTTGCTCAAAGCTCGCTACCATCACATTGCCAAGTACAATTACCGAGGTGGGAACCGCTGCCTTCTACGGCTGTGAGTCGCTGCAGAGCGTAACCATCAATAATGCCGCCGCTAAGTTAGCTGAGTCTTCATTCGCATCATGCAATGCCCTTACAACCCTCAACTTGGGTAATGCCCTCACCGAAATCGGTGAACGTGCTTTTGCGGGCTGCGGCGCTCTGACGGAAGTCACAATACCCGCAAGCGTTACCAGCGTGGCATCAAAGGCCTTCTACGGATGTGAGACCTTGCAGACCGTGAACACATCTGCCACCACCCTGAATAATTATGCTTTTGCTAACTGCGGCCATCTTTCGTCCCTCACGTTGGGTGTCGGAACGGCAACGGTTGGTGATTATGCCTTCCAGGGGTGCTCGGCACTGGCTGCCCTTTCAGTTCCTTCTACCACGACTGCTGTTGGCAAATATGCCTTTGACGGATGTTCCAGCCTTGCCTCCCTGCAACTTTCGGAGGGCGTGACCACGATTGACGATAATGCATTCCGTGGATGCAGCCAACTGGCTTCGGTTACCCTGCCCAACACGATACAGAAGATTGGCCAGGAGGTATTTAGTAATTGCTCGGCCCTCGCATCTGCCAACCTGGGTACAGGTATAAGTGTTGTGGGCAAGGGCGCTTTCTACAATTGCACCTCCCTGGCAAATGTGGAGATACCTGCAAGTGTTGATACCATCGCGGCTAACGCTTTCTATGGTTGCGAGGCTCTCAAAAAAGCCAATTTCGCTGATATCCAGAGTCTGTGTGAAATGCAGTTCGGCGATCCCGCTGCTAACCCCATCTCGCTGGTTCATCGCCTGTTCATTGGCGGAACAGAGGTTACCGACCTTGCCATTCCCTCCAGCGTGACATCCATTTCAGATTATGCCTTCTGCGGCTTCGAGGCGATGAAGTCCGTGTCTATCCCCACATCTGTCGAAAAGATAGGCAACTATGCATTCTCTTACTGCACGGGATTGACTGCTGTGGAAATTCCCGAGAGTGTTGACACGCTGGGCGATGGCGCCTTCTGCTACTGCACAGAACTGGCTACCATTAATGTTCCTGAAGGTATAACTTACATTGGCTACCACGCCTTTGGCGGTTGTGCATCAGCAACTACGCTTTCGTTGCCAAGCACAGTGAACGAGATTGGCGCGTTTGCTTTCGAAGGCTGTAAGGGTCTGAATGCCGTATACTGCTATGCCGAGAATGTTCCCGAAACAGACAACAGCTTCGACCAGGCAACCATCGAGAAGGCTACACTGTATGTTCCTGCAACTTCCGTTGAGGCCTATCGCACCGCCCCCGTATGGAGCAAGTTCGCTCGTATCGTTGCTCTGCCCGATGAGGCAACGGCTGTAAGTGGCATCGATTCGCAGACCAATGGTCAGCAGCGCATCTATGGCATTGACGGTCGTCAGTTGTCACGTCAGGCCAAGGGTATAAGCATCATCCGCTATCAGGACGGTACGACAAAGAAGGTACTTCGGTAACTAACCCAAGACCAAACTATAAAAGAGAAGTGGGGAAGCAATTCTCCACTGCTCTTCTTTTTGTCGGGTGACATATCGTAAGCCTTTCTCTGCCGGTCTGTTGCCGATGGTCAAAAAATAAAGATATTTATTTCCGGCATTGAGCGTTTTTCACTACCTTTGTGCCATAATTATTTTTATTGCACAACAATAGTATGGGTGTTAAGGACCTAAACCAATTGCTCGGAACTACAATAGCGGAATTGTCGGATACCAATTCCATGCAAGGTTTGTTCCATGAGCATCGTGATGGTGCGCCATTGCCTTCGGGCCCTGCGTTGCAAGAGATTATCGACTTGTGCCGCGCCATTCTTCTCCCCGGATTTTATGGTAATTCAAATTTAAACAGTCAGACACTGCGTTTCCACATCGGTGTGAACGTTGAGCGACTCTACCAGTTGCTTTCCGAACAGATTATGGCAGGCTTATGCTTTGTCCAGAGCAAGGATGAGCCCGTGTGCCCCGTGGAAAAGGGACAGCGTCTTGCGGCTGAATTTATAGCGAAGTTGCCTGAGATACGCCAAGTTCTGTCAACGGATATTGAGGCAGCCTACAACGGCGACCCTGCCGCTACTAATCGCGGTGAGATTATTAGTTGTTATCCGGTGATAAAGGCTATGTCGAACTATCGTATCGCTCATAAGCTGGTGAAGCTGGGCGTGCCTCTTATCCCGCGTATCATTACGGAGATGGCACATAGCGAAACGGGTATCGACATTCACCCCGAAGCCTCTATTGGCCACCACTTCACTATCGACCATGGAACGGGTGTCGTGATAGGTGCCACCTGTATCATCGGAAATAATGTCAAGCTTTATCAAGGCGTAACGCTGGGCGCTAAGAGCTTCCCGCTCGACGAACATGGAAATCCCATCAAAGGCATCCCCCGTCACCCTATATTGGAGGACAATGTCATAGTCTACAGTAATGCAACGATACTGGGACGTATCACCATCGCACGTGACACTGTGGTGGGCGGTAACCTGTGGGTGACCGAAAGTACCAAGCCCGGCGAACACTTGGTGCAGGCGAAAAAAAGGAAGAGCGCCATCGTACGTCCTGAGGACTTCGGTGGGCTGTAAGTTATAATATGATTAAAGAATAAATAGTATAAATGGAATTTGAAATGATAGCCAAGACCTTCCAGGGTCTTGAGAATGTGTTGGCCGAGGAACTGACACAATTGGGTGCCAACAATATAAAGATTGGTCGACGCATGGTGTCGTACACCGGTGACCAGGAAATGCTGTATCGCAGTAATTTCTGTCTGCGTACGGCCATCCGTGTGCTGAAGCCTATTAAGCATTTTCGTGCTACCAGTGCAGATGAGGTCTACGAGGCCGTGAAAGCTATCGATTGGACGCAGTACCTGTCGAACGACACAACCTTTGCCGTGGATAGTGTGGTTTATAGCACCGAGTTCCGCCATTCAAAGTTCGTGGCCTACAAGGTGAAGGATGCCATTGTCGACCAGTTCCGCGAGAATACGGGCAATCGCCCTAACATACGTGTGAGCAACCCCGACATACAACTCAATATGCACATTGCCGAGTACGATTGCACGTTGAGTCTTGACTCGTCAGGAGAGAGTCTTCATCGCCGAGGTTACAGGCAAGAGGCCGTTGAGGCACCATTGAATGAAGTGCTTGCGGCTGGTATCATCCTGATGACTGGTTGGCGCGGCGAGACCGACTTTATCGACCCCATGTGCGGAAGCGGCACACTGCCCATTGAGGCAACGCTGATAGCTCGCAATATCGCCCCCGGCGTGTTCCGCAAGAACTTCGCATTCGAGCGTTGGGCCGATTTCGATGCCGAACTGTTTGACAAGATTTACAACGACGACTCGCAGGAGCGCGAGTTCTTGCACCATGCCTATGGCTATGACAACAACCGTGCGGCGGTGGCCATAGCCGGACAAAACGTGAAGGCTGCCGGCCTGACGAACGATATTACAATCGAGTTCCAGGACTTCAAGGACTTTACTCAACCCGCTGAGAAGAGCATCATTGTTACGAACCCGCCTTATGGCGAGCGCATCAAGCCCGAAGACCTGCTGGGCCTATATAAGATGATTGGCGGACAGTTTAAGCATCAGTTTGTCGACAATGAGGCCTGGGTGCTCAGTTATCGTGAGGAATGCTTCGATGCGATAGGTCTGAAGTCATCGTTGAAGGTGCCCCTCTACAATGGCAGTCTGGAGTGCGAGCTACGCAAGTACCAGATGTTCAGTGGCCGTTATAACGAGGTGCGAAGCGAGGGACGGCAGATTAAGAGCGAGGCCGACCGCCGTCAGATGGCGCAGAAGCGCCGGTTCAAGGAAAGACGGGCCTTTAAGCAAGGACTGGATGAGAGTGACGAAGAGTTCAAGGCACGCACGGAACGCCCTCGTCGTTTCGACCGCGAAGACCGTCCTCGCCGGGCTGACCGTGATGGACGCCCACGCCGCTTCGATGGTGACGAACGTTCACGCCGTTTCGACCGTGATGGTCGCAAGTCGGGTGGCTTTAAGAAAGGTGGGCGTGACTTAAAGCCCCGTGATTACAAAAAAGGAAATGGTAGGAGATATGAGGACTAAACTGTTCGTGGCCTTAATGATGATTGCCAACATAGCAATGGGGCAGAAGCTACTGACGCTGGAAGACGTGATGTCCGGCGGTAATAACTGGTACAATCTGCAACCCGAAAACAAATACACTTCGTGGTGGGGCAATGTGCCTCTCGAAACCACGGCCGATGATGTACGCGAACTGATGACCGGCCGCCAGTTGGTCAGTGTGGAGCGCATCAATGAAATCGTCGGCGAAAAGGTGGCCCATAGCGGGCACAATCTCCTAATGCCCTATGCAAAGCGTCCTGTCGTTCAGGTGCGTGGCGCCGGCCGTCGCCTGCAGGTTGACTGGGAACAGGGCAAGGTAGTGTGGAGCCAGCCCATTCCAGAGGGCGCCGAATGGCAAGACTTCAATCAGACATCGCGTAATTTGGCTTTTACCCGATTGGGTAACCTCTATGTGATGACAGCCCAGGGCGAGGAACTGACCGTGAGTAAGGATGGCTCGACCGACGGCTCCAACAATATTGTTTACGGCCAGAGCGTGCATCGCGACGAGTTTGGCATCACAAAAGGAACCTTCTGGAGCCCCGATGGTGAACGCCTTGCCTTCTATCGCATGGACCAGAGCATGGTGGCAGGTTATCCCCAGGTCGATATCTCGCAGCGCATAGCCTCGGTGACGATGGACAAGTACCCCATGGCAGGCGAAACCAGCCATCAGGTAAAGGTGGGTATCTTCGACGTGACGAAGCGCAACGTCGTATGGCTTGACCTCGTGGGCGCCCCCGATGACTACCACACCAACCTGACATGGTCTCCCGACGGCCAAACGCTGTATGTATTTGAACTGAACCGCGACCAGAACCACATGCGCCTGGTTGCCTATGATGTGGCAACGGGTCGGATGCAGAAGCAAATATACGAAGAAAGGCACGACAAGTACGTAGAGCCCATGAATGGGCTTCTCTTCCTGCCTTGGGACGATACCAAAGCCCTCATGCAGAGTTGCCGCGATGGATACAACCATCTTTATTTGCTTGATATCGAGACGGGTGCAATCGACCAGCGCACGTATGGCGACTTTGAGGTGCAAGAGGTGCTGGGATTCAATCGGAAGTCGAAGTCGGTGCTGTATCGCAGCAATGCCATCGACCCCCGCACCAGTTGTCTTTTCCGCCTCGATTTGGAGAAACCACGATGCACCCTGCTCGGAGCCGACGAGGGTGTGCATTATGCTTCGTTGAGTGAAGATGGTACAATGCTCATTGACCGCTATTCTTCGCCAACCGTGCCTCGCAGTATCAACCTCATTTCCACGCAGCCCACCAGAGGCCGTCGTCCCAATCTGATAGCCAATATCCTGACAGCCAAAGACCCTTGGCAAGAGCAAGGATATGCGATACCGGAGATAACCAGCGGGAGCATAAAAGCAGCCGATGGCGTTACCGACCTTTACTATCGCATGGTGAAACCCGTAGACTTCGATTCTACTAAGACTTATCCCACCATCGTTTACGTCTATGGCGGGCCGCATGCCCACAATGTTGATGCCCGTTGGCACTGGTGCCTGCGCGGCTGGGAGGCATATATGGCCTCGAAGGGTTACCTCCTGTTCATCCTCGACAACCGGGGCAGCGAATGGCGAGGCCGCGAGTTCGAGCAGGTTACCTTCCGTCATCTGGGTGAGGAGGAGATGAAAGACCAGCTCGAAGGCGTAAAGTACTTGAAGTCCCTGCCCTATGTCGATTCCAATCGCCTGGGGGTACACGGATGGTCGTATGGCGGTTTCATGACCACCAACCTTATGTGCACCTACCCCGATGTCTTCAAGGTAGGCGTTGCCGGCGGTCCTGTTGTCGACTGGAAGTACTACGAGGTAATGTACGGCGAACGATACATGGACACGCCGCAACAGAACCCCGAGGGATACGAGCGTTGCAGCCTCTTGGGCAAGGCCAAGAATCTGAAGGGTCGCCTCCAGATTATCTTTGGATACAACGACCCCACCTGTGTCCCGCAGCACACGCTTTCGTTCCTGCGAGCCTGTGAAGACGCCGGAACGCAGCCCGACCTCTTTACCTACCCGGGCGATGGCCATAATATGTTCGGCCGTGACCAGGTGCATCTGCACGAGCGTATATCACGTTATTTTGATGATTATCTGAAGTAATATTCCTTAAACTATGAACATTCTACTCTTGGGAAGTGGTGGCCGCGAGCATGCTATCGCTTGGAAACTGGCTCAGAGCGAGCGATTAGAGAAACTGTATATTGCACCCGGTAATGCCGGCACCAGCGAGGTGGGAACCAATGTCGACCTGAAGGCCGACGACTTTAATGGCATACGCCGCTTTGTTTTGGAGCATGCCATCGACATGGTGGTGGTTGGTCCCGAGGACCCCCTGGTGAAGGGCATCTACGACTTCTTTAAGAGCGACGCCGAACTAAGGGAAATACCCGTCATCGGCCCCAGTAAGGCCGGAGCCGAGTTGGAGGGCAGCAAGGACTTTGCAAAAGAATTCATGCAGCGCCATCAGATACCCACGGCTCGCTATCAAACCTTCGATGGTGAGCATGTTCAGGAAGCCCTGGAGTATTTAGAAACGCTGCAACCTCCCTATGTCCTGAAGGCCGACGGCCTGTGCGCCGGCAAGGGAGTGCTCATCTTGCCTACGCTCGACGAAGCCAAGCGCGAACTGAAGGAGATGCTCAATGGCATGTTCGGTCAGGCATCGGCACGCGTGGTCATAGAGGAATTCCTCTCCGGCACCGAGTGCTCCGTCTTTGTGCTCACCGACGGCCGTGACTACAAGATACTGCCCGAGGCGAAGGATTACAAGCGCATTGGCGAGGGCGACATGGGACTGAACACCGGAGGCATGGGTAGTGTGTCGCCTGTGCCGTTTGCCACACGTGAGTGGATGCAGAAGGTCGAGGACCGAATCATCCGGCCTACCGTCAACGGTCTTGCCGAGGAGGGAATCGACTATAAGGGCTTCATCTTCTTTGGCATGATTAATGTGGCGGGCGACCCCAAGGTGATAGAGTACAATTGCCGCATGGGTGACCCTGAGACTGAAACCGTGATGCTACGCCTGAAGAGCGACCTTGTGGACCTGTTCGAAGGCGTCGCCACGTCGACCCTGGCACAGCGTTCCGTTAAGCTTGACTCGCGCCATGCCGTCTGCGTGATGCTGGTCAGTGGTGGCTATCCCGAACATTACGAAAAGGGCAAGGTGATGACTGGATTCGATAGGGTGGAGGGTAGCATTCTCTTCCATGCCGGAACAGCCCTGAAGGACGGTTCGGTCGTGACGAACGGTGGTCGCGTGTTGGCCGTGAGCAGCTATGGCAACAGCCTGGCCGAGGCGCTGGCTCAGAGCATGCGTGGCGCCGCACAGATACAGTTCGAAGGTAAGTATTTCCGTCGCGATATAGGACAAGATCTTGCGTAGACAGAGGATACACAATCGGATAGCCTGCAGCAGTGCTACGCCTGTCGTATGCCTTTTGCTGGTGCTGGGCTTGTGGTGGATGCCGTCGTCGGCCTTCGACTATGGTCGCCTTGCCAGCCTCGTGTTAGTATTGCTCACGGGCTATGTCCTGATGGAGACCAACAACACGTTCCAGGTCCTGCGCGTTCGTTCGCGCATGGTCGTGTCGGTCTGGCTGCTGGCCTGTGCATGCTTCGGTGAGTTCCATGACTTCCAGCCCATCCACGCGACGCTTCCCTGCCTGGCCCTCAGCTATTATCTGTTGTTCCGCACCTACCAGCAACCCCAGGCCGTAACCGATGTCTTCCACGCCTTCCTCCTGCTCTCCTTGGGCAGTCTGGCCTATCCTCCGTTGCTTCTTTTTGCCCCCTTCTATTTGTGGTATCTGCTGGTGTTCATGCGCAGCATATCGTTGCGTGTCTTCCTGGCAGCCGTCATTGGTGTGCTGACTCCGTTTTGGTTCTGGGGCGGTTGGCTGATGATACAGGATGATTTCGGTCCCTTACTGGAATGGTGGAGCCGCATGACGGAGCTCGAAAGCCCGTCGTATGCGTTGTGGGCCAGCAAGGCCTTTCTCATGCAGCACGCTGCTTATCTCCTCCTTCTGGCACTCACCGTCTGGGTGTCGGTCTACTATCTGATTAATAGTTTCGACGACAAGATACGCACCCGCATGATGCTGTATATCTACATTTTCCAAGCCGTGCTGGTGGTGCTTTATTCTGCCTTCCTGGCTGACCCGTCGCAGGTGCTACCTCTTTTGCTTCTCAACCTGTCACCCCTCGTTGCCCACTACTTCACGCTTCGGCAAACGTGGGTGAGCCTGATTGTGTTCCTGCTGACCCTTTTAGCCTTCGCAGGCCTGGCATTCCAGTCGTTGCTGCCCGAGGTCTTTTATAAACTTTGTTAATCCAGTGCGTTATATCGGAATAATTAATTATCTTTGCACGCGTATATAAATAATAGAATAATATACAATCATTTTATGAAGCATTTCAGACTTGTAGACAATGTGGTCGGATGGCTGACGTTCCTTATCGCCGCATTTGTCTATTGCAGTACCATCGAGCCTACAGCCAGCTTCTGGGACTGCCCTGAGTTTATCACCACAGCCTATAAACTTGAAGTCGGTCACCCGCCAGGCGCACCCTTCTTCATGCTCACGGGCAACCTGTTCACCCAACTTACCAACGACCCGACCAAGGTGGCCTACATGATAAACATCATGTCGGCTCTCTTCAGTGCGTTGTGCATATTGTTCCTCTTCTGGAGCGTCACGCATCTGGCCCGCAAGCTGATGGGCACGAAGGGTCAAGTCACAACCCTCGGCCAGCTCATCGCCGTTGAGGCCAGCGGTCTTGTGGGTGCGCTGGTCTACACCTTCTCCGACACGTTCTGGTTCTCAGCCGTCGAGGGCGAGGTGTATGCCTATTCCAGTTTGTTCACGGCCCTGGTGTTCTGGCTCATCCTGAAGTGGGAGGACCACGCCGACGAGCCTCACTCCGACCGCTACCTGGTGCTCATTGCCTACCTGACTGGTCTGAGCATTGGTGTCCACTTGCTCAACCTGTTGTGCCTGCCCGCCATCGTGCTGGTCTACTATTACCGCAAGAATCCCAACGCCAACCTCAAGGGCTCGCTCATCGCACTGCTATGTTCGTTTGCCTTGGTTGCCGTTGTGCTCTATGGCATTGTGCCGGGCATCGTGAAGGTAGGCGGTTGGTTCGAGTTGTTCTTCGTCAACACGCTCAGCCTCCCGTTCAATACCGGTCTGATTATCTACATTCTCCTGCTCATCACCACTGTGCTGTGGGCCATCTATGAGACCCATCGCGAGCGCGAGAATCGCATGCTCATGACCATCTCCTATGCTTTGAGCGTGGGTCTGCTTGGCATTCCCTTCTACGGCTACGGCGTGAGCAGTGTGCTCATTGGTGTCGTCGTGCTGGCCGTTGTTGTGGCCTTGCTGCTCTACTGGCGCAAGGGCGACAAGCACATCATTTCGGCTCGCCTCATGAACACCTCTCTTCTCTGCATGCTCATGATTATGGTTGGCTATTCGTCGTATGCCGTTATCGTCATTCGTTCTACGGCCAACACCCCCATGGACCAAAACTCACCCGAGGACATCTTCACGCTGGGCACCTACCTGAGCCGTGAGCAGTACGGCGACCGCCCCTTATTCTATGGGCCGGCCTACAACTCGCAGGTGGCCATGGAGGTCAAGGGCGAGTACTGGGTACCCGTCAGCGAGGAGGGGGCTCCCGTCTACGAGCGTCAGGAGAAAAAGTCTGCCGAGGAGCCCGACCGCTACCGCTTGGTTCGCTATAACCAAGACTATAAGTACGAGCAGAATATGCTCTTCCCCCGCATGTATAGTGACCGTCACAAGCAGGCCTACGAAGACTGGATGGGTGGCGTGAAAGGCCACATCGTGGAGTCGCGTGTGGCAGGCCGCACCCAGCAGGTCAAGATGCCCACGATGGCGGAAAACATCTACTTCTTCCTTTCCTACCAGATGAACTTCATGTACTGGCGCTACTTCATGTGGAACTTCGCCGGCCGGCAGAACGACATCCAAGGCAATGGCGAGTTGGAACATGGCAACTGGCTGACGGGTATCAAGTGGTTCGACAACTGGCGCTTGGGCGACCAGGATAAGTTGCCCACCGAACTGCGCGAGAATAAGGGCCGTAACGTCTTCTATGCCCTCCCGCTCCTGCTCGGGCTGCTCGGTCTGTTCTGGCAGGTGTATAAGAACAACGACCAGCTGAACGACGGCGTGAAGCAGTTCTGGGTTGTCTTCTTCCTGTTCTTCATGACGGGTATCGCCATCGTTGTCTACCTTAACCAGACTCCCATGCAGCCCCGCGAGCGCGACTATGCTTATGCAGGCTCGTTCTATGCCTACGCCATTTGGGTGGGCTTGGGCGTTGCTGCCTTGGCTGATTATCTGCGTCGCCTGGTGAAGAGCGAGACGGTGGCAGCCCTGTTGGCTTGCCTGTGTCTGCTCGTACCCATACAGATGGCTGGGCAGACGTGGGACGACCACGACCGCTCGGGCCGCTACACCTGTCGCGACTTTGGCCAGAACTACCTGCAAACGCTGCAGGCCGAGGGTAACCCCATCATCTTCACCAACGGCGACAACGACACCTTCCCCCTGTGGTACGCACAGGAAACCGAGGGTTTCCGCACCGATGCCCGCGTCTGCAACCTGTCGTATCTGCAGACCGACTGGTACATCGACCAGATGCGCCGTCCGGCCTACGACTCGCCCTCGCTCCCCATTTCGTGGAAGCGCATCGACTATGTCAGCGGCACCCGCGAGGCCGTGCGTGTCTATCCCGATGGCATCAAGCAGGTGATGGAGTACTATAAGGACCGCCCCGAGGAACGCAAGGCACTCATGGGCGATAACCCCTACGAGCTGAAGAACATCATCAAGTACTGGATTCTGAATCCCGATCCTGACTTCCAGATAATCCCAACCGACAGTATTGTCGTCACGGTTGACAAGGAGGCCGTGCGTAAGAGCGGCATGATGATTGTGGGCGACTCGATTCCCGATGTCATGCATATCTCGCTGAAGGGACGCTCAAACATCTACAAGAGTGAACTGATGATGTACGAGATGCTGGCAACCACCAACTGGGAGCGTCCCATGTACGTGGCCATCACGGTGGGTCGTGACAACTACGGCGACCTGGGCAAGAACTTCGTGCGCGAGGGCCTTGCCGACCGTATCACGCCCTTCGACACCGAGAAGAGCGGCAAGACCATGGACACGGAAAAGATGTACGATAACCTCATGAACAAATTCAAGTTCGGAGGCCTTGAGAATCCCGACATCTATCTCGACGAGACGGTACTGCGCATGTGTTATACCCACCGCCGCATCTTTGCCCAGCTGGGTCTGCAACTCCTGCGCGAAGGCAAGAACGACAAGGCACAGAAGCTGCTGGAGAAGGCTGAACAGGCCATCCCTGCCTACAATGTGCCTCACGGCTGGCAAGGTGGCTCGCTCGACATCGCCCGCGCTTGGCTTGTGCTCGACAAGAAGTCGAAGGCCGAGGAGATTGCGCAGCACGTTGCCCAAAGCTCCGTGGAATACCTTGATTGGTACCTGTCGCTGCCCGACCGCTTTGCCAACAGGTCGAGCTACGACATCCGCGCCAACTTCTACACCTTGCAGGAGGCTCTGGAACTGCTTGAGACAGCCGGGTCGAAGCAAGCTGCTAAGTACGAACAATTATTGCGTCGCTACTACGATGCCGTAGCCGGCGACACCAGTATGCGCTGATGCTCATCGAACAACCTGCACGTTTCCTCCGATGGCTCTATCCCCACGCTGTGTGGCGGATGAGCCCTCGTGAGCGCGCTGTCTATCTGACTTTTGACGACGGCCCTATCCCCGAGGCAACGCCCTATGTGCTCGACGTGCTCGACCAGTTCGGGGCCAAGGCCACCTTCTTCATGGTTGGGGATAATGCCCACCGCTATCCCGAGTTGCTGGCCGAGGTGCGTCGCCGCGGCCACGCCGTAGGGAACCATACCTACAACCACATCGGCGGCTTCCGCTGGAGCACCTGGAAGTACCTTTTCAATGTGCACAAGTGTTCCGAACTGCTCAATACCAAGCTCTTCCGTCCGCCTCACGGCTGGATGCGCGCCGTGCAGTACCGCACCATGCGCATCTTTGGCTATAAGGTGGTGATGTGGGACCTGGTGACGCGCGACTACAGCCGCCGACTCACGGCCGAGGACGTGCTCGACAACGTGAAGCGTTACGCCCGCAACGGTTCCATTATCACGTTCCACGACTCGCTGAAGAGTATCGACAAACTACGCGTAATGTTACCGCAGGCCCTACAGTGGCTGCAAGACCAAGGTTATGAGTTCCGACGTATTGAAGAGCAATAATCTGAAAGCCGAGGCTTTGAGCCTTGGCTTTTCACATTGTGGCATGGCGCCTGCCGAGCCTGTCGACGAGGCCTACATGGCTCACTATGAGCAGTGGCTTTGCAACGGGTGGCAGGGCGACATGCATTACATGGAGGACCACCTCGCCCTGCGGCGCGACCCGCGACTGCTGCTGCCCGGAGCACGCTCGGTAGTGTCGTTGCTGATGAGCTACAACCCCGGCCTCGAACCCACGCAGAAGGGCATCGCCTGGTATGCCCAGGGGCGCGACTACCACGACGTCATTCGCCAGCGACTGCAGACTCTCGTTGGACAGACCGTTGCTCCGATGTTCACCGAAGGCGAGGTGAAGGGCGCCTTTCGTATCTGTGTGGACACGGCTCCCGTGATGGAGAAGTATTGGGCGTGGCGTTGTGGCTTGGGCTGGATTGGGCGCCACACCCAGTTCGTGGTGCCGGGCGAGGGTAGCGCTTTCTTCCTGGCCGAACTGCTGTTGACGTTCGAGTTCGACCATTATGATGCCCCGTGCTATCCGGTTCCCTACCACTTGGGTTGCGGGACTTGTCGGCGCTGCCTCGATGTCTGTCCCACACATGCCATTACCGACAGTGGTCTCGATGCTCGCCGCTGTATTTCCTATCTGACCATTGAACATCGTGGTTCCCTGCCCGACGAAGTGCGCCCCCTGATCCGCGAATGCTTCTATGGCTGCGACCGCTGCCTGAGGGCCTGTCCCCACTATAGGGCCATCCCTACGGCAGTACCGGAGTTCCGCCCGACGGCTGAACTATTATCCATGTCGGATGCCGACTGGGCAGGGCTCAGCCTCGAGCGCTATCGCCAGCTCTTTCGCGGTTCTGCTGTCAAGCGTGTCAAGTACGAGGGTCTGCTGCGCAACCTTGGGCGCACGGCCGAGCCGGACGATGACCAACGCTGAAGCAGTGCCCGGCGGCAACCTCCTTTGTGCTCAGTACGTTAAGGAAATCCGTCTCCCAGACATGCAGTTTTTGTAGCCTGAGCTTTCTTTCCCGCAAATTAATTTGTGAATACGCCCGCATAATTGTAACTTTGCAGCGGACATCAGAAATCATAGCTATAAATACATGATGAAGCATAAGTTACGTAGTGCCGTCTGCACCGAAGGACGGCGCATGGCCGGAGCCCGCGCCCTGTGGGTTGCCAACGGCATGAAACGTGAGCAGTTTGGCAAGCCTATCATTGCCGTAGTTAATTCCTTCACCCAGTTTGTGCCCGGTCACACCCACCTGCACGAAGCAGGACAGATCGTGAAGCAGGAAATAGAACGACTGGGGTGCTACGCAGCCGAGTTCAACACCATTGCCATCGACGACGGCATTGCCATGGGCCACGATGGCATGCTCTATTCGCTGCCCTCGCGCGACATCATCGCCGACTCTGTCGAGTACATGGTCAATGCCCATAAGGCCGACGCCATGATATGCATTTCCAATTGTGACAAAATTACACCGGGCATGCTCATGGCTGCCATGCGACTCAACATTCCCACCGTTTTCGTCAGCGGAGGCCCCATGGAGGCTGGAAACTATAAGGGTGAAAACCTCGACCTGGTCATCGCCATGATTAAGGGCGGAGACACCACTGTCAGCGATGCCGACTTGCAGGAGATTGAGAACCGCGCCTGCCCGGGTTGCGGTTGTTGCTCCGGAATGTTCACGGCCAACTCCATGAACAACCTCACCGAGGCCATCGGACTCTCGTTGCCCGGCAACGGAACCATACTGGCCACTCATAAGAACCGCGTGCGCCTGATGCAGCAAGCTGCGCGCCAGATCGTGAAGAATGCGCTGGCCTACTACGAACAGGGCGACGAGAGTGTTCTGCCGCGTTCGATTGCCACGCGTCAGGCTTTCCTCAATGCCATGACGATGGATATCGCCATGGGAGCCTCCACCAACACCGTGCTCCACCTGCTGGCCGTGGCCAACGAGGCTAATGTCGACTTCACGATGAAGGACATCGACGCCCTCTCGCGCAAGACCCCCTTCCTTGTCAAGTTGGCGCCCAACAGCCAGAAATACAGCGTGCAGGAGTTCGGCCGCGCCGGCGGTGTGCTCTCCCTCATGGCGGAACTGGCCAAGGGAGGTCTCATCGATACTAATCTGCGCCGTGTTAACGGTGCCACGCTGGCCGAGGACATCAGCCGCTATGCGCTGACGGAAAACCAGTCGTCGGCCGACGGCCCCGACCTCACGCCTGAACAAATCTACAAGAGCGCACCGGCGGGGCGCTTCTGCAACCAGCTTGGTGCCCAGGAGATGTATTACGAGAGTTTCGACACCGACCGCGAGAATGGCTGCATACGCGACATCGAGCATGCCTACACCCGTGACGGCGGCATGGCCATCCTCTTTGGCAACATCGCACAGGACGGCTGCGTGGTTAAGACCGCCGGTGTAGACCCCGCCCTGTGGTACTTCGAAGGCCCGGCCGTGGTGTTCGACAGTCAGGAAGACGCCTGTGAGGGCATCCTGGGTGGAAAGGTGAAGAAGGGCGACTGTGTCGTCATCACCCACGAGGGTCCCAAGGGAGGTCCGGGCATGCAGGAGATGCTCTATCCCACTTCATACATCAAGTCGATGCACATGGGTAAGGAATGTGCCCTCATCACCGACGGCCGTTTCTCGGGAGGCACCAGTGGCCTCTCCATTGGTCATATATCGCCCGAGGCTGCGAGTGGCGGCAACATCGGCAAGATAAAGGATGGCGACATCATCGTCATTGATATTCCCTCGCGCAGCATCAACGTCCGTCTCTCCGACGAGGAGTTGGCTGCCCGTCCGCAGCAACCGCTGCGCCGCAAGCGCGAGGTGTCGAAAGCCCTGCGCGCCTATGCCCAAAGCGTCGCTTCCGCCGACCGTGGTGGCGTGAGGATAATCGAAGATTAAGGATTGACAGCGCATAAATCCGCGTTTTCTTTAAAATCATAATTAAACTGCCCTGAATTGCTTACAAATTGCAATTCGGGGCGGTCTATTTTTGGTCATGTTGTTATTATTTCGTATCTTTGCAGCCAAATTTGTTAAGGTAAAAAGAAAATGAAGGAAAAGATAACGGGTGCCGAAGCGCTGATGCGCAGTTTGGAGGCCGAGGGCGTCAATGTCCTCTTTGGTTATCCAGGCGGAGCCATCATGCCCACCTACGATGCACTCTACGACCATCGCACGACTCTCCATCACATTCTGGTGCGCCACGAACAAGGCGCTGCCCATGCGGCTCAGGGCTATGCCCGCGTGAGCGGCAGGGTGGGCGTTGCGATTGCAACCAGTGGCCCTGGCGCCATGAACACCATCACGGGCATTGCCGACGCGATGATTGACTCAACACCCCTGGTGGTCATTTGCGGACAGGTGGGCGCTGCTATGCTGGGAACCGATGCTTTCCAGGAGGTCGATGTGATTAGTGTCACGCAGCCCATCTCCAAGTGGGCCTTCCAGATACGTAAGGCCGAAGATGTTGCCTGGGCCGTAAGCCGCGCATTCTACATTGCCCGCAGCGGCCGGCCGGGCCCCGTTGTTCTCGACTTCACCAAGAATGCCCAGACGGGAATGGTGGACTACGAGCCCGCCAAGGTTGACTACATCCGCAGTTATAAGCCCGTCCCCGTGCCTACCGACGATGTCATCCGTCAGGCTGCCGAGCTCATCAACCAGAGTCAGCGGCCACTGGTGCTCGTAGGTCAGGGCGTCGAGCTGGGCAATGCGCGCGAGGAGTTGTGCCGCTTCATCGAAAAGGCCGACATGCCCGCGGGCTGCACCATGCTGGGCCTTTCAGCCCTTCCTTCCGGTCATCGCCTCAATATGGGCATGTTGGGTATGCACGGCAATCTTGCCCCCAACGTGATGACCAATCGTTGCGACTTGATCATTGCCGTAGGCATGCGATTCGACGACCGCGTGACGGGCAACCTCGATACCTATGCCCGCCAGGCCAAGGTGATACACTTCGACATCGACCCCAGCGAAATCAATAAGAACGTGAGGGCTGACGTGGCTGTTGTGGGCGATTGCAAGCAGACGTTGGTGCGTGTGGCGGAACTGCTCGCCGAGCAAAAGCACACGGAATGGGTGGACGGCTTCAAGCCCTACCGCCAAGAGGAGGAGCAGAAGGTTATCCTGCCTGCCATACAGCCCTCCGAGGGTCCCCTGCTGATGGGCGAGGTCGTGCGCCGTGTGAGTGAGGCCACCCACGACAGTGCCATCATGGTTACCGACGTCGGGCAGAACCAACTCTTCGGCTGTCGCTACTTCCGCTTCTCGCAGGGACGAAGCATCGTCACCTCGGGCGGTTGCGGAACCATGGGCTTTGGACTTCCTGCAGCCATCGGAGCCACCTTTGGCGCACCGGAGCGCACGGTTTGCCTCTTCGTGGGCGATGGCGGCCTGCAGATGACCATCCAGGAACTGGGCACCATCATGGAGCAGGGTGCGCCCGTGAAGATTATCCTGCTCAACAACAACTTCCTGGGCAACGTGCGCCAGTGGCAATATATGTTCTTCAACAAGCGATATTCCTTCACCCCCATGCTCAATCCCGACTACGAGGGCATCTGCCGCTCGTATGGCATCCCCTCGCGCACCGTCACCGAGCGTGCCGAACTCGACGAGGCCATCCGCCAGATGCTCGACACCCCGGGCCCGTTCCTGCTGCAGTGCGGCGTGAAGGAGGAGGACAACGTCTTGCCCATGACACCTCCCGGCGCCAATGTCGACGAGATGTTGATGGAGATTAAATAATGAATCGTAAAAGCAAAACAAAATAGATGGATTGCGATAAATCGAAAGCCGGCCAGTGTGGCGACTGCGAGAGTTGCGGACGCTGTGAGAAAGCACACGAGGGCGAAACGCTCTACACCATGCTCATCTACAGTGAGAACTTTGCCGGTATACTGAACCAGATAACGGCGGTGTTCACGCGCCGACAGGTGAACATCGAGAGCCTCAATGTTTGTGCATCAAGTACGCCCGGCGTACACAAGTACACCATCACCTGCTATTGCACCGAGGAGATGGCCAAGATGCTCACGAAGCAGATAGAGAAGAAAATCGACGTCTTGCAGGCACATTACTTCACCGATGCCGACATCTTCATCCTCGAGGCGTGCCTCATCAAGGTCAGCACGCCGCTGATATTGGATAACAAGGATGTGTCGCGCATCGTGCGCATGCATGGTGCCCGCATCGTGGAGGTCAACCCCACGTACAGCATCATCGAGAAGAAAGGCATGACGGTGGACATTCTGTCGCTGTTCCAGCAGCTCAACGACCTGGGTGTCGTGCTGCAGTTCGTGCGTTCGGGACGCATCGCCGTCACAAAGAGTACGACGGAGCGACTGGACAAGTACCTGGAAGAGCGCCTGCGCGAAAAATGTTGAAACCCCAATGATGAAACCTGAATTGGAAAAGATAGATAGCTACCCCTTCTATGTCGAGCCCTTTCATGTCGACTTCACCGGCCGCATGTTCCTCGGCATCCTGGGCAACCACTTGCTGAATGCCGCCGGCAACCACAGCCAGCGTCGCGGGTGGGGCATCGGAGCGCTCAACGAGACAAAGCACACATGGGTGCTGAGCCGGCTGAGCATCGAGCTCACGGACATGCCTCGCCAGTATGAGCACGGAACTGTGGAGACGTGGGTCGAGAGCGTTATCCGCCTCTTCACGAACCGAAACTTTGCCATCCTGCGAGCCGACGGCACCCCCTATGGCTACGCCCGAAGCATCTGGGCGATGATTGACATCGAGACGCGCCGCCCCTGCGACCTGCTCTCGCTCTACGATGGCGACATCCTGAACTACGTGGTCGATGAGGGCGAGAAGCCCTGTCCCATCGCCCCCCACGGCCGCTTCCGCTTCCGCGATGCCAAGCTCGTGCGCACCATCGACACACACTACTCCGATGTCGACATCAACGGACACATCAACTCCATAAAGTACATCGAGCACATCCTCAACCTCTTCCCCATAGAGTCTTTCCGCGACCAGCGCCTCCAGCGCTTCGAGATAGCCTACAAGACCGAGAGCCGCCTGGGCGACCGTCTGGCGTTCTACATGCAGGTGGTCGACGACAACGAGACCGACGTCGAGGTGCGCCGCGAGGCCGATGGCGAGGTCGTCTGTCAGGCCAAGGTGAGATTTGTGGACAATATATAATAACCGATAACCAATAACCAATAAACGTTATACAATAACCGATAACCAATAAATATAAGTTTATGGCAAAAATGAATTTTGGCGGTGTCATCGAGGAAGTCATGACCCGCGACGAGTTTCCATTGGAAAAGGCACGTGAGGTGCTGAAAGACGAAACCATTGCCGTCATCGGCTATGGCGTTCAGGGCCCCGGCCAGGCATGCAACCTGCGCGACAACGGCTTCAACGTAATCGTTGGCCAGCGTCAGGGCAAAACCTTCGAGAAGGCCGTTGCCGACGGATGGGTTCCCGGCCAGACTCTCTTCAGCATTGAAGAGGCTGCCCAGAAGGGTACCATCGTCATGTGCCTGCTCTCCGACGCTGCCGTCATGAGCGTATGGCCCACGCTCAAGCAGTATCTCACTCCCGGCAAGGCACTCTACTTCTCCCACGGCTTTGCCATCACCTGGAACGACCGCACCGGCTGCGTGCCCCCCAAGGACATCGACGTCATCATGGTAGCCCCCAAGGGTAGCGGCACCTCGCTGCGCACCATGTTCCTCGAGGGACGCGGACTCAATTCCAGCTATGCCGTATATCAGGACTTCACCGGCCGCGCCCTTGAGCGCACCCTCGCCCTGGGTATCGGCATCGGTTCGGGCTACCTCTTCGAGACCACCTTCCAGCGCGAGGCCACCAGTGACCTCACCGGCGAGCGTGGCAGCCTGATGGGCGCCATCCAGGGCTTGCTCCTTGCCCAGTACGAAGTGCTGCGCGAGAACGGCCACACGCCTTCCGAGGCTTTCAACGAAACTGTTGAGGAGCTCACCCAGAGCCTCATGCCCCTATTTGCCCAGAAGGGTATGGACTGGATGTATGCCAACTGCTCAACTACGGCCCAGCGCGGCGCCCTCGACTGGATGGGCCCCTTCCACGACGCCATCAAGCCCGTCGTTCAGAAGCTTTACGAAAGCGTGAAGAGCGGCCACGAAGCTCAGATTAGCATCGACAGCAACTCGAAGCCCGACTATCGTGTGGGCCTCGAAAAGGAACTTGCCGCCCTGCGCGAGAGCGAGATGTGGCGCACGGCAGCCGTTGTGCGTCAGCTCCGTCCCGAGAATAACTAACCCAACCGCGCCCAAGCGCGACAATAAAAGAAATCCTCCCTGCCAGCCGGCAGGGAGGATTTCTTTGTGTATCCAAAGTGTGGGGGAGGGGACTCCCCGCGGGATTACTGATAGAACTTGTAGCGGTCGTCAACGACCTTGGCCTTGCGCACGAGGTTCTGCATGAAACCGCCGATGCCGCGCAGGATTGTGGACGACTGCTGGGCGAGCTCTTGCTTCTCGTCGTACTTGCCCTCGAGTTTGTTCTTCTCCAGTACCTGGAAGGCGTAGACGGCAGCCTCACCCTTGAGGCCGGTCACGAACTGACCCTTGGCGGCAGCGCTGGCGGCACCACTGAGGATGGGCTCGCTGCTGGCCGTAGAGGCCACGAATACGGGTGCAGCGAAGGTGATGTGGCTGATGGTGTCCTGAAGGGCGCCGCTAATCTTGGCAACCTCGGCCAGGCTCTTGGCACCCTCAACCTTGGGCAGGAGCTGGGCAGCCTTCTTGTCCTTGAGCACCTCCTGAGTGAGGTACTGACGCAGGGTCTCGTCGTTGAAGTCGCGCAGGCCACGCTTGTGGATGGCGGTGAGCATGACTACGAGGAACTGGTCGTGTGCCTCGCCTGCCTCAAAGAGTTCGCTCACGTCGCCCACCTTGCTCTTGTAGACCCAGCGCAGGGCGTCGGTCGTTGAGGGCACGTTGGCGATGTAGTGGTCGGCCGAGCTCACGTATTGGGCGGTCTGTACCTGGTAGCCTGCCTTTAGGGCGTTAGCCTCGATGTCGGCCTGAGTGGGGTTGGCAGCGAGGAATGAGCTGAACTTGTTCCAGATGGTGTTGTGGGTGTCGTCGCTGAAGTCGATGTTGCGTCGGATGATGGCCACGTCGTACTTGTCGATGACGTTGCGGCGTTCGTTCACCTTGGCGATGCGCACGCCACCAGGGAGTTCATAAGACTTGAATGCTCCAGCGGGCGACTGGAAGATGCCCTGGAAGAACGACTTGAGGGATTCGGGCCAGCTCTGGCTGTCGATGATGGCAGAGGTAATCCACTGGGTCTGGCTCTGGGTGTCGAGTCTCTTGGCCACGGAGTCGATATGCTCGCCGCTGTTGAGCACGGCCAGCACGCTGTCGGCCTTATCGGCAATCACGTCAATGTAGGTAACTTCGGTGGAGTCGGCCTGCTGAACCTTGGCGATGTACTTGATAACGCTCATCGTGTTGGTGGCAGCGTTGACGCTGGGGCCGAAGGTTACGCCGGGGTTGATGCTGTCGAGCTGGGCAGCGATGTCGCTGGGCAGGCTCTTCTTGCTCACGGGCAGTCCGCTATAGGAAACGCTTGAGCGGCTCTCGCGCACCACGTTGGCGATGTTGTCGGTCGAGTCGAGGGCAGCCTTGTATTCGTTCATCTCAGCCGTGAGGGCCTGACGGTCGGCGTCGCTGGCCGTTACGGGCACGAGGATGTACTTGATGTCGCGTGCCTCGTCCTGCATGTCGAACATGTCGGGCATCTGCTTGGTGAGTTCTTCGTACTTGGCCTTCAGCTCCTCTTCGGTGGGCTCAACCTCGCTGTCCTTGATTGAGGTGTAGGGCACGGAAGCCAGCAGCACCTTGGTCTCGTTGTTGCGAGCCTCGAATGCAGCCTTTGCGCTCACGGGGTTGGAGATGAGGCAGGAGCTGAGCAGCGTCTGGTACTTCTGTGCCAGCACGTCGTGGCGCACCTGCTTCTCAACCAGCTTCCAATACTTGTAGTACTGCACGAGCATTTCCTTCTGAGCCTCGGGGTATTCGGGGTTGTTCTGGATTTCCTCGTAGTTGGTGAGGAACTGCTTGAGCATGTTCACGTCGAACATGCCAGTCTGCTGGTTGACGAAGGGCGTCTGGCGCAGCAACTGGTTCGAGCCGGTGTTGATGATGTTCTGCAGTTCGGCATCGGTGACGGTCAGGCCAAGGGCTTCGGCCTCGTGCTCGATGACGCGGGTGCGCAGCAGTTCGCTCCACACCTGGTCGCGCAGCTGGATGCTCTGGGCCTCGGTGAGGTTCTGGCCGCCGTTGCCAAGTTTCCATGCGTTCTCGTACTCGTCTACGAGGTCATTGAATTCCTGATACGTCACGCTTTCTCCGTAAATCTCGCCGATAACCTGTCGGCTTGCATTACGGCTTGAAGAGAGGGCGCGAACCAACTCTTCGGCGATGAATGCAAAGAGGGCAAGACCCAGAATGATGATAAGGGTTGTGCCTTTGCTTCTGATTTTTTGTAATGTTGCCATTTTATTTATTTTTTGTTTGTTTGATGTTTCGGTAATACACAATCGGGCGCAAAGATAATAAAAATTATCGAATTGCGAGTTATTATTTATTATTTTTTGTCACGCGCAGGCGCACGAGCTCTATCTTGGTGGTGGTGTTCTTGATAATCTTGAATTCCCAGTTGCCGAACTTCACAACTTCGTTGAGCTTCGGGAAGCTTTGGTATTCGTGGAGGATGAGGCCGCCCAGGGTCAGGTATTCCTCGCTCTCGGGCAGGTCGAGGTCGAAGCGCTCGTTGATGGCTTCAATTTCAAGGCGTGCCGAGAGCAGGTATTCGCCGTTGCCCAGGTCTTTGGCCACGTACTTGTTGCTGTCGTGCTCGTCCTCGATTTCGCCGAATATCTCTTCGACGAGGTCTTCGAGGGTGACGATGCCCGAGGTGCCTCCGAACTCGTCGACGACGATGGCCATCGACTTCTTCTCCTGCATGAATTGCTTCATGAGCTTCTGGGCAGTCATGGTTTCGGGCACGATGGGTATCTCGCGGATGCTGGCGGTCCAGTCTTCTCCTGCCTTCAGGCGGAACATTTCGCTCGAGTGGACGAAGCCCACGATGTCGTCGAGGTCTTCGCGGTAGATGATGATTTTCGAGTGTCCGCTCTCCACGAATTGGTTCTGCAGTGCCTCGAGCGGTGCGTCGATGGGCGCCGCGTCAATCTCGGTGCGGGGCACGATGCAGTCGCGCACCTTGGTCTCCGCAAAGTCGAGTGCGTTCTGGAATATCTTCACCTCTTCGTTGATTTCGCTTTCGTCGCTGACGTTGTCCATGTTGCGCTGGATAAGGTCGTCGAGGTCAATCTTCGTGAAGGCCTTCTCGGCGGTGGCGGGTTTCACCTTGGCTCCTGCCATCCAGAGGAAAGCCTTCGACAGTCCGCTCGTGAATTTGCTTATGGGGAAGAGCAGGACGTAGAAGAGGAAGGCGGGCAGGGCAAAGGCGTTCATCATGCCGTTGGGGTTGATGCGGAAGATGGTCTTGGGCAGGAACTCGCCGGTCACCAGCACGATGAGGGTGCTGATGATGGTTTGCAGGATGAGCTGCAGGGTTTCGTTGTCGGTGATTCCCAGTGGGATGAACAGGTAGTCGCCGATAATCCGTGCCATGAGTATGCCGTAGATGACCAGTGCGATGTTGTTGCCCACCAGGAGGGTGGAGATGAAGTTGTTGGGGTGGGCGTAGAAGAGGCCCAGGATGCGCGAGGTGAGTCCTTCCTTCGAGGCTTTGTCCATCTCGACGCGCAGTTTGCTGCTCGACACAAAGGCAATCTCCATGCCCGAGAAGAAGGCGGAGAAGAGCAGAACGATGATGCAACTTATTATCAGCATTTTCAAGTATAATCTATTCCGTATATCAAGAAGACTACTTCCAGTGGCCCTGTTCCTTTTTGTGTTTCCCGGGGGCGGTGGGCATGACGCGGCCCGGCTTTTCGGGCGTTGTGGGCGTGGTTGCCTTCACGGCGGCAGCGGTGTCCTTCGGGGCTTCGTCGTCTTTGTTCTTGCCGTCGACGTCGCTCACGGGGAAGGCTCCCACGGAGTTCGACACGTAGTAGTCGGTCATCTGCTCGTTCGAGCGGAAGTCGGTGCCCTCCAGTTCCTGGTCTGTCGTCTTAATGCGCATGTATTTTGTGCTCCACATCTGGTGCTCGTTCATGTCCCAGAAGAGCTCCTCGGTGCGGAACAGCGTGCCTTCGATGTTGCGGATGACCACTCTTCCGCGCAGCTCCCACAGCCGTTGCTCATGGAGGTAAGCCGTGTCGGCCTGCACGTGCAGGTCGATGTGGAACGACTCGTCGAAGCGTTCCATGAGCATTCCCTTCATGAAGCGCCACGTTGGCGGGTTGGTGTTGGTGTAGATGTCCCATTCCTCGGCAATGAGTTTATAGCGCAGCACGCCCGAGTCGGAGATGAGTGAGCTGATGCCTCGCGAGCGCATGAAGGCGGCCGAGTCGTTTTCGCCCAGTACCACTGCGGCTTGCTCGGTGGATTCGGAGCACGACGGCAGGCTGAGGCACAGCAGGTGGGCAAGGACGAGGGCAAGGACGTAGAAGCGTCGGTGGAAGGGCGAAGTGCTTGCTTCCGTTCCTTCCACGGCGTTGTCCCGGTTGCTGTCGGTGTCTCTCATTTGCTCTGTGTTGCTTTCGGGGGAGTTGTTTACTGGAACTTCCACTTCATGAACCACGCCTCGTTGAAGGTCACGCCGGCGTGCAGCATCAGGTAGTTTTCGGTGATTTGTCCCTTGTTGCGCGGTGCGCGGTGCAACCACTCGACCGTGACGTTGACCAGGGAGCGCGTCCGCGTGTTCAGCGGAAGCGCCACACCGGCCGTGATGCCGTATTCCTGAGGTCCGTCCTGGCCGTTCACCTTGACGTTGGGCGTGGTGTAGGAGGCTCCCAGACGGTAGTGTATGTGGTCGCCGTACTTGCGGCCTTGCGGGTTAATCATGTATTCTGCGCCTACGGCAACGCGGTGGCGGTTGAGATACTGGTCGGTGGCCACGTTGATGCTGCTCGACGTGGCTGTCGTGTGCGATACGGGCACCTTGCAGCCCGCCCAGCGCTCCAGGGTGTAGTCGGCCCCGACGGTCAGCTTCGCATTGTATTTCCACGAGGCGCCGGCCTGTATGGCGTAGGGCAGTTCGAAGGCGTTCTTGGCCTTGCTCTGGAGCGTGTCGCCCTGGCTGGTGAAGCGCATCAGGGTCACCTCACTGCCGATGCCGTGGCCCAGGCTTGCCGTTGCGCCCAGGGTGAGGGTGTTCTTCGCGTTGAGCCGTATGGGGTATTGGGCGCCGATGTCGAGCTTGTAGGTCTTGAGGTCGCTGCTCCACACCTCGTTCTGTGTGTTGTAGTTTGTGCTGACGCTTCCTCCTTCGTAGAACGTCTGTACGAGGCTGTGGCTATAGTCGCCCCACAGGTAGCCCACGTTGACGCCGATGCTCAGGTCGGCAAACGGGTTCCAGCCGATGCCCATGTATATCTGGTGCAGCCCGCCGTTGCCGTAGTATTGGTTGTCCGAGGTGATGGCCAGCCCCGTAGTGTGGGAACTGCCCACCTGGGTTGTGTTCGTGAAGTTGTAGCCGATGGTGGTGTAGGGCATGAACCCCACCGACATACCCAGTCCCTTGCGCAGGCGGAAACCGGCGGTGACGTACTCGAGCGAGGCGTTAAAGGCGTTCACGCTGCCCCCGTTGGCCTTCATGTGGCCCCGCTGGATGCCCATGCCGGCGTCGAAGATGAAGGTGAGGGAGTCGATGGCGGCATACGATGCCGGGTTCTGGGCGTTGACGTGCTCGCCGTGGCGCATTCCTTGTGCCACGCCGCTCATGGCTCGGTTGAAGCCCACCGACTGGTTGTTGCTTGTGCCCAGTCCGAATCGCGAATATGACGAGTTGCTGCCGTTGCTTTGGGCCAGGGCGGCAATTGTCAGCAGGGCGGCCGTGAGAAGGCTGAAGAGCCTCTTTATGTGGTTCATTCGTTGTACTGTAATATCTTGTTAAGTCCGCGGGGGACGATGAAATCGTCGACAAAGATACTACTTTTTGGCGACATATCAAGGTATTTTATGTCTCCGCCCGTTAAAAAAACTGAAATCTGCGGATATTCCTGCTGAAAATGACGGATATAGCCCTCGATTTCGTACTTTATGCCGCGCACCACGCCGCTGCGCAGCGCCGTTTCCGTGTCGTATCCCATTTCCGGCACCTCGCCTTCGGCGCTGATGAGTGGCAGCAGTGCCGTGTGTTCGTGCATCGAGCGCAGCCGCAACCCCAGCCCGGGCGCAATGTTTCCCCCGAGGTAGTTGTTCTCGCTGTCCAGGAATTCATAGGTGATGCACGTGCCGCTGTCGATGACCAGCAGGTAGCCTTCCGGCTGCAGGGTGCGTGCCCCCACGATGGCCGCTATGCGGTCGGCGCCCAGCGTCTCCGTCGTGTGGTACTTGATGTTCACGGGGACGGGCGTCTCGCCGGTCAGCCGCACGAGCGCGAAGCCCAGTCGCCCCATTTCCTCGTAGCCCTCCTCCGGGATGTGGGCCACGCTGGAGTAGATGCCCCTCGTGCAGTCCGTGCGGCGGGCAAAGTCGGCGAGGCCTGTCAGCCGGTGGTCCGTGGCCATGCTGTCTGCGATGCGGTCGCCCTCAAAGGCGAAGGCCTTCGCCCGTGTGTTCCCTATGTCTATTATCAGGTTCATAATCTTATGCGTTAACGTTAATACAAGAAACCAAAAGCCCAAAGGGGTATTTTCTTTCCATAGGCTGATTCGATGTCGTCAGCGGCCACAAAGGAGTGCTCCTGTCCATCCAGTTGACCGAATCCTTTGTCTTCGCCGCCAACCTCAATCACAATGCTCCCGTCAATCCGGAAGTCTCCTTTTTTATAGCCGGCGTATTCCACTTTATGACCCGCTGAAGCCAGTTGGTTGGCAAGGAATGTTTCGCGCATGGTGCCCGTCTCTGGTCTTTGTGGACAAAGCGCATAGAGCAGATTGGTATTGTCGAGATATATCTTGTCGGGCTTCTGCAGGTCGGTAATCCTCATCAAATCGGTAAACAACCGGCGAATAAGACTGGCTTCTTCCAGATAGGTCAGGTATTTCAGGACGGTCATGCGCATGATTCCCGTTGCTTTGGACAACTTGGCAATATCCACTTCGTAAGGAACCATCTGTGAAACGACTTGCAGCAAAGCTTTCACCTTACGGGTGTTGCCCACTTCCATACTGCGGTGCTTGGTCAGCTCCACGTCGACAGTGTAGTTGACCACACCTTCCACCTTGTCGTAGTACTCCCGTTTCTCTTCGAAGTAGAATGGATAATAGCCATATTGTAGATATTTGCCGAAGTGTTCTAATGGATGGCAGCGGGAGCACACGTCAATGCAGAATTTCTCTGGCCTTTCCAACAGTTGATCAAGCAAAATAGGGTTAAAGCACAGCCCTGCATCGAGGTGCAGAAACTCGCGAAACGACAATCCTGGCATGTCGTGCACGAAGAGACGCCGGGAAAGATCTGCCTGTCCGTCGTTAATTTGTATAAGCGACGACCCGCTGACTACGACGTGCAGTTCCGCGTAAAGGTCATATATCTCCTTGATTTCGCGGCTCCATCCTTGGTACTTATGCACTTCGTCGATAAACAGCCATAGGCCACCTCTCTTTACGAACTTCTCTGCAACTTCCAACAAAGTATGAGTCGTAAAATAATTTGTATCGGCGGAGCAATAGAGCACATGACGGTCGCCAGGTTCAAAATGGCTCTTGATGTACTGCTTCATGAGCGTTGACTTGCCGACTCCTTTCGGGCCCCGAATGGCAATCAGTCGTGAATTCCAGTGAATCCGTTGCATGATGTCGCGGACATATTCCATTGAAACGTTGGAAATGGCAGCGTCGTGGCGTTCAAACAGTTTTTCCATATCCTTTGTTTTGTACTATATGTTTTGGCCAAAGAGCACTTTTGTTACAATTTCGTCTTTTCTAAAAGACACATCTTTTATGAGAGTGTTCTTTTTAAAATACACAAATTCGTATGCAAATGTAGGAAATAAAGTTGAAATCTCCAAGTGCAAAGTTAGTATATATTTCCGTAAATTTTACATCTTTGGAAGAATAAAACGCAAGCCCTGCACCGCATTCTATATTCATCGCTCGACGGCTATATATTCATCGCCGACGAACGTACATTCATCGTGCGGTGTTTGTATATTCATCGCCCGATGAATATAGTTTGCCGTGCAGGCTTGTTTTTTTTATCGTGCAGGCTTGTCGGGAATGGGGTGGTGGGGCGGCGCTTTTTTGTGCGTTCGGGGGGCGAGAAAGTGGGCGAAAGGTTGGTGGGTACGATATTTTTTATTACCTTTGTGGCTGTTTGTGTGCGCGTGAGTGCGTGCGCATACGCTATAATAGTAATGAATAGGATAAGAACTCTGCTCGTGGCGCTTTGGGCGCTTTGCTCCTGTGCGATGGCGCAGGTGAGCGACAGCGTGGAGGTGAGCCTGCTCACCTGCTCGCCCGGCACCGAGGCCTACCAGCTCTACGGCCATACGGCGGTGCGCGTGCTCGACCTTCGCGGCGGGGTGGATGCCGTGTTCAACTACGGCGTGTTCAACTTCCGTGCGCCCCATTTCGTGTGGCGCTTCATGCTGGGCGAGTGCGACTATGAGGTGCTGGGCTACCCCTTCGAACTCTTCATGGAGGAGTATGCCGAGCGCGGTTCCTCGGTGAGGGAGCAGGTGCTGAACCTTTCGCCCGGGGAGGCGCTCCGGCTTGCCATGGCGCTGGCCGAGAACAGTCGGCCCGAGAACCGCACGTACCGCTATAATTTCCTGAGCAACAACTGCACGACGAAGTCGCGCGACATCATAGAACAGAACCTCGACGGCCACGTGGTTTACGGCCCGTCGGTCGAGCACAGGACGTATCGCGAACTGCTGCACGAGCTGACGGCCGAGTCGGCCTGGAGCGAGGTGGGCAACGACCTCCTGCTCGGGGCCGCCTGCGACACGCTCCTCTCCGACCGCGCCCAGCAGTTCCTGCCCGGGCAGTTAGCCGACTATGTTGCCGAGGCCCAGGTGTTCGACAGCCTCGATAACCGCCGGCCGCTGGTGCGGCGCGATGCGTTGCTGCTGGCCGAAAGCCGACCGGCCGCCCAGCCCGAGCCCATGCTCACGCCCCTGCAGTTTGGGGCCGTCGTCTTCGTGCTGGCCCTGTTCTTCATGCTCGTCGAATATCGCACGCGCCGCATGTTCTGGGGGCTCGATGTCCTGCTCATGACCATGCAGGGCATCATGGGCCTGCTCCTGTGGTTCATGTTCTTCTGCTCCGAGCATCCCACCGTCGACACGAACTGGCAGGTGTGGCCCTTCAACCCGCTGCCCCTGCTGTTCATCCCCTGGGTCGTGCGCTGTGCCCGCCGCCGTCAGGTATGCCCGTATCACTACGTAAACCTGCTCGTGCTGGCGCTCTTCGTGCTGCTCATGCCCTGGATTCCGCAACAATTCAGTGCACTGACGCTGCCATTGGCACTCGTTTTGTTGACACGACCAGTTAGTTACCTCATCAATTACAACCGCCGATGACCAGCCGACAATATCATCTACTATCCTCCCTGGCCCTCCTGATGGCCCTGACTGCCGCCCAGGCACAGACGGCGCCCGAGGTGCCCCGCCTGGTGGTGCAGGTGGTTGTCGACCAGCTGCGCACCGACTACCTTGAGGCCTTCTCGCCCCTCTACGGCGAAAACGGGTTCCGCAAGCTGCAGCGCGAGGGTAGCGTCTATCATCAGGCCGAATATCCCTTTGCCCTGCCCGACAGGGCGTCGGCCGTGGCTGCCCTGATGAGCGGCTCCACGCCCTACGAAAACGGAATCGTGGGCCAGCGCTGGCTCGACCGCCAGACCCTCGCGCCCGTCTCCTGCATTGCCGACAAGGAGCAGACGGGAGTCAACACGCGCGAACAGGTGTCGCCCGCCAACCTCACGGTCACCACGATTGCCGACGAGCTGAAGGTGGCCACCGAAGGCAAGGCCCTGGTCTACGGCATAGCCCCCAATGGCGACGCCGCCCTGTTTGCTGCCGGCCACGCCGGCGACGGCGCCTTCTGGATTGACGACGAGACGGGCCAGTGGTGCACGACGAGCTACTACGGCGGCCAGCCCATCTGGCTTTCGTACTACAATAAGAGCGACCACGCCGCCAACCGGGTGACCCAGGTCACGTGGCAACCCGTCAGCGATTTCGTGGGCGGCTTCAACTACTTCGTCTCGGGCGGCATGCACAAGCCCTTCAGCCACCAGTTCAAGCGCGAGGGCGGCGTGCGCCTGTTCAAGTCGAGCGCCCTTGTCAACGAGGAGGTCAACGACTTCGTGGCCCACTGCCTCCAAAACTCGATGCTGGGCGGCGACGCCGTAACCGACTTTCTCAGCGTCGTCTACTACGCCGGAAACTACGACCACCGCTCCGTGGCCGAGTACCCCATGGAGATGCAGGATACCTACGTCCGCCTCGACGAACAGCTGGAGCGCCTCATCGCCATGGTGGAGAAGAAGGTGGGCCGCCAGCGCGTCCTGTTTGTCCTCACCAGCACCGGCTACAGCGATGCCGGCCAGGCCGACGGCGACCTGTCGCGCTACCGCATCCCGTCGGGCGAATTCAACATCACGCGCGCCAAGCTGCTCCTCAACATGTACCTGTCTGCCGTCTACGGCCAGGCGCAGTACGTCGAGGCCAGCATGGGCAACCAACTCTACTTCGACCTCAAAGGAATAGAAAAGAAAAATATCAACCTGAGCGAACTGCTGGAGCGCAGCGCCGACTTCCTGATACAGCTGAGCGGTGTGCGAGACGTCTACACCTCGCAGCGTCTGGCCCAGGGAGCGTGGACGCCTGGCATACGCAACCTGCGCAATGCCTACAACCCACGCTGTTCGGGCGACGTGCTCATCCAGGTGGCACCCGGATGGACCCTCGTCGACGAGCAGACGGGCGAACGAAAGCAGTACCGCGAGTCCTACATGACCTTCCCGCTCTACTTCTACGGGCTCGACATCGCCCCCCAGGAGCAGAAGGAACCGGTCAGCGTCGACCGCGTGGCCCCCACCTTGGCCCGCTGCATGCGCATCCGCGCACCCAATGCCTGCAACGCAGCGCCCCTGAGGGGTGTCAGGTAAACGGTAGTGAAATAGGACATAATCTGAATAACGTAATAGTAAATAGAATATATGAAATTTATAGATTTTCTGAGTAGTATCTTCGGCAACAAGGCCCAGCGCGACATGAAGGCCATACAGCCACTGGTTGAACAGGTGAAGGCAATATACCCCAGCATCCAAAGCCTGACGAACGACGAACTGCGTGCCCGTTCGCAGGAGATAAAGAAGCAGGTGCAGGAGGCCCCCGCCGAGCTGCGTGCCAAAATCGCCGAGCTGAAGGCCAAAATCGAAACCACAGAGCTTCAGGACCGTGCCCCCATCTTTGCACAAATCGACAAACTGGAAAAAGACGTTCTCGAGGTGCTCGAAAAGGCACTCGAGGAGGTGCGACCGGTGGCCTTCGCCATTGTCAAGAGCACGGCCGAGCGCTTCACCAATAACGAAAACATCGTGGTCACGGCAACCGACTTCGACTGCGAGCTGGCAGCACGCCACGATTTCGTGGATATCGAGGGCGACAAAGCCATCTACCACAACCACTGGGTGGCCGGCGGCAACGAGACGGAGTGGAACATGATTCACTACGACGTGCAGCTCTTCGGCGGCACGGTGCTCCACCAGGGTAAGATTGCCGAAATGGCCACGGGTGAGGGTAAGACACTGGTTGCCACCCTGCCCGTCTTCCTCAACGCCCTGACCGGCAACGGCGTACACGTGGTCACCGTCAACGACTATCTGGCCAAGCGTGACTCCGAGTGGATGGGCCCTCTCTATATGTTCCACGGCCTGTCGGTCGACTGCATCGACAAGCACCAGCCCAACAGCGAGGCGCGCCGTCAGGCCTATCTCGCCGACATCACCTTCGGAACGAACAACGAGTTCGGCTTCGACTACCTGCGTGACAACATGGCCACCGACCCGGCCGACCTGGTTCAGCGCAGCCACAACTATGCCATTGTCGACGAGGTCGACTCCGTGCTCATCGACGACGCCCGTACGCCCCTCATCATCTCCGGTCCCGTGCCCAAGGGCGACGACCAGCAATACGAGCAGTACCAGCCGCTGGTTGAGAAGCTGGTGGGCGTGCAGCGCCAGCTGGCCACGCAGTACCTGGCCGAGGCCAAGAGCCTCATTGCCCAGGGACAGCAGAACGACGACAAGGAGAAGTTGGAGCAAGGTTTCCTGGCCCTCTATCGCAGCCACAAGGCCCTGCCCAAGAACAAGCCGCTCATCAAGTTCCTCTCCGAGCCGGGCATCAAGTCGGGCATGCTGGCCACCGAGGAAATCTATATGGAGAACAACAACCGCCGTATGCCCGAGGCTGTGGAGCCCCTCTACTTCGTGGTCGACGAGAAGCAGAACAGCGCCGACCTGACCGACAAGGGACACGCCTGGCTGGCTAAGGAAGTGAACGACGCCGACCTCTTCGTCCTGCCCGACCTGGCCATGCAGATGGCCGAGATTGAGGCCCTGCCCGAGCAGGAGCGACTGGAGAAGAAAGACCAGCTCTACACGGAATATGCCATCAAGAGTGAGCGCATGCACACCATCCAGCAACTGCTGAAGGCCTACGCCATGTTCAACCTCAACGAGGAGTACGTTATCATCGACGGCGAGGTGAAGATTGTCGACGAGCAGACTGGACGTATCATGGAAGGTCGCCGCTGGAGCGACGGACTCCACCAGGCCGTGGAGGCCAAGGAGCACGTGCAGATTCAGGCTGCCACGCAAACCTTCGCCACCATCACCCTGCAGAACTACTTCCGCATGTACCACAAGCTGGCAGGTATGACCGGTACGGCCATCACCGAGGCCGGCGAGTTCTGGAACATCTATAAGCTCGACGTCGTCGAGATTCCCACCAACCGCCCCATTGCGCGCAACGACATGAACGACCGCGTCTACAAGACGCAGCGCGAGAAGTATAAGGCCGTCATCCAGGAAATCGAACAGATGCGCGCCACCGGTCGCCCCACGCTGGTGGGCACGACGAGCGTCGAAATCAGTGAGATGCTCTCCAAGATGCTCTCGATGCGCAAGATACCCCACCAGGTACTGAACGCCAAGCTCCACCAGAAGGAAGCCGACATCGTGGCCCAGGCCGGACAGAGCTCAATGGGCACGGCCTACTTCACCACCGACGGGCGTGGCTTCTGCGAGAAGACGGCAGCCGTAAGCTATCAGGCACGCCTCGAGGAGGCTGCCGCAGCAAGCGAGAAGCGTGAGCCGCGCGACGCCGCAAGTCTCGTCAGGAGCGAAGAGCGACTGCTGGGTGCCGTGACCATCGCCACCAACATGGCCGGTCGTGGAACCGATATCAAGCTCTCGGCCGACGTGAAGGAAGCCGGCGGTCTGGCCATCATCGGTACGGAGCGCCACGAGAGCCGTCGTGTCGACCGCCAGCTGCGCGGACGTTCCGGTCGTCAGGGCGACCCCGGTAGCAGCGTCTTCTTCGTCTCGCTCGAGGACAAGTTGATGCGCCTCTTTGCCAGCGAGCGCATTGCCCGCGTCATGGACCGCCTGGGCTTCGAGGAAGGCGAGATGATTGAGCACAAGATGATTTCAAACAGCATCGAGCGCGCCCAGAAGAAAGTAGAGGAGAACCACTTCGGTGTGCGTAAGCGCCTGTTGGAATACGACGACGTGATGAACAAGCAGCGCACCGTCATCTACGAGAAGCGCCGCCACGCCCTAATGGGTGAGCGCATTGGCATGGACATTGCCGACATGATCTGGGACCGCGTGTGCAACGTGCTCGAGAACAACGACTTCGCCGGATGCCGCGAGCGCTTCCTGGAGATTTTCGCCATGGAGTTCCCCGTGTCGCAGGAAAGGCTGGAGAGCGGAAAGCTCGACGACGTGGCCGAAGAGGTCTACCAGAAGGTCATGGACCGCTTCAAGGAAAAGACCAACCTCATGGCCGCCAATGCCAACAAGGTTATCAAGCGCATCTACGAAGGTCCTCAGGGACAGCAGTTCGAGAACATACGCGTTCCCGTGCTCGACGGCCGTCATGTCTACCAGATTGTCGTAGGCCTGAAGGAAGCCTATGAGACGCAGTCGCAAGTGCTGGTGAAGGCTTTTGAGAAGGCCATCCTGCTCCACACCATCGACGAGGCCTGGAAGGAGAACCTGCGCCTGCTCGATGAACTGAAGCACAGTGTGCAGAATGCCTCCTACGAACAGAAAGACCCGCTGCTCATCTTCAAGCTGGAGAGCGTGAAACTGTTCGACGACATGGTCAACCGCATCAACAACAAGACCATCAGCGTGCTCATGCGCGGACAGGTGCCCGATGTTGACCTGGAGATGGCTCAGGCGCCGCTGCCCAACCAGCAACCCCGCCAGCACCAGCAGTACACGGAAAGCCGCGCCGACCTGTCTGACCCAGCACAGCGAGCTGCAGCCGCCCGCGACACCCGCGAGCAGCAGGGTCCCGTCCAGCCCGTAGTGGCCGAGAAGTTGCCCGGGCGCAACGATCCCTGTCCCTGCGGCTCAGGCAAGAAGTTTAAGAACTGTCACGGCAAGAACCTATAATCTATATTTCCAATGAAAGCAACACCACAGACCTATCAGCAGATAGAGCGGGCTATCCGAAAGGTTGCAGACAACTTTCCCGCAGAAAAGGATGCCATCATGACGGACATCCATTTGCAGGTGAAACCCTCATCGGGCGAACTGCTTGCCTTTGATGACAATGACGAGGAACTCACCCGTATTGTGGTTGAGCAATGGATTGACTCGGGAGACGAACTCTACGAGGAGGCTGCCGGGCAAATCTGCCAGTGCCTGGGGAACATGCGTGAGTCAATCATCGACCACATGGCCGTTCTCCACCCCTTCTCCTTTGTCATGGTCGACGAGGACGGAGAGACGCTGCGCGACCTTTATCTGGTCGACGACGACACCATCATCCTCAACCACACCCTGCTCGAGGGCCTGGACGAGGAACTCGACCAGTTTCTCCACGATTTGCTGGGCTGATGCCTTGACAACGGAAAAACAAAACCCCGATGCCGTCATGACATCGGGGTTTTGTTTTTGGTCTGTTGCCTGTTGGCATTACTTGGCGAACTTCAGGCCAAGGTGCACGCCGTCGTACTTCTTCAGTAGGTTCGTGAGTGTGCCGAAGCTGCTGCTCAGCGTGCTTACCTGTGTCGTAACCGCGTTGAGCAGGGTCAGCATCTTGTCGGCATTCATGGCCAGTTGCAGGTTGCCGCCGCTCAGGTTGGCGTTAATCTTGATGGACTTGCCCAGGATGGTCAGCACGAGATTCGTTCCCTCCACGCTCCAAGTGCCCTGCACGGGCTTGCCACCAATGGCCATGCTGAAGGTTTTGTCCTCATTCAGGGTCAGCACCACCTTTCCGGGCTTGAAGCCAATCTTCTTCAGCGTGTTGCCGAGTTTGTCCTCAATCTGGCCGGTAATAACGGTGCCGCCCACGTTGGCCAACACGTTTTTGCTCTCCAGCACGACGCAGGGGCCGCTATAGTTCCACGTGCCTGTAAGGTTCTTTTCGTTCAGCTTGTTTGTTCCCAGCAGGTTGCCAACGACGTCGCCCACCACATTGCTGGCGGTTTTTGACGTCAAGAGACCTCCTCCGAGTTTCTCCAGCTTGCTCAGCTGGGCATAGGATGCCTGGGACATGCCCATTGCCATCAGGGCCACAAGGGCCATCTTCATGATTCTTTTCATCTTTTCTTTCTTTGTTTGGTTAATGGTTTTGCGTAATTTCATGTAAAGTTACGCTTTTATTCCGAATAACGTAAATAATCCGGCAAAATACTGGCACGTGGACACACGTGCGTGCGCGCATATATTAATAATATGGTATGGAGGCGTCGCCTACGCACCACGTGTGGCCCGTTTTTATGCGTCACGGACACAAAAACGACTTCCTCCAAGTCAAAATCTGTAACTTTACGGCTCTTTTTTTTGTATTTCTTTAACTTTTTAGCAATGAATTGTGAATAAAAAGAAAATTTTTTGTAATTTTGCGCCGTGTATTTTGTGTCGAGTGTGCGTACACGTATGCGAGAGGCACGTATTAGGATGGTAAAAAGAAGAAAAAGCTAATAAAATTTATATGTTAAGAAAACTAAGTTTGGTTTTATTCGGCCTGTTCCTGTGTTTAGGTGTAACATGGGCTCAGACGAAGATTACAGGTACCGTCATATCAGCAGATGATGGAGAACCAGTGATTGGTGCAACCATCAGTGTCGAGGGTACCAAAAAGAGAGCCGTAACAGACATTAATGGTAAATTCAGCCTTGCAGTTGACCCCGGAACGATGCTGCGTTTCGCCTGCGTAGGCATGAAGCCGCATAGGGCAAAGGCCCATAACGGCATGCGCGTCACCTTGCAGAGTGAGGACCGACAGATGCAGGAGGTCGTAGTGACGGGTATCCAGCAAACGGACAAGCGTCTCTTCACGGGTGCGGCCACAAAGGTCGACGCCGACAAGGTGAAACTGTCCGGTATGGCCGACGTGAGCCGTTCGCTCGAAGGTCGTGTGGCTGGTGTGCAGGTTACGAACCTCAGTGGAACATTCGGTGCATCACCAAAGATTCGTGTGCGTGGTGCAACCTCCATCTATGGTAATTCAAAGCCCCTGTGGGTTGTCGACGGTGTCATCTACGAAGACAATGTCGACGTGAGTGCCGACGACCTTGCATCGGGCGATGCCAAGACGCTTATCTCATCGGCCGTTGCCGGCTTGAACTCCGACGATATCGAGTCGTTCACCATCCTGAAGGACGGTTCCGCCACCTCTATCTATGGTGCACGCGCCATGGGTGGTGTGATTGTCGTTACCACCAAGAAGGGTGCCAAGGGACGCTCAAGCGTGAGCTACACGGGTGAGTTCACCACGCGCATGAAGCCCAACTATCGCAACTACAACATCATGAACTCTCAGGAGATGATGGGTGTGTATAGGGAAATGGAGAACAAGGGATGGCTGCAACTCGACCGCTTGGTGAATGCCGAGAACACGGGTATCTATGGCTACATGTTCCAGCAGCTCCGTAAGTACGACCCCGTAACCGGTAAGTTCGGTCTGGAGAACACCGAGGCTGCCCGAAACGCCTACCTGCAGGCTGCCGAGTTGCGCAATACCGACTGGTTCGACATGCTGTTTACCAACAAGGTGATGCAGAACCATTCAGTGAGCATCTCGGGCGGTACGGAGAAGTCGCAGAACTACTTCTCAATGTCTCTGCTCAACGACCCGGGTCAGTTCGTAAACCGCAGCAGCGTGAGCCGTTACACGTTCAATGGCAACACGTCGTACGACATCCTCAAGGGGCTGAAGGGCGTCGAAGCCCTCACCGTGAAACTGGCCGCTCAGGGCAGCTACCGTAAGCAGGAGGCTCCCGGCTCTCTGAACCGTTCTACCGACGTGGTGACGGGTGAGGTGAAGCGCGACTTCGACATCAACCCCTTCAGCTACGCCATGAACACGAGCCGATGCCTCGACCCCAACGTTAACTATACCCGCTTCTACACGGGCTTTAACATCTTCGATGAACTGGAGTACAACTTCAACGACATTCAGGTGACGGAGTTGATGTTCCGTGGCGAACTGGAGTACAAGCCCATCAAGTCGGTACGTTTGGCCGGACTGATTTCGTCGCGTTTCTCACACACACGTCGTCAGCACAATGTAATGGACGATTCGAACCAGGCAAACGCCTACCGCGCCGGTGTGGATGAACAGGACGACAACTCCACTATCCGCGACAACAACTCCTTGCTGTATACCGACCCGGATAACGAACTGGCTCTGCCTGAATCTGTCTTGCCCAGTGGCGGTATCAAGTACCAGTACGACGACAAAATGCGTTCCAACAACTTCCGCTTCACGGCCGGCTACAACGATGTCTTCAACGACCTCCACACGCTGAATGCCCTGGCAGGTACGGAGTACTCGAGCGTTCGCCGTACGTCCACCAACTGGACGGGATGGGGGTACCAGTTTAACAATGGCGGTATCACCTACACACCGTACCTCTGGCTGAAGCAGATGAACGAGGAGAATGGTGAATACTTTGGTGAGTCGTTCACACTGACCAACACCTTGGCCTACTACGGACAGGTTAACTATAACTTCGACCAGCGATACACCCTCAACGGAACCTTGCGCTACGAGGGCACAAACCGCCTGGGCAAGAGCCGCAAGAGCCGCTGGCTGCCCACATGGAACATATCAGGAGCCTACGACCTGTCGAACGAGAAGTTCATGGCAAACACCAAGAAGTGGCTGTCGATGGCCAAGATTCGCGCCAGCTACTCGCTGACGGCTGACACAGGCCCATCATGGGTTACCAACGCCACCAGCATCTATCGCACAAGTAACAAGTGGCGTCCCACAACCTCGGCAGCTGAGCCCGAAATCTATGTCTACCAGATTGCCAACGAGGAACTTACGTACGAGAAGAAGCACGAGTGGAACGTGGGCGTCGACCTGAGTTTCCTGAAGGAGCGCATCGCGCTGACCTTGGATGTCTACGGACGTAACAACTTCGACCTCATTGGTCTGACCTACACCCAGGGTGCTGGTGGTGAGATTTCGAAGTATGCCAACGTGGCCGACATGTCGTCGCACGGTGTTGAGCTGGGTCTCACAACGGTGAACATCCAGAACGATAACTTCCGCTGGACTACCGACTTCATCTTCTCTAAAGCCAAGAACAAGATTACTTCGCTGGAAGTTGGTGGCACGCGTGCCGTCGACCTCGTCACAGGTCTGGGTTATGCCATCGAGGGCTACCCCGTACGCTCCATCTTCAGCTACAAGTTTGCCGGCCTGACTTCCGAGGGCCTCCCCCAGGTCTATAACGAGAAAAATCAGGTAACCATTGGTGATGTCGACCTTCAGGAGACACAGAACCTGCAGGACTACCTCGTCTACGAAGGTCCCTCCGACCCCACCTTCTATGGCTCACTCAACAACAACTTCAGCTTCATGGGCAAGTGGGGACGCCTCAACCTCGACCTCTTCATTACCTACAGCGGTGGTAATGTCATCCGTCTCGACCCTGTATTCTCCTACGCCTACAGTGACCTCGCAGCATTGCCCCGCGACTTCAAGAACCGTTGGATGGTTGCTGGCGACGAGGCTAAGACTGCAATTCCTACGATTGCATCGACAAATCAGGTTAACCGTTATGGCGCTACGTATCTGCGCACGGCATATAATGCTTATAACTATTCAACCGAGCGCATTGCCAAGGGTGGATTTATCCGTCTGAAAGAGATTGCACTCACCTATGAGCTGCCCAAGCGCTGGCTCGACAAGACCAAGTGCTTCAACCGCGCATCGGTGAAACTGGCGACGACAAACCTCTGCCTGCTCTATGCCGACAAGAAGTTGAACGGTCAGGACCCTGAGTTCATCAATTCCGGTGGCGTGGCCACGCCTATCACGAAACAGTTCACGGCTACCGTGCGCCTGGGATTCTAAGAGTGTGACGAACGATGATAACAAGAAATTCGAAGATTATGAACAGATATATAAGCAAGATTAACCTCCTCAGCCTTTTCTTTGCGCTGGCCCTGACGTCGTGTGACGCCTTGGACGAAGCACCAGATAATCGTACCGAAATCACATCGCCAGAAAAGGTCGAATTGCTGCTCACTTCGGCTTATCCCGTTGAGAGTCCTGCTGTCATGTGTGAACTGGCGAGCGACAATTACGTTGACGACAATATTGTGGTGCCTGCAACGCGTAACGATGCGTACGAGATATTCCACGACGAAGCCTATAAGTGGGAGCCCATCAATAACTATTCTATCGGCACGTCCGACACGCCCTACCAGGTGTGGGAGGCTTACTATAGTGGTATTTCCGTATGTAACCATGCCATCCAGGCCATGCGTACTATGAGCAGTGACCCTGCCAACGACAGCGAGTTGTCGCACTCCTGGGGTGAGGCGCATGTGTTGCGCGCATATCTCCATTTTGTCCTGGTAAACTTGTTTGCCGAGGCATATAAGGACGAAGCCCGCAGCGCCCTGGACCGCGGTATCCCTTATGTCGTTGAGCCTGAGTCGACCGTACACGTGGATTACAGCACGTCGAACTTCCTGCACGACGTGAAGACCACCTATGACCTGATTGAGAAGGACCTCCTTGAGGGTATCAATCTGATTAAGGATTCCCGCTTTAAGGTGCCTGCCTATCACTTTAACACCCGTGCAGCCAATGCCTTTGCGGCCCGCTTCTACCTCTTCAAGCGCGACTATACGAACTGCTTGAAATATGCCAATAAAGCCTTGGGCGACAATCCCACCCTCCGCGACTGGAAGGGCATCAACAAGAACACCCTGACGGCAAAGGTAAATGACTACAACAACGAGACTTTGTCGTGGAACTATCTGATTCAGTCCACTTATTCGCTTCAGTGGCGCCAGCTGGTAAGTAATGCTCGTTTTGCCATCAACACGGGAACCAATTTCGTTCAGGACGGCAAGGCTTGGCACATTCCCTCCACGCTCGACGTGACGATGTGGGGTAAGGGTCCCAACTGGTCGGGCGTACTGCCTGCCTATCAGGGTATGGTATACGTCAATAGTTACGGCCAGCAGTATGGCGCATGGCTCTTCCGCCTTTACGAGTACTTCGAGTACACCGACAAAATTGCCGGTATCGGCTTTGTCCACATGCTCTACCAGCCCTTCACGGCCGACGAGACGTTGCTGTGTCGCGCCGAGGCCAAGCTCTACTCGGATGACCGCGACGGAGCCATTCAGGACCTGAACATCTGGACAACGTCACACCTCGTGACGAATCCCCTCACTCTGACGAATATCAAGAATCTGTATGACCGTACAAAGGTGAACAACGACTTCGTGAGCGACTTGCATCCCGCCGAGATGGGCTTTGAGAAGGTGCTCACGGGCGACGACCTGAGTGTGCTCGACTGCATTCTGCACTTCCGCCGCATCGAGACTGTGCACGAGGGCCAGCGCTGGTTCGACATCAAGCGCTACGGTATAAAGATATTCCACTTCTACAAAGGTCCGCGCGAGGACGCAATTAACATCGACTCCCTGACTTGCGACGACCCCCGTCGTGTGTTTGAACTGCCCAACAATGTCATCGAGTCAGGCTATCCCGGCAACCGCACTCAAGGTGGTACAGGCGGCTCGAGCGCCGGTGGCTATGTCGTACGTTCGCGCTACACGACTCCGACAACACTTTACCAGAACAAATAAGAAACAGAGCGAAATATGAAAAAGATACTTTCTATATTATGCATGACGGCGCTGGTGGGAGTAATTGTTTCTTGCCAGAGCGACGACGACTTCTCGGAGTCCATCTTCGACACCTCGACACCTGCTGTTGACAACACTGCGGCTACGGCCCCCTTCGACCAGTGGCTCTACGACAACTTCGTAGTGCCCTATAACACGGAGATTCAGTACAAGTTCAACTTCCCCGCAACCAAGTTGGAGTATCAGCTTACGCCTACCGACTACCATAAGGCTCAGTTGCTGGCCCACTTCATCAAGTATCTCTTCTATGAAGTGTACGCCAAGTATGCCGGCGATGAATTTCTGAAGAAGTACGCCCCCCGTATCTTCCACTTCATCGGTTCTTCATCCTATTCTCCCACAACGGGTACCGAAGAGTTGGGTTATGCTTCCGGCGGTGTGAAGATTACGCTCATCGGCTGCAACGGCTTGAAGATGTGGACACCCACGAACCCCTATTCGGCAAGCGACATGGAGCTTCTGAACAAAGATCAGTTCCACACGATGCACCACGAGTTCTCGCACATCCTTCACCAGACAAAGTCGTATCCCGTGACCTTTGGTCAGGTGACACCCGGCGACTATGACGGCCGCACGTGGCAGGAGCGCGATTCCGTGCTGAGCCACAGTTTGGGCTACATCACCCAGTACGCGTCGTCGGCCATCTTCGAGGATTTCGTTGAGACCCTCTCTTGCACCATCACCGACACCGACTGCCGCTGGATGTATACCATCATCGACGCCTGTGCCAACGGTGGCGTGAAGGCCGGCGACAAGGAACGCATCTATGCCCTCATCGACTCGCTGGGCATTCAGGACCTCGACACTCCGGGCAAGCCCTGGAACAAATTCAAGATTCTCAAGGAGACATCCAAAACTCAGGATAGCGAAGAGGAGGTTACTCGCTTTGTGCCCAGTTTCCACAAGGCTGATGCTCAAAACCAAAATAATGAGCTCGACCAAGACAAGCAGAAGACGCTGAAGTACGAAGACGTGAAGTCGTTTACCTCGTTCCGCGACTATCTCGACAATTGGGTGGAGATTGACCAGTCGGCCACTTCGAAGGGCATGAACGCCATCCTGAAGAAGCTGGAGATTGCCGGCAAGTGGTACACCGATGAATGGGGACTTCATCTCTTCGACATCCGTCGTGAGGTGCGTGAGCGCCAGAACAACATCAATACGTATGTGAAAGACAATGTGACGATTTACGACTATCAATAAAGCGACGAAAGGAATATGACTATGATAAGAAAGAATATATTCGGCACTCTCCTGACATTACTGGCAGGAAGTCTGCTCACCACTGCGTGCATGTTTAGCCAGGAGGACCTCTTCGACGAGCCGGCAGCAAACCGCATTAACTCCGTCAACGACGACCTGCAGCAGCGCCTCGTGGCCCAAAGCACTGGTGGCAACCAAGGCTGGGTGATTCAGTATTTCGTGGCAGATGGCGAGCACGAGGGTTTCAATATCTTTGCAAGCTTCGATGCCAACGGTAAGGTGACCCTGGCCAGTGACCACCGCTATCTGCGCAATGGTAAGGCCAACACCTACACCGAGCACACGAGCCTCTACAAGATGCTGGCCGAGGAAGGTCCCGTGTTGTCGTTCATCACTTGGAACGATGTCCTGACCGTCTTTGCCGACCCTGTAGACCCTGATCAGGCCCCTGATGCGCTTGTCAAGGACGGCGAGGGCATGTATGGCGACTACAACTTTGTTTTTAATGGTTATGAGGGCGACAACATCCTCTTCCGCGGCGAGCGCCACGGAACAGGCGTGCGCTTCATCCCCTGTGACCGTTCCTGGAAGAAATATATTGCCGACGTGGCCGACTTGAAGAAGAAGATTGTCAACAATACCATCCAGACCTTCTATCTCGTGAACGGCACCGATACGATGTATTACCAGGGCCTCTACGACGGAATAAGCGTTCAGCACATCGACCGCCCCGAGGACCCGCTTTACATTACGTCGTTTAACTCCCTGTTCACGCTCGACGGCTTCCGCCTCAACCGTGCCGACACACTCTCTGGCGCAAGGTTCCAGCAGTTCCACTTGACTGCAGACAACACCCACCTCTTGAGCGAGGACGGAAAGGTGAAGGTCATCCCCACGTGGGACCTCTACGTATCCGACTGCGCCACGATGTTGGGCCTGAACCGCGAATACTTCACGGCCGAGCAGGCTGCGCTCTATCAGCAGATGGAGGCCGAGGTGAAGAAGGTAAACAGTAACTTCGTGCTCGACAGCATCGGCATCGTCCGCACCTTAGAGACGGTTAACATAAGCGGTGTGCCTGTGAAGATGAAGTACCCTGGACTGGTAGCGTGTGTGCATGGCCCCAAGAAGATGGGACGCGTGCCCCTGTACTACCCCTATGTCAACATGGGTATCTATAAACCCGCATACGGCGTACTGAAGTTCGAAGAGTCGGCAGAAGAAACGAGCACCACGATGTCAATGTTTGCAGCGACCGACCTGAAAACGATGCTCAAGCAATTCGCTGCCACGCTCTATGGCACCTACGACATGACAATCGACAACACCTTCCGCCCCACACGCGCAACGCTCACTCCCACCGAGGGCGGCGTGACCCAGCAGTTGGTGATGCCGGCAATCAAGGATTAAAAACGACCATCATGTTCACAACGAATATTTAACTTTATTATTAACCAATCAAAAAAATCGATTATGAAGAAATTTCTACTCGTAGCAGCTCTTGCATTCGTTACCATGGGTGCATCGGCAAACAATGGTGTGAAGAAGGCTTCTTTCAATCGCGAAAAGAAGGCTGTTCAGGTTTCAAACACCGTCGTTAAGAATCTGTCTGGCGTCACTGCAGCCCTCAAGGCTATTGACCCGAAGAACGTCAAGGAAAACTACAGTGCAAATGTAACTCGTGCCGACGGGGAGGTTACGCTGATTCCTGCCTACTCAGAGTGGACTTACCACTATGAGTCGGGCCTTGGATTCCTTCCTCAGATTATGTACAGTGGGGCGAGCTATCTGGTGAAAGACGGCAAGGCTTACCTGCAGCCCTTCGCTAACCTCGGTATGGTTGAAGGTGTCGTTGAGAAGGACGTTACGAATGCCCTTTCCGAAGACGGCGCAGACTCTATCACTTTCAGCGTTGCCAAAATCGCTTCTTACAAGGGCGACTCGACTACTGTTGACCTCTTCCTGGAGCCCTGCTACATCGAGAAGTACGCTCCCCACCGCCTGAACCAGAAGACGTTCGGTGCCTACTATTTTGCTGAGGCTAACGAACTCTACATTCCTCGTTCTATCGCCCTCGCTCTGTTCACGAGCGATGAGACCGAGACCGATCCTTTCTCTACCAAATATGTGGCTCGTCAGCTCGACCTGCTTCCCCAGGCTGATTACCAGGAGTACATGTCTAAGGCTACTTTCACGGCTACAAGTTATTACGGAACTGACAATGATTGGAGCGGTGATGCTCAGGCCTACGTTGGCGATGGCTATTTCTATATCAAGGGTATTTCCAATGCTGACGAAGAGGCATGGATTGAGTTTGATGCCACAGAGGAAGATGCAACTGTTTATGAATTGGTCCAGGACCAGTGGATCAATACATATAGGTTCTATACAGATGCTGCTCATCAAGAAAGCTATCGTGGTGTGGTCGCAACGGTTGGCCTTCTTCAGGCCGACGGCAAGCTGACTGGTTTCAATAAAGCTGCTGATTACAGCTCATTCTTCAAGATGACGGACAACCTCGCCGACGAGACTTCTACGTTGGAGAACACCGATAACACCGTTTACGGTGAGTATATCTATGGAGAAACGGACGACCAGGGTGGCATGTACAATGCAGCCAACATGAAAATCAACATCCTGTATGAGCCCGTTCCTGACGGCATCCAGAGCGTAGGCGTTGAGAGCAGCGCCAAGTTCCAGAACGCCATCTACAACATGGCTGGCCAGCGCGTTGGCAAGAACTTCAAGGGTCTGGTTATCAAGAACGGCAAGAAGGTCGTTGTTAAGTAAAAGACGATAGCACAGACTTCGCGCAAATAATAAAGAGCGCCGCTCCCACGCATCGGAGCGGCGCTCTTCTTTTTATCATTATGTCGCCGTGACGCTTTGTTATTGTCGCCGCGACGCTTTGTTATTGTCGCCGCGACGCTTTGTTATTGACGCCGCGACGCTTTGTTGTTGACGCCGCGACGCTATCACGGGGGCGGCGTTATGCCAGAGACTTGATGGTTTCGCGCAGGGCGGCAATCTTGCTTTGGGCGTCGGCGAGCTTCTTGCGCTCCAGTTCTACCACCTGCTGCGGTGCGTTCTGGACGAAGCGCTCGTTCTGCAGCTTCTTCTCGATGCCGGCCATGAAGCCCTCGAGGCGCTTGATTTCGGCCTCGGCCTTCTGGGTCTCGGCTGCTGCGTCGATGAGGTTGCCCAGGGGCACGGCATACTCCTCGGTGCCCACCAGAAAGGCTTGTGTGCCCTCACTCTTCTTCTCCACACGGCGTATCTCACTCAGCCCGGCCAGCTTCTGAATGGTTGCGGCCCAGGCGGTGTTGTCGGCCGTTGTGGGGGCTTCCAGGGCGAGCGGTTCGCGTGGCGAGATGTTCTTCTGCTGGCGAATGGCGCGCACGCCGCTGATGATTTGCTTGGCATGCTCGAAGTTGGCAATCAGCTGCTTGTCGGCCTCCGTGGGCTGGGCAAGTTTGAGGGTACTGGTCATGATGCTGTCGCCCTCGCTGCGCTGGCGCACGTTCTGGTAAAGTTCTTCGGTGATGAAGGGCATGAAGGGGTGGACAATCTGCATCAGCTGCTCAAAGATGTCGAGCGTGGCCTCCAGCGTTGCGCTGTCGATGGGCTGCTGGTAGGCGGGCTTAATCATTTCGAGATACCAGCCCGAGAACTCGTCGGTGAACAGTTTGAAGATGGTCATCAGGACCTCGTTGAGGCGGTACTTCGAGTACAGGTCGTCGATTTCGGCGGCAGTGGTGCGCATGATGGCTTGCATCCACTCCACGGCCATCTTGTTGGTGGCGGGCTGCTCCAGCTGGTCGCTCGTCTGCCAGCCCTTGATGAGGCGGAACGAGTTCCATATCTTGTTACAGAAGGCGGCTCCCTGCTGGCACAGGTCTTCCTTGAAGAGGATGTCGTTGCCGGCAGGTGCGGCCAGCAGCATGCCCATCCTGACGCCGTCGGCTCCGTAGCGGTCGATGAGGCCGATGGGGTCGGGGCTGTTGCCCAGCGACTTCGACATCTTGCGGCCAATCTCGTCACGCACGATGCCCGTGAAGTAAACGCTGCGGAAAGGCACGTCGTTGAGGTATTCCTCGCCGGCCATAATCATGCGGGCCACCCAGAAGAAGATGATGTCGGGGCCGGTAACCAGAACGTTGGTGGGATAGTAGTACTTGATTTCGTCGTTGCCGGGGCGGTTGATGCCGTCGAACAGCGAGATGGGCCAAAGCCATGAGGAGAACCATGTGTCCAGAGCGTCCTCGTCGCGCCGCAGTTGGTCGGCCGTAATGTCCTCACCGAATTTGGCGCGAGCCTTTGCCAGAGCCTCCTCTTCGTTCAGTGCAACCACGAAGCGCTCCGTCTCGTCGTTCTCGTCGCCGACGAACCAAGCCGGTATGCGATGGCCCCACCACAGCTGGCGGCTGATGCACCAGTCCTGGATGTTCTCAAGCCAGTTGCGATAGGTGGTCACGTATTTCGTGGGGTAGAACTTAATCTTTCCTTCGAGCACGGGGGGCAGGGCGATGTCGGCAAAGTGCTTCATCGACAGGAACCACTGCTTGCACAGGCGCGGCTCGACGGCCGTGTCCTGGTTGCGCTCCGAGTAGCCCACCTTGTTCTCGTAGTCCTCAATCTTCTCCATAAGGCCGGCGGCCTTCAGGTCCTCGGCAATCTGTCGGCGCACGTCCATGCGGTCCATGCCCACGTAGAGGGGCGACTGCTCAGATATGGTGCCGTCGGGGTTGAAGATGTCGATGGTCTCCAGGTTGTGGGTCTTGCCCAGCTGGTAGTCGTTGACGTCGTGGGCAGGTGTCACCTTCAGGCAGCCCGTACCGAACTCGATGTCGACGTAGCGGTCCTCGATGACGGGTATGACGCGGCCCACCAGGGGCACGATGACGCGCTTTCCGCGCAGCCACTGGTTCTTGGGGTCTTTGGGGTTGATGCACATGGCCGTGTCGCCCATGATGGTCTCGGGGCGCGTGGTGGCCACAACGGCGTAGTATCCCCGCTCGTCTTTGTGGATGATGTTTCCTTGATTTTCTAGATTTTCTAGACTCTCTAGACTCTCTAGATTATCTAGATTATCTAGGCCATCAACATAATATTTGAGGTGGAAAAGGTGGCTCTTCTCGTCGCGGTAGATAACCTCCTCGGTCGAGAGCACGGTCTGGGCCTTGGGGTCCCAGTTCACCATGCGCAGGCCCCGATAGATGAGGCCCTTGTCGTAGAGGTCGACAAACACCTTGAGCACGCTCTCGGAACGCAGCTCGTCCATCGTGAAAGCCGTGCGGTCCCAGTCGCACGAGGCGCCCAGTCGGCGCAACTGCTTCAGGATGATGCCTCCGTGCTCGTCGGTCCAAGCCCAGGCGTGCTTGAGGAATTCCTCGCGGCTGAGGTCGCGCTTCTTGATGCCCTGCTCGGCCAGACGGTTCACCACCTTGGCCTCGGTGGCGATGCTGGCATGGTCCGTGCCAGGCACCCAGCAGGCGTTCTTGCCCTCGAGGCGTGCCTTGCGCACCAGGATGTCCTGAATGGTGTTGTTGAGCATGTGGCCCATGTGCAGGACGCCTGTAACATTTGGGGGTGGGATAACAATGGTGTAGGGTTCGCGCCCGTCGGGCTTACTGCTGAACAGTTTGTTGTCGAGCCAGTACTGATACCACTTGCCTTCAACGTCGGCAGGGCTGTATTTCGTTGCTAATTCCATAATTTGATGTTAAATTTCGCGCAAAGATACGAAATTATTATGAATTATTCGTATTTTTGTTCTTGTTATGCATACAAGAGAAGAGAAAATGGAGGCATTCGGGCGCTTGCTCGATGTCATGGATACACTGAGAGAGAAATGTCCCTGGGACAGAAAGCAAACCAACGAGAGTTTGCGCCCCAACACCATCGAGGAAACATACGAATTGTGTGACGCCCTGATTCGCGACGATGTGAAGAACATTTGTAAGGAACTGGGCGACGTGCTCCTGCACGTGGTCTTCTACGCCAAGATTGGCGACGAGAAGGGGCAGTTCGATATTGCCGACGTGTGCCACAAACTCTGCGACAAACTCATCTTCCGCCATCCCCACGTCTATGGTGATGCTGTGGCGGAAACTGCCGGCGACGTGCTGAAGTCGTGGGAGCTCATTAAGCAGAAGGAAAAGGACGGCAACAAGACCGTTTTGGGAGGTGTGCCCACGGCACTGCCCTCGGTCATCAAAGCTGAGCGCATACAGGAAAAGGCCCAAAACGTGGGCTTCGACTGGGAAAAGCGCGAAGACGTGTGGCAGAAGGTTTCGGAGGAGCTGGGTGAGTTGCGTGTCGAGATTGAGAAGGGCGACCGGCAGCGCAGCGAGGAAGAGCTGGGTGATTACCTGTTCAGTCTCATCAACATGGCGCGTCTATACCACCTCAATGCCGACAACGCCCTTGAAATGACCAATCAGAAGTTTATAAGCCGCTTTAATTACGTGGAGGCTAAAGCTAAGGAGCAAGGGCGCAACCTCAAGGAAATGACGCTTGGGGAGATGGATGCCCTGTGGAACGAAGCTAAGCACCTTTCGCCGAAATAAAAAAAAGGAACCCCCAAATTGCCTCCAAGGTAGGGAAATACAACAAAGCAACATATATTAACCTTGGACGCGGTCGGGGGTCCGCTATATCATGACGACCAGCCGTGGTCAGGGCCTTCGAGGCGGCTGGTTGTGATTCTTATTCTTTCTTTGGCCTGCAGCTTGCAGCAACTCGCGGTGGAATGCATCCTCGGCAAGCATCATGGCGTACACCTTCTGGGCAGGCACGACCTTGCACATCTTCTTGCAGTAGCCTTCTTCCAGCTTGGCTGATTCGATGCGCGTCTGCACGATTTTCATCAGGGCCTCCTGGCATTCTTTGTCGCTATTCAGCTTCTTTGCGTTCCTCTTCAGTTTCCATTCCGTCTGCTTCAGTTTGCGCTGCTTGTCCTTCATTTCCTGATAGATGGGTAGCACTCTTTTGCTTTCTTCCTGTGTCAGGTCAGCCTTCTCTGTGATGAAGGCTTCCAGCTTGGCTTTGAACTCCTCGGGGCTGAACCGAGGATGTTTGTTCTCTTGTGCCGACACTTGGAGCATCAGCACCAAACTCATTACAATGATGGATGTCAGTCTTTTCATATCTTTTCTCCTCTCTGTTCTTACTTCACTCGGCAGCGGTGAGATATGCGGCAATCTCTGTGTTGCCCACCATGACGTAATCCAACGCCTCGTTGTAGTATTCCTCCTGCGAAGCGTAGACCGTGGTGTTTTCTTCGCTTTGACTAATGTAAAGAGCTGCGCCCAGACCGATGGCCACGACAACGGCAGCGGCATAGCGCCACAGTTTGGGCCTCAGACTCACCGTCCTGGCCTTCTGCTGCTGCGGCAGACGGGCAAGCAGCCGTTCGTTGAAGTCCTCGAAGTATCCCTCGGGAACCTTAAACGGGTTTTGCTGTCCCACCAGTTCGCGTAATTTCTTTTCGTCCATTGTCATTCCTTTCTTGTTTGATTTTTAGATAGTTCCTATCCTCAATGGTTTAATCGAGTTGCTCAAAAAAGTCAGATATTTTTTTCATAGCGTGGTGATACGACGCCTTGAGGGCTCCGACGCTGGTTTCCAGAACCTGGCTCATGTCCTCGTATTTCATTTCGCTGAAGTATCGCATTGTGAAGACTTGCCGTTGTTTGGGCGGCAGTTGTTCGATGGCTTGTTGCAGCTGCTGCTGTGTCTCGTCGCCGTCGAAGTACGGGTCGCTTTGCAGGCTGAGAGCCACATGGCATTCCTTGTCGTCGAGGCTTACCGAGGCGTGGCGCTGTCGTTCCAGGAAGTTCAGCGTCTCGTTGGTTGCTATGCGATAGAGCCAAGTACTGAGTTTGCTCTCACCACGAAATGCGTTCAACCCGTTCCAGGCTTTGATGAAGGTGTTCTGCAGGATGTCGTCGGTGTCGTCGTGGCTGACCACCATGCGCCGGATTTGCCAATACAAGGGCTCCTTGTAGGCATTCACGACCTCGGTGAAGGCGGCATTACGTGTGCTCTCGTCATGCAGTCGGTGGATGATAGTATCTTCGTCGAGCGACCTCATTATTAGTTCGACAGCCTTTAGGGGAATGGGTTTAATAGGAGTCGATTAATCTTTCTATCGCGCGGTCGTAGCCGTAGCTGTCGGCATACGCCTCCAGCTGGCCCTTCGTGTTGGGGTAGAGTGTCCAATAGTCGAGCCATAGCGGCACTGGCCTGTCGTAGCTGAAGCTTGGCATGGGCTTGGCGTCGGGGTTGGCGGCTTGGTAGCCGAGTCCTTGTGCCGTGAGGGGCTTCAGTCCGATGGCCATACGTATGCGGTCGACGAAGAAGGGTTTGGGGTCATCGAGGAAGAAGAGCGCCAGGTCGAGAGGACGCTCGACGCGCACACAGCCGTGGCTCACGGCGCGGTTCCCGTAGCTGAAGGCCGCGTGGTTGTTTGTGTCGTGGAGGAAGACCGAGAAGTTGTTGGGGAAGCGGAAGATGATGCGCCCCAGCGAGTTGCCTGCTCCGCGCTCCTGGCGTAGGGTGTAGCGTCCGCTGCGCATCTCGTCGGCCGTGAGCTGCGACGGGTCGACAATCTCCTTCGTCTCCTTGTTGATGGCGTGATAGCGGTTGCGGGCGTAATAGGCGCTGTCGCCCACGTGGCGCGGCATGATTTCCTTGCGCACGATGGTTTGTGGGATGACCCAGTAGGGGTTCAGTTCGACATAGCTGATGGCGCTGCGCAACAGGGGTGTTTTGTGGCTGGCATTTCCGCAGCAGACGCGCATGCTCAGGACGGAGTCGCCATTGACGGCGGTCAGTTGCTGGGGTGCCAGGTTGACGAAGATGTATCGTCCCTTGGTGGGATGAGGGTAGCGCCAGCGCGCGCGTTCCATATTGATGCGTGCCAGTCGTTGCCGTGTGGTGTCGCCTTGTTCCTTTGCTCGTTTGTATTCGCGCTGCATCGTGCGGTAGAGCGTGTCGGTGGGCTGGATGGATTGCAGGAATGGGGTAATTCTGTGGTTGCGCACGGCCTCCAGCGCCACGTGGACAAAGCTGTCCGTCGGTTCCTCGGCCCTCATGTCGTTGATGCGGCGGTAGGTTGTGCCCTTGCTGCCGGGCAGGGGTGTGTCGACCAGCAGTCGGTTAAGCAGCTGGCTGGGTCGCACGAAACCATAGCGCTGTCCGCAGGCATAGCGCAGATAGGACCTGGTGAGCATGTGCTCGAGGCGGGCCAGCTGGCTGCTGCAGTCCGTGCGGCTGAAATCGCTGTTGCGCAGTTGCTGCAAGGCGGCGCGCAGGCTGTCGGCACTCAGCACCTTGGGTCCGAGCCCTATCTCGTCGCTCCCCGATAGCCAGGCGATCAGCGTGTCGGCCCGTTCGTCGATGCCCATGCGCGATATCCACAGCATGGGGGCGTTGGGCTGTTGGTAATACGACTGGGTGTATCCGTCGGCATACATGCGTGTGGGCTGGCCGTCGTTGCGGCGCTGCAGCTCTTCTCCGACAATGGCGGCATCGACGGCATACTCAGGCTTCACCCACGCTTGCAGTCCTTCTGCAATGGTGGCATTGTCTGTTTTGTCGCCAGAACAAGAAAATGTAATAAAGGCGAAAAGGAGGAAAAGGGGAGGCAGAGCGGCCTGTGTCCTGCGCATAGGCGTAGAGCTTAGCGGATGGAAATTTTGCGAACCAGTTTGCCTACCTTGAGGATGTAACAACCGCGCTGAAGGTTGAGCGTCAGTGACTTGTCGTTACCATCGATGCGGATGGTGAGCACTTTCACTCCCGTGAGGTTGTAGACTTCCAACGTCTCGCCATCGGCGTTTGAGATATGCAGTTTAGAGCCGTTGACGGTGAGACTGGTGGCAGAAAGCTCCGTGTCGACCTCGTCGCGCTCCATCTGTGCCATCAGGCCGATGGGGGCACCTGCGATGAGCAGGCTCAGAACAAGTATTTGGAGTCGTTTAATCATGTCTTTCTGCCTTTTATGCATACTTTACAGGGACAAATATATGATTTTTTCCTCTCACTGCAAAATATTTTAGCCCTTTTGTTACAATTTTTCAGATAATGATGCGTTGTCCTTCGTCGGCGAGCATGGTTTGGGGGAATACGGCCTGTGCCTCGCGGAGCATTTTCTTTTCGTCGTGCATGCGGGAAGAATAGTGGCCGATGAGGAGTCGGCCCACCTGTGCGTCGCGGGCGGTTTGGGCGGCTTCGACGGTGGTACTGTGGAAGGTTTGTCGGGCGCGGAATTCGTTGTCCTGGTCGAAGGTGGCCTCGTGGAACAGCAGGTCGACGCCCTGAATCATGGGGACGAGCGACGGCGTGGGGGCCGTGTCGCTGCAGTAGGCGTAACTGCGTGTGGGCGAGGGTGGTGCGGTGAGCCGTTCGTTGGGTATGATGGTGCCGTCGGGCAGTGTCCAGTCCATGCCGGCCTTGATGTTGTTGATTTGGCTCACGGGTATTTCGTACATGTCGATGATGTCGCGCAGGATGTGGCGCTGTCCCTGCTTCTCGCGAAAGAGGTATCCGCAGCAGGGCACGCGGTGGCGCAGTGGCAGGCTCCATACCTCCATCGAGCGGTCTTCGTGCACGATTTGGTGGAGGGTGGTGTCTACGGGGTGGAAGTTAACCTGAAACTCAAGATTGGGGCAGAAGAGCTCGAGGGCGCTCTGCAGGAAGGGCTCCAGCTCCCGCGGGCCGTGGATGTGGAGCTGTGAGGTTCGGCCGAGGAGGCTCATGGTGCAGATGAGGCCGGGCAGCCCGAGGCAGTGGTCGCCGTGGACGTGGGAGATGAAGACGTGGCCCACGCGCTTCATGCTGAGCCGTTGCTGGGCAAAGCGTGTCTGCGTGCCTTCGCCGCAGTCAATCATGTAGTGCTTTCCGCGCGTGCTCAGCACTTGGCAGGCCGGGCGGTGGCGCTGTGTGGGGTTGGCCGAGCCACAGCCGATGATGTGCAGTTCAAGGGGTTCCACCTTTCGTAGCGTTTGATATTATATTAAGGAATAGGGGTTACGGGGCGCGCCGGGGGAGATAAAAAGAGAGTCCGCAGGATGTGCGAACTCTCTTCTTGCTTATCGAATTGTCAATTTTTCATTGCCAATTGTGCGCGATGGGGCTCTTACTTCTCGCCTTCCATCTTGGCCTTCAGTTCAGCCAGAGCGTCGATGTCGCCCAGGGTTGTGCTGGCAGCCTGGTTCTGGATAGCGGGAGTCTCGGCAGCCTTCTTGGTGCGAGGTGCCTTGGCCTTCTTCTCCTCACGGGCAGCAGCGCGCTGTACGTCTTCGTAGATGCGGCTGTGGCTGAGGATGATGCGCTTGTTCTCCTTGTTGAACTCGATTACCTTGAACTCCAGCTTCTCGTTGAGCTGAGCCTGGCTGCCGTCTTCCTTCACAAGGTGCTTGGGAGTGGCAAAGCCTTCTACGCCGTATTCCAGCTGGATGACAGCGCCCTTGTCGAGCATCTCTACGATGGTACCTTCGTGGATAGAGTCAACGGTGAAGATGGTTTCGAATACGTCCCAGGGGTTCTCCTCGAGCTGCTTGTGGCCGAGAGACAGGCGGCGGTTAGCCTTGTCGATTTCCAGAACGCAAACCTCCAGTTCGGCACCAATTTGGGTGAACTCGCTGGGGTGCTTGATCTTCTTGGTCCAGCTGAGGTCGCTGATGTGGATGAGTCCGTCTACGCCCTCTTCAATCTCTACGAAGATGCCGAAGTTGGTGAAGTTGCGAACCTTTGCGGTGTGCTTGCTGCCAACGGGGAACTTCTCCTCGATGTTCTGCCAGGGGTCTTCCTTGAGCTGCTTGATGCCCAGAGACATCTTGCGCTCCTCGCGGTTGAGGGTCAGGATGACGGCTTCTACCTCGTCGCCCACCTTCATGAAGTCCTGTGCCGAGCGCAGGTGCTGGCTCCAAGACATTTCGCTCACGTGGATGAGGCCTTCTACGCCGGGAGCGATTTCTACGAATGCTCCGTAGTCGGCCATCACGACAACCTTGCCCTTTACGTGGTCGCCCACCTTGAGGTTGGGATCCAGGGCATCCCAGGGATGGGGAGACAGCTGCTTCAGACCCAGGGCGATGCGCTTCTTCTCGTTGTCGAAGTCGAGGATTACGACGTTGATCTTAGAGTCGAGCTCAACGATTTCGTGAGGATCGCTTACGCGGCCCCAGCTGAGGTCGGTGATGTGGATGAGTCCGTCTACGCCACCCAGGTCGATGAATACGCCGTAGCTGGTGATGTTCTTGACGGTACCCTCGAGCACCTGGCCCTTCTCCAGACGACCGATGATTTCCTTCTTCTGGGCTTCGAGCTCGGCCTCGATGAGTGCTTTGTGGCTGACAACGACGTTCTTGTACTCCTGGTTGATTTTCACAACCTTGAACTCCATTGTCTTGCCCACGAATATGTCGTAGTCGCGAATGGGCTTAACATCAATCTGAGAGCCGGGCAGGAAGGCCTCGATGCCGAATACGTCGACAATCATGCCACCCTTGGTGCGGCACTTGATGTAACCCTTGATAATTTCCTCGTTCTCCATGGCCTCGTTGACGCGGTCCCAAGAGCGGCTTGCGCGAGCCTTCTTGTGGGACAGAATCAGCTGACACTTCTTGTCTTCCTGATTTTCGATGTAAACCTCGACGGTGTCACCCACCTTCAGGTCGGGGTTGTAGCGGAATTCGCCTGCGGGGATGATGCCATCGCTCTTAGAGCCGATGTTTACCACTACCTCGCGCTTGTTGATGGAGATGACGGTGCCGTCTACTACCTTGTGGTCGTCGATTTTGTTCAGCGAACCATCGTAGGCGCTCTCCTGTGCCTCGCGGCTCACGCCGCTCTGCACGTCACCGTTGGCATAGGCTTCCCAATCGAAACCTTCCAGAGGTGCGACATTCTTGTAATCTGTCATTTTGTTAAAGTTTTTGTTTTTATTAATACGGTTAGACTTTATGTTGACATAAAAGCGGCGCAAAGGTACGAAAAAGCGAGCGAAGATGCAAATAATTTTACAATTTTCCGAGCGCGAGTATCTTAGGATGTAATTTAGAGATACGAAAATTTATGTAAGGAGCAAGATAAGTCGGAATTTTGTTGTATTTTTGCGTGCAATTTGATAAAGGTAAGATTATGGCAAGGATAAAAACTATCGGAATTTTGACGTCGGGCGGTGATGCCCCGGGTATGAACGCAGCCATTCGTGCTGTCACGCGTTCGGCTATAGCGAACGATATGCGCGTCGTGGCCGTCTATCGCGGCTATGAAGGCCTGATCAACGGCGAGGTGCGCGAGTTCCATACCGAGGACGTGAGCGGCATCATCGGTCGTGGCGGTACCATCCTGAAAACGGCCCGCAGCAAGGAGTTTCAGACCGCCGAGGGCCGCAAGAAGGCCTACAAGGTGATGAAGAAGCACGCCATCGACGCTCTGATTGTCATCGGCGGCAACGGGTCGCTCACCGGCGCCCGCCTTTTTGCCGAGGAATACGACGTGCCCTGCATCGGACTGCCCGGAACCATCGATAACGACCTCTCGGGCACCGACTTGACCATCGGCTACGACACCACGCTGAACACCATCATGGAGTGTGTCGACAAGATTCGCGATACGGCAAACTCCCACGAGCGCATCTTCTTCGTCGAGGTGATGGGCCGCGATGCCGGCTTCCTGGCCCAGAACAGCGCCATTGCCGCCGGGGCCGAGGCTGCCATCATTCCCGAGGACTCGACGGGCGCCGACCAGCTCGAGAAGTTCATCGGCCGCGGCATCCGTAAGTCGAAGTCCTCGAGCATCGTCGTCGTCAGCGAGAGCCCCAAGTGCGGCGCCATGTACTATGCCGAGCGGGTGCGCAAGGAATACCCTGAGTACGACGTCCGCGTCTCCATCCTCGGCCACCTGCAGCGCGGCGGTTCGCCCTCGGCCAACGACCGCATCCTGGCCAGCCGCATGGGCCTGGCTGCCATCCGGGCCCTCATCGACGGCCAGCGCAACGTGATGATAGGCATCCGCAACGACGAGATGGTCTACGTGCCCTTCTCCCAGGCCGTGAAGAGCGACAAGCCCTTGAAGCAGGACCTCATCGACGTGCTCAACACGCTCTCCATCTGATTCCCCTCCGCGCGGGCCACTTCCCGCGCTCCCTTTTACTGTTTCAACAACACACGACCGACGCATCGATTCCCGCTCATCGATGCGTCGTTTCGTTTCCATCGATGCGTCGTTTCGTTTCCATCGATGCGTCGTCTCATTCTCGTCCATGCGTCGACGAGAGCCCGGCGTTGCAACGTGCGCGCGCATGCGTGGGCGCGTGCGTTCTATTATATTATATATCCCAAACCGGCATGCGACATTCTGACAAATGGGGCCAAAAGGGTGACAGCCTGTCACGCAAGCCTTGACGAATGTCAATAAACGGCCAATTTTATGCTAAATAACATATTTTTGTTTGTCTGGAAAGCAAAAAAGGCACTACCTTTGCATCGTCATCTAACGAAAGACACCCCTGGCGAGGGGTAATAGAGTAACAAAACACTAATTAAGGTAAAAAGATTGAAATTATGAAAAAGATGATGATTTTGGTGAGCGCCATCATGATGGTAGCCACCGGTTACGCAAAACAGAATGTTGAAACAAAGCCCTTCGAAGGCGTTAATGTGAATGTGCCTGCCTGCGTGCGTTTCGTCAGCGGCGAAAACTACGAGATGGGCGTCCGTTCCACCGACAGCGTTGCTGCCAGCAATATACAATGGTCAATCGAGAACGGTATCCTCAATATTAGCTCGCGCTACAAGATGAACGAGGACGGCGACAAGGCAAACATCTGCATTACCATCGTCTCGCCCGTCGAGCCGAAGCTGACCATCGGACGCGACTACGTGCTTGCAAAATCCAAAAACGGACGCGAGCTGGCCGCCAACGATAAATAAATTTCAAGGGAAAATTAAAAAAAACAACAAAAAGTTTTGGTAGTATAGAAAAAAGTCGTACCTTTGTACCCGCAAAACAGGAACAGAGGTTCCGACAGGGCGCTTAGCTCAGCTGGTTCAGAGCGTCTGCCTTACAAGCAGAGGGTCGGCGGTTCGAATCCGTCAGCGCCCACACAAAAATTGAAATTTTGTATCAAGATTGGCTCCTTAGCTCAACTGAATAGAGCATCTGACTACGGATCAGAAGGTTGTGGGTTTGAATCCCGCAGGAGTCACTCTTCTTCGTGAAAGCAGCAGATTAGTGCGAGGGTGGTTACCAGAGTGGCCAAATGGGGCAGACTGTAAATCTGCTGGCTTACGCCTTCGGTGGTTCGAATCCATCACCACCCACATTTCTTTGACACATTGAAACGGTGCGTTAGTTCAGCTTGGTTAGAATACATGCCTGTCACGCATGGGGTCACGGGTTCGAGTCCCGTACGCACCGCTTTCCAATATCTGCGGCAATAGCTCAGTTGGTAGAGCACAACCTTGCCAAGGTTGGGGTCGCGAGTTCGAGTCTCGTTTGCCGCTCTCATTTCATTTTGCTAAAATAATCTTTGGTGCGTTAGTTCAGCTTGGTTAGAATACATGCCTGTCACGCATGGGGTCACGGGTTCGAGTCCCGTACGCACCGCAAAAGCCATCCCTCCCGGGTGGCTTTTTTGTGCGTTTGACTCTCACCCGTGCCCCTTCGGGTCAGGGTTATTCGGGCTCAGTCGAAATTTAGTGGGGATAAGCATAAATTTTAGCAAGTCTGAAGAGG
>SAMEA3663184__coassemble_23_pt1 | contig 77356 bp, 70 predicted proteins | sample SAMEA3663184__metabat2_low_PE_010 | metagenome-assembled genome bin SAMEA3663184 (sample SAMEA3663184) | pig gut metagenome | biome: pig gut; feature: pig-associated habitat; material: faeces | place: Denmark | collected 2012 | reverse complement strand
ATCTGTACTAAATTTGATTACCTACCCCCAGCATTTTTCCACTGAGCCGTTATTCGGCTTCGCCTCATCAAGCTTCGCAAGTCGAGTCCCGTACGCACCGCAAAAAGCCATCCCTCCCGGGTGGCTCTTTTGTTTGCCACGATGGCGTAAAAAGTTTGCAAAAAGTTTGGCGGGACAAAGAATTGTTTATATCTTTGCGATATCAATATGATATCACCTAATTAAATAAATGTTATGGAAAACAAGGAAAGACAATTCGAAGGAAGCCTGTGCAATGGCTTTGTTATGCTGTTTGTGAACCTCTTGCTCATGCTTGGCGGCACAGGAGTGTTTATCTACGGGATTGTGGCGCTCGACGCCTCTATTCCCATTGGCGGGTGGCTGATAGCACTGGGTGCCCTGATGGTCGTGGTGAGCATCTTCGTGTGGTGCGGATTCATTATGCTCGAGCCCAACGAAGCCCGCGTGGTGACGTGGTTCGGCAAGTACGCAGGCACGTTTGTCGATGCCGGCTACTTCTGGATTAATCCTTTCTATTCCACCAAGAAACTCTCGCTTCGTGCTCGCAACCTGGATGCCCAGCCCATCAAGGTGAACGACAAGGTGGGCAATCCCGTGATGATTGGCCTGGTGCTGGTGTGGCGACTGAAGGACACATACAAGGCTCTGTTCGAGGTGGACACGCAGACGATGGCCACTTCAGCCCAAGGTCAGATTGGGGGCGACGTGAAGAGTATTATGAACGCCCTGGAGAAGTTCGTGCGCGTTCAGAGCGACGCAGCCCTGCGTCAGGTGGCCGGACAGTATGCCTACGACGACGAGGACAGCAAGACTGACGATTTGACCCTGCGCTCGGGCTCTGACGAAATAAACCGTCTGTTGGAACAAAAGCTCGGCGAACGGCTCGACCTGGCCGGCATTGAGGTCGTCGAAGCACGCATCAACTACCTGGCCTATGCGCCCGAAATCGCTGCCGTCATGCTGCGCCGCCAGCAGGCTTCGGCCATCATCACGGCCCGCGAGAAGATTGTCGATGGTGCTGTGTCGATGGTGAAGATGGCGCTCGACAAACTGTCGAAGGAGGAGGTTGTGGAGCTCGACGACGACAAGAAGGCCGCCATGGTGTCGAACTTGCTGGTAGTGCTCTGTGGCGACGACTCGGCCCAGCCCGTGGTGAACGCCGGCACACTGAATCACTAATCCAATAATAAGAAGGAACATATGAAGCGATTCGAGTACAAGACCGTTTCTATCCTATGGAAGACGGAACGAAAACTGAACGAACTCGGCTACGACGGCTGGGAACTGGTGGCCGTTAATGGTAATGTCATGTTCCTGAAACGTGAGCTTGAAGACTGATGGCCAAGAAGGAGACAACGACAAAAAATTTTATCCTGCGCATCGATTCGGACACGATGTCGGCCATCGAAGCGTGGGCGGCGGACGAGTTCCGAAGCACCAACGGACAGCTGCAGTGGATTATCACCGAGGCGCTCCGCAAGGCCCACCGCCTACCCAAAGCAAAGTCGAACGATAAAAGCAACGCAATAACAGGCTGAAAAAACTTTTTGGAAAACTTTCGGTATAATGCCAACTACTTAAAGCTTTAGTAATTAAGTGGTTGGCTTTTTGTTTTGGAAAACTTTTAATTTTATATGATAATTCTTTTGTTTTATTTTGGATAATCCAATGATGTGTTTTAATTTTGTAATCGTTTTCGTTGAGTGTCAAACTCGATGAAGGTAAAAAGATAATTCTAACACATTACATACCATGATCGTAATTAAAAGAGACGGCTCGAGGGAGGAATTTAACAGAGCCAAAATTAAGAATGCCATTGTTGGGGCGTTCCAGTCGGTTTCCAGCCTTGATGAGGACAAAATCAGGAGCGTAGCCACCGACTTGAGTGAGAGTATCTCGGTGCGCGACGGATTTACCGTCGAGGAAATCCAGAACCGTGTGGAGCTTGCTCTGATGCAGAACGGCTACTATGCCGAGGCAAAGTCCTACATCCTGTATCGCCAGCAGCACGCCGAGGCACGTTTCATCAAGGAACGCATCGACTACATGAACGAGTACAGCCAGACGGCCGACAACGCCGCCACGGCCAGCGAGACGGACGCCAATGCCAACGTGACGATGAAGAACGTGGCCAACCTGGAGGGCGAGGTCTATAAGACCACCAACCGTGTCATTCAGCGCCAGCGCATGAAGGACAAGCTTAACCAGATGTTCCCCGAAGTGGCCAAGCAGTATGAGCAAGACCTCAATCATCATATTATATATACGCATGACGAGGCCTCGACTCCCGTACTGAAGCAGTATTGCATGGCCGTCAGCCTCTATCCGCTGATGACCGAAGGCGTGGGTAACATCGATGGCGTAACCCCTGGCCCGCCAAACGACTTGCAGAGTTTCAGCGGCCAGATTACCAACCTCACCTTCCTCCTCTCGTCTCAGTGTAAGGGCGCCGTGGCATTCGGCGAATATTTCGTGGTGCTCAACTACTACATCATTGCCGAGTTCGGCGACAAGTGGTACGACCACATGGACGAAGTGGCCACCTCTTCGTGCTGTCTCCAGCAGCGCACCGTCCGCGACCATATCATCAAGGCTTTCAAGCAATTCGTGTGGGGTATCAACCAGCCTGCCGGCAACCGCAGCTACCAGTCGCCCTTCACCAATGTCTCCTATTACGACCATACTTATTTCGAGAGCCTCTTTGCCGACTTCTGCTATCCCGATGGCACAAAGCCCGAGTGGAAAGCCGTCGACACGCTGCAGCGCATGTTCATGAAGTGGTTCAACCAGCTGCGCCTGAAGCAGGTGCTCACGTTCCCCGTGGAGACCATGGCCATGGTGTTCGACCCGGCCACGGGCGACATCATCGACAAGGACTACAAGGACTTCACGGCAGAGATGTATGCCGAGGGACATTCGTTCTTTACCTACATCAGTGACAGCGCCGACTCGCTGGCCTCATGCTGCCGCCTGAAGAACGAGCTGACGGAGAATACCTTCAACCCCACCAGCGGCTTGACGGGTGTGATGACCGGTTCGTGCAACGTAATCACGCTCAACATCAACCGTATCGTGCAGGATGCCAAGCACACCGTAGAGGGAACCGAGGGCGACCACGACTTCTATGCCTTCCTGCGACTCTACCTGACCAACATCCTCGAGCGTGTCTACAAGTATCATATTGCTTACAAGACCATGCTCTATGAGATGGAGGACCGCAAGATGTTTGCTGCTTCCAATGGTGGCTACATCTACATCTCGAAGCTCTACAGCACCATCGGTATCAATGGCCTGAACGAGGCTGCCCGCTTCCTGGGCCTGAAGGTCGACAACAACCCCGAATACATCAAGTTCCTGCAGCTCATCCTGGGCACTATCAAGGAGGAAAACAAGCGCCATTCAATCAACGATAAGCGCAAGCCCTTCCTGTTCAACAGTGAGGTTGTGCCTGCCGAAGGACTTGGCGGCAAGAACTATCGTTGGGACAAGGAGGACGGCTACTGGGTTCCCGAGGACGAGAATCTCTACAACTCATACTTCTACGATGCCCACGACGAGACTCGCGTGCTGGATAAGTTCATCCTTCACGGCCGTCAGACCTATCAGTACACCGACGGCGGCTCGGCTCTGCACTGCAACCTTCAGGACCACCTGTCGAAGGAACAATACCTCAAGCTCATCGACTTCGCCATCCAGAACGGAACCTCGTACTTCACCTACAATATTCCCAACTCGAAGTGTGAGGATTGCGGCCACATCATCAAAAAGCCGGTCGACGTGTGTCCCTGCTGCGGTAGCACCAACATCACCCAGTATACGCGCATCATTGGTTACCTGCGTCCCATTCCCGCCTTCGGCCGCGACCGTCAGATTGAGGCTGCCAAGCGTACCTACAGCTGTAATCTCGGATGAAGTACGTAGACGTTAAGGAGGTCTTTGCGGAGATTCCCGACGAGATAACCTTGGCCATCAGCATCAGCGGATGCCCCATCCACTGCAGTGGTTGCCACAGCAAGTATCTGTGGGCCGACGTAGGACAAGAACTGAACACCGAAGCGCTCTCCACCTTGTTGGCAGGGCACTTCGGCGTTACTTGCATCTGTTTCATGGGAGGCGACCAGGATACTGCCGCCATCAATCAAATGGCTCGCTGGGTTAAGGCGAACAGCAAGGTCAGAGTGGCCTGGTACAGTGGGCGCGACGAACTGGCGGACAATATCGAACTGCCCAATTTCGACTACATCAAGATTGGACGATACGACGAAGCCATGGGACCCCTGAACGTGCGCACCACCAACCAGATACTTTATCGCGTCCGGCACGATGCCCAGGGCCATGAGCTGGAGGACATTACCCACCGCTTTTGGAAGTTGCTCTGATGCAGATGCCCACTCGCACATGTCCGCGAAGTAAGAATTCTTAGACATTAACCTTGAGTAAACGAAACACAAACAAATATGACAACAGACGAAATCAAGACGCTCTGGCGCCAATTGCCATTGTCGGCAGAGAACGACTTCGCTGCGCTCGACAGTCAAATCGATAAAGCTCCTGTCACGTGGCTCGCTGTGGCGCGCTTCCTTTTGGATGCCAACCTGGAGGCATTGCCCTTGGGACGCAACGAGATAGGGGAGGGCGCTTATGCCAACGTTCAGGAGTATGAAACGAAACTCGCCTCGAAGTATGAACTTCATCGCCGGTACATCGACGTGCAGCTGCTCACGCGGGGCGAAGAGCTCGTGTACGTGGCTCCTGTGGGCGATGCCCTGGAACCCGAAGGCGAGTTTAACGTAGAGCGTGATTTCATCCTCTATGCCACCGCTCGAAGTCCACGTGCCGTCACCGTGAGTCCCCAAAGCTACCTCCTGCTTTATCCCACTGATGCCCACATGCCCTGCATGGCCATCGACGGTCAGTCGCGCCCGGTCAGGAAAATCGTGGTGAAGATTCCCTTTCAGTGATTTGGTAAGTCGACAAAAATATCGTAAATTTGTCCAGTAATCAAAAAAACTTATAGCAATGTCACTGAATAAAGTAATGCTGATAGGTAATGTAGGTGCCGAGCCCGAAGTCCGATATGTGGAACAAGGCGTGCCTATTGCCTCGTTACGTCTGGCCACCACCGAGCGTGGCTACACTCTGCAGAATGGTACCCAGGTGCCTGAACGCACGGAGTGGCACAACATCGTTGTGTGGCGCCGTTTAGCCGAGACCGTTGAGAAATACGTCCACAAAGGCGACAAACTATACATCGAAGGCCAATTGCGCACCAGAACGTGGGACGATCGTAACGGTGTGAAGCGTTACACAACGGAGATTTGGGCTGAGAATATGGAGATGCTTTCTTCGCCTCGAAACAATCAGCCCGCTGGTGAAACAGCCTCGCAGCCTGCCTCTACAACTGATAACACACAGGCCCCGTTCTGATGAACTTGTATGCTTTTCAACAAATCACGGTGACACAGCCTACCTTGGGTTGTGTCATTGCAATTTCTATTGCGGTCCTGTTGCTCCTCTGCTCGGGCTTCGTGTCGGCGTCGGAGATAGCCTTCTTTTCCCTGTCGCCCGTCGACTTGAGCGAAATTGAGGAAGGTCACCACCGAAGCGACGAAAAGATTAGCCGCTTGCGACTGGACAGCGAACGCCTTTTGGCAACAATCCTCATCAGCAACAATCTGGTTAATGTGGCTATCATCATGCTGCTCAACTACGGCCTCATGCACATTTTCCACTTTGCAGCCCCATGGCTCGAGTTCCTGCTCATGACCGTCGTCCTCACTTTCTTACTGCTGCTCTTTGGCGAGGTTATGCCCAAAATCTATTCCGCCCAGCATCGTCTGGCTTTCTGCCGCATGGCTGCTCCGGTGTTCATCGTGCTCAACAAGGTGTTTTATCCTATCTCTTCCCTGCTCGTGCGCTCGAAGGGCGTTACTGAACGTATACTGGCCCACGAGACAACGGCGCTCACTGTCGACGAACTGGAGCAGGCACTCGAACTCACCGACCAAAAGGAAATAGCCGAGGAAAGTTCCATGTTGCAGGGCATCATCCGTTTTGGTGGTGAGACCGTGCGTGAGGTGATGACGCCCCGTGTGGATATGGTCGACTTGGAGATGCGCACTCCCTTCCCCGAGGTCCTGCAGTGCATCGTCGAGAACAACTATTCCCGCATACCCGTCTATAGCGAGACGGAAGATAATATCAAGGGAGTGCTTTATATCAAGGATCTGCTGCCGCACCTGCGCAAGCCGGCCACATTCCGTTGGCAGAGCCTTATCCGTCCGCCCTACTTCGTGCCGGAGACAAAGATGATTGACGACCTGTTGCGCGACTTCCAGCAAAACAAGGTCCACATCGCCATCGTTGTCGATGAGTTTGGAGGCACGTCCGGGCTGGTCACCATGGAGGATATCTTGGAGGAAATCGTGGGTGAGATTGACGATGAGTATGACGAGGCTGAACGCCCCTACGTGCGCCTGAACCAGAATACCTACGTCTTTGAGGCTAAGTGCCCGTTGCCCGACTTCTTGCGCACCTTGCAGCTCGATGACGATTTCTTCACGGAGGTGGAGGGAGAGGCCGACACTCTGGCCGGACTGTTGCTTGAGGTCAAGGGCGAATTTCCCAAGCTCCACGAGCGCATGACCTACCGCCACCTCACCTTTGAGGTCATGGAGATGGACAACCGGCGCATCGTGAAGATTAAGGTTATCGTCGGCAAGGCTTAATTTAATCCTTTTCCTTTTTACCTAATTACGTGGCAGCATAATTAAGTATCTTCTACGAATAGGCAAATATTTTCTTTGATAAATCAAATAAATTTAGTTATTTTGTGGCGAATATCTCGTAAATAGTACTATGACGATAGTTATAATCGCCTTGATGTTGCTTGCTTACTTGCTGATTGCCAGCGAACATCTGACGCATATCAACAAGGCAACGACGGCTATGTTCGCCGGTGTTGTGGGGTGGATTCTCTACATCATTTATATGGGCCACGACAAGGCAGCGATAGCCAATGACGTATTTCCCCGGCATTCTGCCTATTTTTGTAGCATAGTACTCTACCTGTTGAGCACGATGGCCATTGTGGAGGTCTTGAGTAACAACGGGTGCTTCGACTTTATTACCGACCAGCTGCGCACGCGTTCCATGCGGCGTTTTTTATGGGGAATCGTAGGAATCACCTTTGTGCTTTCGGCCAATCTCGACAATCTGACAACCGTCGTGCTGATGCTCATCATCATGCGCCGCCTGTTGGCGAACCGTCGGCAGCGCCTCTATGTGGGTGCGGCCATCGTTGTGGCGGCCTGTGCCGGAGGCTGTTTCACGGTGATTGGCGATGTAACCACGCTGATGATTTGGACGCGTGGCGCCGTCACTCCCACCGCTTTTGCCCAGGCCATGCTGCCCGCGGCGCTGGTGGCCACCATCGTTCCCACCCTGCTTATTAGTTTCGACCTGCCCGATTCGCTCGATATCAACCGCCGCCATATCGTCTATCGTGGCGACGAATCCGTCATTCCCCTGTGGCAGCGCCTGACCCTGCTCGTGCTGGGCATCGGCGGGTTGTGGTTCGTGCCCACGTTCCATCGTCTGACCCTGCTTCCTCCCTTCCTGGGCTCCCTGTGTGTGCTGGGTGTCATCTGGGTGCTCGACGAGGTGTTTAACCGCCATGGGCTGCGCACCGAACAGCCCACGTTGCTCCCTGGCAGCAACCGCCGTCTGCAATACGAGGTGCTGCAGGTCATCATGTTCTTTATCGGTGTAGCCTTGGCCGTGAGCGTGCTCGGCGAAGTTGGGGCGCTTAAGAGCGTGGGTGATTGGTTGAATCATAACGTTCATGACATATACGTCATCAGCATCTTCCTGGGTGCGCTCAGTGCCGTGCTCGACAACATTGTTCTCGTGCTCTCGGCCGTAAGCATCTGCGACGTGCTTCCCGAGGCCCAAACAGCATACCAGCAATTCTTCCTCGAAAACGGACAATACTGGCATCTCGTAGTGCTTTCGGGTTGCATCGGCGGATGTCTCCTGCCCATTGGCAGCACGGCCGGCTATGCCTTGATGAAGAGCGAGGACACGAGCATGTGGTGGTACTTCCGCCACATAACCGGCAAGGTGCTGATGGGATGGATAGCAGCCCTGATAACTTATTTCGCCACGGACTATATCCTGTGCTTCGTTCTCTAAAAAATATTTCAAGATAATGATACAAAGACTGAAACTTATCACTTCGTGTCTGCTGCTCGTGTGGGCAGTGGCCACGTATGCCGCCTATGACCGAACTACATACTACAGACAGGCCGACGGCAAGAAGGCAGCTGCGCTGAAGACTGCCCTCTACAATATTATTGGCAACCCTTCGGTGAAGAGTTACAACTCGCTCTGGACCTACTACTACGATACCGACCGCCTGAGCGACAATCAAGTGGTGGACCGCTACAGCAACACCAAGCGCTACTTCACCAGCCAGAACGGCAACGCCGTGTCGGGCATGAACAAGGAACACGGTATTCCGCAATCGTGGTGGGGAGGTGGCACGTCCGGAATCGGCGCCGACCTGCAGCACGTTATGCCCAGCGAGTCAGACGCTAACAGCCGCAAGAGCAACTACGGCATGGGCATCGTCACCTCGCAGTCGTGGACTAATGGCAGCATCAAGGTGGGCAAGGGCACGGCCGGCAACAACGGCACCGTGCAGCTCTGGGAGCCTGCCGACAACTGGAAAGGTGACTTCGCGCGAGCCTATTTCTACATCGTGACGGCCTACGAGGAAAAGTCGCTGGTGCAGAAAGAGGGCGCCAACACCATGCAGAACAACACCTACCCCAAACTGCAGCAGTGGGCCTATGAGCTCTATATTAAATGGAGTGCCGAAGACCCCGTTGACGATTTGGAGCGGAAACGCAACGACGTGGTCTATGGCATACAGGGCAACCGCAACCCCTTTGTCGACTTCCCGGGACTGGAGCGCTATATTTGGGGCGACCTCAAGAATACGCCCGTCGACCTGGCCAACTACACCTCGCCCGATGGTGGCAACACACAGGTCGAAGCCACTGCCTCGTTCGCCGTGGAGACAAAATCGATGCTGGTGGGCGAGACCTTCCAGCAGGGCGTGACCACCGACAGCAACGGAGCCGTGAGCTACGAGAGTAGCGACAGCGACGTGGCCTCCGTGGATGCGGAAAGCGGACTGGTGACAGCGCACGCCGTGGGGTCGGCTGTCATTACCGCCACCGTTGCAGCCACAAGCACCTACCGCTCGACATCGGCACGATACACCATCGTGGTTACAAGCAATGGCGTCGAACCACAGCCCTCTACGGGCACTACCTATGAGAAAGTGAACACACGTCCCGCCGACTGGGCAGGCACCTACCTCGTCGTCTATGAAGCTGAAGATGTGGCCATGGATGGCAGCCTGTCGGACTACGATGTGGCCAACAACACCATACCAGTGGACATCCGACAAGAGACAATTGCCGTGACAACAGCCACCGAGGCTGCCGAATTTGTGGCAACAGCCATGAGCGACGGTCAATACAGCCTGCGCGGCAAGAGCGGTAAGTACATGGGCAACACGTCGAGCAAGAACACCGTCGTCGCCAGCGATACCCCCCTGCCACTCACCCTCTCGATAACAAGTGGTGTGGCCTCTATCGTGACAGATAACAGCTACGCCCTGCGCTTCAACTCACAGAACGGCCAAAAGCGCTTCCGCTTCTACAAGAGTGGCCAGCAGTCCGTTTCCCTTTATCGTCGCGTAGCAGGCACTGACACTGGCATCGAAGTCCATCAAGGAAACACCAGCCGCAACGAGACCTATGACCTGACAGGCCGCCGGCTGCAGAAGATAACGCGCCCCGGCGTATACCTCATCAACGGCAAGAAAATATGGCTGAAACCATAACGCTGCAACGTATGCTCTCCGACGAGCAATGCGCCCAGCTCAGGCAGCTGATGGAGGGTGCCGAGCATGTGGTGCTGTGCTGCCACCACAACCCCGACGGCGATGCCGTTGGGAGCATGGCTGCGGCCACACTGCTCCTGCAACGGCTAGGCAAGAAGGTGACGGCAATACTTCCTAACCATTACCCCGATTTCCTGCACTGGATTCCCACGGCTCCCGATATGCTTGTGGGCGACCGCCAGCTGCAGCGTGTCGATGAGGCTTTGGCCAGGGCACAGCTCGTGGTGTTACTCGATTTCAACACAATCAGTCGCGTGGGACCATTGCTGACCGACCGGCTCGCTGCCTGTCCGGCTCCCCGCATCATGATTGACCACCACCTGGCGCCCGATGCCGACTGCCAGCTCACGGTTTCCCACCCCGAAATGTGCAGCACGTGCGAGGTGCTCCTGCGCCTCATGCTCGACATGGGTTGGGCCGAAGGCATGACTCCGCAGGAAGCCACGGCACTCTACACGGGCATGATGACCGACACGGGCAATTTCGCCTACGCCTCGAACCGGCCCGAGATATTCCTATGCGTGAGTCTGCTCCTCCAGCACGGCATCGACAAAGACCACATCTATCGCAACGTCTTCTACTCCCACACCGAGTCCCGCTTCCGTTTGCTTGGCTATCTGCTCTATGAGAAGATGGAGGTGATGGAGTCGTTGCACACCGCCATCATCATGATGACCAACGAAGAGCGACTGCGCTTCCATACCAAAAACGGAGCCACCGAGGGCTTCGTGAACATCCCCCTGGAGATGGCTGGCATGCGGCTCTCCATATTCCTGCGCGAGGACACGGAACAGCCGAATCTGGTGCGTGTGTCGACGCGCAGTCTCGACGACTTCCCCTGCAATGAACTCTGCGCCCGGTTCTTCAACGGCGGTGGCCACAAGAATGCCTCGGGAGGCTCGCTCCGCATGTCGATGGACGAGGCCCTGCAGGTTGCCCATCGTGCGGTGTTGGCCTATAGCGACAAACTGAAAGATTGAAAGATAACATAAATGAAAATGAAGAAAAATATCCTATTGCTCTGTGCTTTGTGCCTGTTCTGCGGCGCATGTAAGGACGACGAATCCTATGCCGACCAGAAGAAGAAGGAACGCAAGGCCATTGCTGCCTTCCTGGCACGCGACCCGCTGGTGTTGCTCGACCCCAATGGCGACACCATACTGAACATACCCAAAATCAACCCCATCTCGCAGCAGAAGTTCGAGGCGCAGGACTCCATGACCGATGTGTCGAAGAACGAGTTCGTGCTCTTCGGGCAGACGGGCATCTACATGCAAATCGTGCGCAAGGGAGTGGGCGAGAAGCTGAAGCACGGCGATGCCAAGCGCATCATCTGCCGCTACCGCGAATACAGCATTCTGGGCGACAGCCTGTGCACCACCGACCGTACCGACTACTGGGCTACAAGCCCCGAGATACTCGACGTGAGCAACAACTGGGGAACCATCACGGCCAGCTTCTATGGTGGCTCAAACCCTGGGGCAATGACGGTTATCTATGGTTCCACGACTAACTCCACGGCGGTTCCCAAGGGATGGATTGTGCCCCTGTCGTACGTCAACATCGGGCGTCAGAACGACGAGGAGGGTATTGCCCTTGTGCGCCTGATAGTGCCGCACAGCGAGGGCACGGCGGCTGCCACAAGCAACGTGGCTCCGTTCTTCTACGAAATCAGTTATCAGCAAATGCGCGATTGAGCCGGCTCGATGGGAATCATACCATCAGGTCGGAGATGATGTCGTCGCTGACAAAGAGACCGCGGCGGGTGAGGCATAAAGCCTCGTCCGCCGTTTTTCGTAGCCGTCCGCCGTCGATGTGGCCCTTTGCCATGTGCAGGCAATAGTCCAGGCGCTTGCGGCCGAACTGGTGTTCCAGCTGGGAGAGTGAGAGACCCTCGCAGGTGCGAAGCGAGAGCATGACCAGCTCATTGTAGCGGTCGTCGTTGGTGAGCCTTTCGGCAGTGGAGGGGAGCGAGCCGTTGTTGATGGTGGCGATGTAGGAAACGGCATCCTCGCAGTTGTAGCTGCGTGTGGCGCTGTCGGGCTGATAGCTGTGGGCTCCTGCGCCGAGCCCGATGTACGGCGCCATGGTCCAGTAGGATGAGTTGTGGCGCGAGCGGAAGCCCGGCCGGGCAAAATTCGATATTTCGTAGTGCTCAAGGCCGGCCTCGGCCGTGAGGTCGATGAGGCGCTCGTAGCAGGCCAGGCTCAGTTCCTCGTCGGCCTCGCTGAGGGTGCCAGCCTGTTTCATGGCCATGAGCGCCGTGCCCTCCTCGAATTGCAGGGCGTAGGCCGAAAGGTGGGGGATGCCCAACGAGATGAGCTGGCTCACGTCGTCGGCGAACTGCCTTAGCGACTGGCCGGGCAGACCGTAGATGAGGTCGGCGCTGATGTTGTGGTAGCCGGCCTGTTGCAGCAGGTCGATGGCTCGGAGGGCTTGTTGTGCCGAGTGGCGGCGGCGAAGGGTGCGCAGTATGGGGTCAGAGAGTGACTGTATGCCCATGCTGATGCGGTTGACGGGCGTTTGGCGCAGGGCCTCAATCCACTGTGGAGTGATGTCATCGGGGTTAGCCTCGATGGTCACTTCGGCATTGGGGACCAGCGTGAGTTCGTCGGCGACTGCACCGAAAAGGCGGCGGAGCGCCTCCACGCTGAGTTGTGAAGGTGTTCCGCCGCCAATGTATAGGGTGGGGACGGGCTGGTGGTCGGCGCGCATCTGCATCTCGCGGGCCACGGCCTCGACGTAGGGCATGTGCCACGACGCAGGCAGGGTGGTGGAGTAGAAGTCGCAGTAGATGCAGCGACTCTGGCAGAAGGGAACGTGGATGTAGATTCCGGCCACGGTGTGTCTTGTCCCTCTTGCTCTTACTTCTCGCCGTCAACGAACCATCCGTCGTCGGTCTTGACGAGTTTGGTTGTTTCTTCCTTTGTCTTGCCGTTGGCGTAGGTGACGTTGGCCGTGACGGTTGCCTTTCCGTTCTCCTCGTCAACCTCTTCCTTGGTGACCTCGTACTTCGTCATCTTCTTGTCGTCGGGCAGTCCGTCCTCCACCTTGCTTTCGATAATCTGCAGGTAATAGTCGCGCTGGCCCTGCACTTCCTCAGGTGTGCCCTTGAAGTGAATCATGTTGATGGCGCTCTTGTAGTCGCTCTTCATGATGTAGTTGGCATACTGCTCGGCGGCTGCCGAAGGCGAGTTGTTGCTGCTGCACGCGGTCATGAGACAGGCAACGATGGCCACGAAGGCCGAAATCAATAACTTTTTCATGGTTGTAATGTTTTAGGGGTGAAACATAAAGATGGTTTGCAGGAATGGTGACTGGGTGAGTTGCGAGGGCATGATGCAGCGGTAGTGCATGCCCGGGAGGTCGACGACGTGGCGCTGCGAGTCGACGAGTTCCACCCCGGCCCTGTGGTAGGCGTGGGTGATGAGCTCGGTGCAGTAGAGCTGAGTGGTGTCGCTGTCGTCGAAACTGTGGTCGAAGAGCACCCCGTCGCGATACTTCTCCATGGCCACCTGTGCTGCCCTGCAGCCCGCCTTGCCGTCGCGCGGACGAAGCACGGCTGCGGCCACGGCGTGGGCCGAGGAAAAGAACTTCTCGGGCGTCTCCATCTTCACGCGGTCGGGGTCGCCGGGGAAGTCGGGCTCGCCAGGCACGGCGTACACAATCATGGCCACGCCGGCCGAGTCAACCACGATGCCCGTGTGGGAGAAGTCGGGCCGCTCGTCGCTCCACGTCACAAGGTGGCTGACCAGTCCCGTGCAGCGGCGGAAGACAACGTCGCCGGCACTCAGCCGCAGCGAGTCGGGCAGCAGACTGCCTGCCGGCTGGCTCTTGTGGCAGCCCCCGGCCGCCAGTGTGGCACACAATGTCAGTATCGTCATAAACTTTCGCATAGTGGCCTGAACGTGAGTCCTTCCGCAGACAAAGTTATAAAAAAATTCGGATATTGGGTCAAGCACGTAGTGTTTTTTTTGAAAGGGGGTGGGGGATTCGTGACGGCGACGCGGGGGATTGTTCCGCCGTCGGCGATGAATGTGCGGACGTCGGCGGTGGATGTGCGTCCGTCGTCGATGAATGTACGTCCGTCGGGCGATGGCGGAAGAATGTGATGCATCGATTGCGCTTATGCATAGGGTGCATGGCTGCAATGGAAAGCGTGGCTGGAGAAAAAATGCTGAAAAAATGGTGTGAATGTTTGGCGGGGTCGTGGGATTTTGCTAAATTGCAAACCGTTTCGGCCCGGAAGCCGCAAAATGGACAATTCTATAATACCTTAAATATATAAACACTATGAAAGTCTATCAGACACATGAGATTAAGAACATTGCCTTGCTGGGCAATGATGGTGCGGGCAAGACAACCCTGACGGAGAGCCTGCTGTACGAGGCAGGCATTATCAAGCGTCGCGGGCGCATCACGCAGCACAACACCGTGAGCGACTATTTCCCCGTTGAGCAGGAGTACGGTTACTCGGTCTTCAGCACCGTGTTCCATGTGGAGTGGAACAACAAGAAGCTGAACATCATCGACTGCCCGGGCTCGGACGACTTCGTGGGTGCAGCCATGACGGCGCTGAACGTTACGGATACGGCCGTGCTGCTCCTGAAGGGTGCTAACGGCGTTGAGGTGGGCACGCAGAACCACTTCCGCTACACCGAGAAGCTGGGCAAGCCCGTCATCTTCCTGGTGAACCAGCTCGACGACGAGAATTGCGACTACGACCGCATACTGGAGCAGCTGACCGAGATCTACGGCCCGAAGGTTGTTCCCGTGCAGTATCCCATACAGACAGGTCCTAACTTCAACGCACTCATCGACGTGCTGCTGATGAAGAAATACTCGTGGGGCCCCGAGGGTGGTGCTCCCACCATCGAGGACATCCCTGCCGACCAGCTGGAGAAGGCCACGGAGATGCACAAGGCCCTGGTGGAGGCCGCAGCCGAAAACGACGAGGGCCTGATGGAGAAATTCTTCGAGAGCGAGACGCTGACCGAGGACGAGATGCGCGAAGGCATCCGCAAGGGCCTGGCCATGCGCGGCATGTTCCCCGTCTTCTGTGTGTGCGCCGGCAAGGACATGGGCGTGCGCCGTCTGATGGAGTTCCTGGGCAACGTGGTGCCCTTCGTCGACGAGATGCCCAAGGTGTTCAATACCCGTGGCGTTGAAGTTGCCCCCGACCCCAACGCTCCAACCAGCCTCTTCTTCTTCAAGACCTCGATGGAACCCCACATCGGCGAAGTACAGTACTTCAAGGTGATGAGCGGAAAGGTGCACGAAGGCGACGACCTGACCAACGCCGACCGCGGCTCGAAGGAGCGCATGGCACAGATTTTCTGCTGCGCAGGCCAGAACCGCATCAAGGTTGAGGAACTGGTGGCAGGCGACATCGGTTGCACCGTGAAGCTGAAGGACGTGAAGACCGGCAACACCCTGAACGACAAGAACGCCGAGAACCGCTTCAACTTCATCAAGTACCCCAACTCGAAGTACTCACGCGCCATCCGCGCCGTCAACGAGGCCGAGACGGAGAAGATGATGAACGCCCTGCAGAAGATGCGCGAGGAAGACCCCACGTGGCAGATTGAGCAGTCGAAGGAACTGAAGCAAATCCTCGTGCACGGCCAGGGTGAGTTCCACCTGCGCACCCTGAAGTGGCGCATGGAGAACAACGAAAAGATACAAATCGCGTTCGACGAGCCCAAGATTCCCTATCGCGAGACCATCACCAAGGCAGCCCGTGCCGACTATCGCCACAAGAAGCAGTCGGGCGGTGCAGGCCAGTTCGGCGAGGTGCACCTCATCGTTGAGCCCTACTACGAGGGTATGCCCGCTCCCGAAGTCTACAGATTCGGCGGCCAGGAATACCGCATCAACGCCAAGAGCGAGGAGGTTGTCGACCTGGAGTGGGGCGGCAAGCTCGTCTTCATCAACAGCGTTGTGGGCGGCGCCATCGACGCTCGCTTCATGCCCGCCATCCTCAAGGGCGTCATGCAGCGCATGGAGCAAGGCCCGCTGACGGGTTGCTATGCCCGCGACGTGCGCGTAATCGTATATGACGGAAAGATGCACCCCGTAGACTCCAACGAACTGTCGTTCATGCTCGCCGGCCGCCAGGCCTTCGCACAAGCCTTCCGCGAGGCCGGACCGAAGATTCTGGAGCCCATCTACGACGTTGAGGTGTTCGTGCCCAGCGACAAGCTCGGCGACGTGATGAGCGACCTCCAGGGCCGTCGCGCCATGATTATGGGCATGACCAGCGAGGCCGGCTACGAGAAGCTCACCGCCAAGGCTCCGCTGAAGGAAATGTCGTCGTACAGCACGGCCCTGAGCAGCCTCACGGGTGGTCGCGCCAGCTTTGTCATGAGTTTTGCCAGCTACGAGCTCGTGCCTGCCGACGTGCAGCAGAAGCTCATCAAGGAACACGAGGCAGAGAATGCCGAATAACGACGCTGCAAGTGCAAAAAAGTGCATAAATAGCACCCTAATCGTTAATAATGTTAAAAAGGGAGAGCGATATTTTGCCCTCCCTTTTTTGTTTTTAACATTTTTGTTTAACTTCGCAACATGAAACGATGTTTGGTCGCACACGAGATATGAAACGCTACGTACTCTGGATAATAAGCATCGGCATTGGTGTTAGTTTTGTGGTGCTGCTACTGCTGCAGAGCCAGTACACGGGCATGATGGTGAAGATGCGCAAAGAGCACTTCGACGAAAGCGTGAAGCGCAGCCTCGACCAAGCCTCGCACGAGCTGGAGCGCAACGAGACGTTCAACTACCTCGAGGGCATCGTGTCGAACTACGTGGAGGCACTGAGCGAAATCGACGACCAGCAACACAGTAGCCACGAGACCAAAATCCTGGGTAACCCCACACTCATGGGCGTGCAGCGCTTCGACACCATAAGCACCATGCCGCGCCTCTCGCTCGGGCTCAACCAGCAACCCTCGTTTGCCGTATCGAGCCAGCAGTTCCAGATGGCCGTGCGCAACGCCTACCTCTACCAGAAGGGCATCCTCGACGAGGTCATCTACTCCATCCTCTACAGCGCCAGCGAGAACTCCTTCGAAGAGCGAGTCAACCCGCGCTTCCTCGACGCCTGCATGCGACAGGCGCTGGAGCAAAACGGCATCACGCTGCCCTTCCACTTCGTAATCACCACCAGCGACGGGCGCGAGGTGTACCGTTGCTCCGACTACGACGAATCGGGGGCGGAGTACACCTACACGCAAACCCTCTTCCGCAACGACCCAGCCAACAACATGGGCGTCGTGAAGATTCACTTCCCCGGCCGTAACAAGTACGTCTTTGGCGTGGCCCGCCTCATGGCCCCCGCCATGATATTCACGCTCGTGCTCTTCGTCACCTTCATGTTCACCATCTACCTGTTCGTGCGCCAGCGCAAAATCAGCGAGATGAAGAACGACTTCGTCAACAACATGACCCACGAGTTCAAGACCCCCATCGCCAGCCTCTCGCTGGCCGCACAGATGCTTGCCGACGACAGCGTGAAGAAGTCGCCGGCCATGTACGACAACCTGGGCCGTGTCATCGACACCGAGACCAAGCGCCTGCGCTATCAGGTGGAGAAGGTGCTGCAAATGTCGCTCTACGACCACGAAAACATTGCCCTCAAGCCCGTGGAGCTGAATGCCGATGAACTGGTGGAGAATGTCGTGGGTACGTCGTTCGCCCTCAAGGTGGAGCGCATGGGCGGCATCATCGACGCCCAGCTCGAGGCCGAGAATGCCAACATATATTTCGACGAGATGCACTTTACCAACGTCATTTCCACCCTGATGGACAATGCCGTGAAGTATCGCCGCGAAGAAGTGCCCCTGCACCTTGTGCTGCGCAGCTGGAACCAGGGCGGGAAGTACTGCCTCAGCGTGCAGGACAACGGCATCGGCATCCGTCGCGAAGACCTCAAGCGCGTCTTCATCAAGTTCTACCGCGTGCACACCGGCAACCAACACAACGTCAAGGGCTTCGGTCTGGGCCTGTCGTACGTGAAGAACATAGTGCGCCAGCACAAAGGCACGGTGCGCGTCGAGAGCGAGTGGGGGCAGGGCTCAACATTCACGATAACTTTACCAACACTAAAAGCATAAGATACTATGGAAACAAAACTACGTATTCTGTTATGTGAGGACGACGAGAACCTGGGTATGCTGTTGCGCGAATACCTTGAGGCAAAGGGTTATGAGCCCGACCTGCATCTCGACGGCGAAAGTGGCTTCAAGGCCTTCATGAAGAGCCCCTACGACATGTGTGTGCTCGACGTGATGATGCCCAAGAAGGACGGTTTCACACTGGCACAGGAAATCCGTCAGCTCGATGCCGAAGTGCCCATCATCTTCCTCACCGCCAAGAACCTGAAGGAAGACATCTTCGAGGGATTCAAGATTGGCGCCGACGACTATCTGACGAAACCCTTCTCCATGGACGAGCTGGTGTTCCGCATGGAGGCCATCCTGCGCCGTGTGAAGGGAAACAAGATGCCCGTCGTCAACGTCTACAAACTCGGTAAGTTCAAGTTCGACACCCAGCGCCAGCTGCTCAGCATCGGCAGCGTGCAGACCAAGCTCACCACCAAGGAGAGCGAACTGCTGGCTCTGCTCTGCGCCCATGCCAACGACGTGCTCCTGCGCGAACTGGCCCTCAAGACCATCTGGATTGACGACAACTACTTCAATGCCCGTTCGATGGACGTCTACATCACAAAGTTGCGCAAGCACCTGAAGGCCGACCCCACCATCGAAATCAACAATGTCCACGGCAAGGGCTATAAGCTCATCGTGCCCGACGGCATTGCGGCCCTCGAATAAATCGGCTCTTCCGGTAGAAACATCTTAATAGTCACGAACGTACGAAAAGAACACACACACAAAGTTGCTGATGATGCTCGCCCTGCTTGCTATTATCTGCGGGGCTGGCGTCATCATCTTTTTAATACCGTCTTCCCTTCTTGACCTGGATGACGTTTGTCTCGTCTTCACCCTGCCACTCGCCGATTTGTATGTTGCCATCGACGGAGATGTAGGCACCGAAGCCAGAGCGGATGTCGTTGTCGTACTGGCCGAACCAAAGGTCGCCGTTGCGGTAGTAGTAGATGCCGTAGCCGTGGCGCTTGCGCTGGTACACCTCGCCCACATACTGGTCGTCGTTGGCATATTTCATGCTGACGAATCCGTAGTCTAAATAAGGAACGCCGTCGAGCGACGCTTTCTCGCCGTTCTGTATGACGTATTCCAGTCGGCCGGTGGTGAGGCTATAGACCGCATGGTTGAGCTGGTTGCCCACTACGGCTGTGTTCTGCGTGATGGTGATGCCAAACAGCAGCTGGCCGTCGTGGAACTTGCCAATGATGGTCGAACCGTCGTTGTTGATAAACATGCCGTAGCCGTAGAACTGCCGCTGCTTGGAAACCTGGCCCAAGTATTGGTTGCTGGTAACGTTGATGGTGTGGCTCGGGAAGTCTTTCACGTGGTCGATGAATACGTTTTCGAAGCCGACGGGCGTGAGTTCATACTTCACAAGCGGGGTGCGCTGGGCGCTGACTATAGTTGTGGCGGCGAGGGCCAGAAGGATTGTTGCCGGTCGTTTCATTGGTAGTATCTGTTTTGTTTGATTGATTTCCAAACCTTGGGGCTGAGGCCGCGGCCGTGATAATGGCCATTGGCGATGGCTTGGCGAATCTGGGTTGAACTAATGTTGAATAGGGGAGTGGCGACAAGGCTGACGCCCTGGGGCATGGATGCCGTGTCGAGAGCGTAGCCGGGGCGGGGGTAGACAAGCAGACGGTGGTGGAGCATGATTTCCTCGCTGTTGCGCCACTGGTTGAAGCGAAGCCAGTTGTCGGCTCCGATGATGAGCAGAAATTCGTGTTGGGGATATGCCTGGCGCAGCTGGGCCAACGTGTACACCATGTAGGAGGGGCGTGGCAGGTGCATTTCGAAGTCGGACACGCGAAGGCCAGCCTTGCCCTCGACAGCCAGCTGAGCCAACTGAAGGCGCAGCCCGTCGGGCAGGAGCTCCGTGCTATTTTGCTTTAAGGGATTGAGGGGGGAGACCATGAGCCACAACTCATCGACATAATTCTTTCGAACAAGCCACTGCCCCAGTCGGGTGTGGCCAGTGTGGATAGGGTTGAACGAGCCGCCGAAGATGCCGATTCTCATTTTATGGGGCGATTGTGCTCGCGTCTGTGTTCCTTGTTCCAGTTCAGGGCGAGTATGAGGGCTTGCAGGGCGGCAAGCGCAAAAAGGATGGTGGCCCATTGCTGTTCGTGCATGGCCCACAGGGTGATGCCCATCGTGAGTGCCAATCCCATGATTAGGAAACCGGTAAGGCGAAGATTGGTCATATCAAGATTACAGGTTGGGTGTTAAGAATTCGTGAAGTAGGGCAACGGCCTCGGCCTTGGCAGTCGCAAGGTCGTCGTTGACCAGGATTTTGTCGAAGCGTGTGGCATATGACATCTCCTCCTCGGCCTTGGCCAGGCGGCGCTCGATTTGTTCGGCATCGTCGGTGGCACGGCTCACGAGGCGGCGGCGCAGTTCGTCGACCGATGGCGGCTGGATGAATATGCTGAGCGCTTTGTCGCCATAGAACTTCTTGATGTTGCAACCGCCCTTGACGTCGACATCGAAGACCACGTTCTGGCCGGCTTCGAGCTGCTGCTCAACCTGGCTCTTCAGGGTGCCGTAGAAGCGGTCTTGATACACTTCCTCGTATTCCAAGAACTCGCCATGCTCAATCTTTTCCTTAAACTCGGCGGGCGTGAGGAAAAAGTATTCCACGCCGTGGCGTTCCTGGCCACGTGGCGGACGGCTGGTGGCACTGATGCTGAATGCTAAGTGAAATTCGGGGTGCTCCTGCATCAGATACTGCACGATGGTGCTCTTGCCGCTTCCCGAGGGTGCACTGAATATCAATAGTTTCCCCTTTGTCGGGGTGGCGACGTTGGCGCCATGGTTCTGTGTTGGATGACTCATGGTTGCGATGGCTTGTGTGAGGGCTTGTCCCTTGTTTGTCCTACATCACGTTTAGGACCTGTTCCTTGATTTGCTCCAGCTCGTCCTTCATGCGCACCACGATGTTCTGCATCTCGGCTTCGTTGGACTTTGAACCGGTCGTGTTTATCTCTCGTCCCATCTCCTGGGCAATGAAGCCCAGTTTCTTGCCCTGGCCGTGGCCGTTTGCCATGGTCTCGCGGAAATATCGCAGGTGGTTTGTCAGGCGTTGCTTCTCCTCATTGATGTCCAGCTTCTCGATGTAATAAATCATCTCTTGCTCCAGGCGGTTTTGGTCGTACTCTATCCCCTTGATGTTTTCAAGGTTCTCAATGATGCGCTGGCGTATCTTTTCGGTGCGACCCTTTTCGAAGGGCTCGATGTCGGCAAGCAGTCGGGCAATGTTGTCGAGCTTTTCCTCGAACTTGTGTTGCAGGGCTTCTCCTTCCTGCTTGCGGAAGTCGACAAGCTGCTCGATGGATTGTTCCACCACGCTGCGAACGACCTGCCATTCCTCGTCGGAAAGCTCTGCCACGGCCTCGTCACGACCGAGCACGTCGGGCAGGCGCAACAGCAGTCCCCACCAGTTCTCGGGCTCGGGGATGCCGTACTGGCCACTTATGTGCCGAATTTGTTTGTGGTAGTTGTCAGCAACGGCGCCATTGATGGGGGCAGCCTGTGTCCCGTCGCTCTTCTCGGTCCATAGGTTGAAGTCCACCTTGCCGCGCTCAAGGCTGGAAGCAATCATGTTGCGGATTTCCATTTCCTTTTCGCGGTAAGCTGGTGCGATACGTGTGGAGAGGTCTAAGGATTTGCTGTTCAGGGATTTTATTTCTGCGGTAATCTTTTTCCCGTTGAATACGGCTGATGCCTTGCCGTATCCTGTCATTGATAGTATCATAGTGTAATTTCGGTGTTTATGGTGCAAAAGTACAAAATATTTTGTATCTTTGCACGAAATTAAGGAGAAATGTCCTGTATATTACATATTGAGACCAGTACGAAGGTATGTTCCGTTGCTTTAAGTGAGAATGGGGCGTGCCTGTTTGAGAAGGCAGATATGGAGGGCCCAAACCATGCAAGCCTGTGCGGCGTGTTCGTGGAGGAGGCTTTGGGGTTTGCCAACAGTCATGCCATTCCTGTCGACGCGGTGGCCGTGAGCGAGGGCCCCGGCAGCTATACGGGCCTGCGCATCGGCTACTCGATGGCCAAGGGTGTCTGCTACGGCTATGGAATCCCGTTGATATCCCTGTCTACCTTACAAGTTTTGTGCGTTCCTGTCCTGCTTCGTCACGACGAGATGGAGGACGACGCCCTCTTGATTCCAATGATAGATGCGCGCCGGATGGAGGTTTATAGTGCCGTCTACACTCGTGCCCTGAAGCCTGTGCGGGGCGTGCAGGCTGATGTGGTGGACGCCGACACCTATCGTGACTATCTCGAGCGCGGACCTGTTTACTTCTTTGGTGACGGCAGCACCAAGCTGACCAGCGTGATTCAGCATCCCAATGCTCACTTCATCGATAAAATCACACCTCAGGCAAAATATATGTTCCCCCTGGCCGAGCGCAAGCTCGTGTGTCAGGAGTTTGCTGATGTGGCATATAGCGAACCCTTTTACCTGAAGGAGTTCGAGGCTGTCAAACCCAAAAACATATTATCCTCCCTGGTCCCTAATCCCTAACAGAAGCATCACGATGAAATATAACACCCAAAGAGAGAAACTGCAGATGCCCGAATACGGACGTGGCATACAGCAAATGATAGAGTATGCCGTGATGATAGAGGACCGTGCCGAGCGTCAGCGCTGTGCCGAATCGATATTCTCTGTCATGATGGACATGCAGCCCCAGTTGCGTGAGCAACCCGACTACAAGCATCGCATCTGGGACCACATTGCCTACATCTCAAATTACCGGCTGGACATTGACTACCCCTTTGAGATTACCCGCCTGGGCTATGAAGCACAGAAGCCTGAGCCGATGAAATATCCGATGAAGAAAATCCGCCAGCGCCAGTATGGTCACCTCATCGAGGAGGCACTGAAACTGCTGGCAGAGATGCCTGAGGGCGAGGCTCGCGACGAATTGCTGGCCCAGGTGGCTAACCAGATGAAGCAAAGCCTGTTCATTTGGAACCGTGATGCCATGGATGAGGAAAAGGTGGAAAGCGATATCGCCCACTATACCGGTGGCAAAGTGAAGCTGGACTTGGAAAACTTCCACTTCGCACCGGTGCAGACACTGCCCCGACAGGATGGTGGCGGAAAAAAGAAAAAGAAAAAGTAATAGCCCCGCATGAGTAGCTTTATCATTGAAGGAGGGCACCCGCTGCAAGGCGAGATTACCCCGCAGGGTGCCAAAAACGAGGCGTTGCAGGTGCTCTGTGCCACATTGCTCAGCTGTGAACCCGTACGCATCAAGAACATACCCAATATTTCCGACGTTAATAACCAGATTCGCCTGCTCACCGAAATCGGCGTGAAGACCACGGTCAATGCGCCAGGTGATTATACCTTTCAGGCAGATTCGGTAAACTTGGAGTATCTGCGCAGCGACGAGTTCCTGAAACGTTGTGCGCATCTTCGTGGCAGCGTGATGTTTCTTGGCCCCCTGCTTGCCCGCTATGGTGTGGCTTCTGTGTCGCGCCCTGGGGGCGACCAGATAGGACGTCGCCGACTCGACACCCACTTCCTGGGCTTCAAGAAGCTCGGAGCATCTTTCGATTACGACAGAGAGCGAGGAGTGTTTGAGATTAGCGCGAAGGAACTTACGGGCAATTACATGCTGCTCGACGAGGCTTCGGTGACGGGAACTGCCAACATCGTCATGGCCGCGGTCTTTGCCAAAGGCACCACGACGATTTATAATGCTGCATGTGAACCTTATCTGCAGCAGCTCTGTCTGTTGCTTAACCGCATGGGTGCCCGCATATCAGGCATTGCCAGCAACCGTCTCACCATCGAGGGCGTAACAGGATTGCACGGGGCCGAGCACACGATCCTGCCCGACATGATTGAGGTGGGGTCGTTCATCGGCATGGCTGCCATGTGTGGCAAAGGTGTTCGCATCAAAAATACCGGCTATGACCAGCTGGGAATCATACCCTACACCTTCCGCCGACTGGGCATCGAGGTGCGTCACGAGGGCGATGACATATTTATCCCCGAACAGGAACACTACGAGATTGACTCGTTCATCGACGGGTCGTTTATGACGCTTGCCGACGCTCCCTGGCCAGGCCTGACGCCCGACCTGCTGAGCGTGCTGCTGGTCGTTGCCACCCAGGCCAAGGGTTCTGTTCTCATTCACCAGAAGATGTTTGAGAGCCGTTTGTTCTTTGTTGACAAACTGATTGATATGGGAGCACAAATCATCCTTTGCGACCCGCATCGCGCCGTAGTGGTTGGCCACGATAAGCGCATGCAGTTGCACGGCGGCCGCATGAGCAGTCCTGACATCCGCGCCGGTATTGCCTTGCTCATTGCTGCTATGTCGGCGCAGGGAGTCAGTCAAATCGACAATATCGGCCAGATAGACCGTGGTTACCAAAACATTGAAGGACGATTGAATGCACTTGGGGCCCACATCACGAGAGTAAAGGGATAAGGCCTGATAACAATTATGGATTCTGATGCACTTAAGATAGGTCAGTTGGGTAAACCGCATGGCGTGCGTGGAGAGATTAACTTCACGTTCACGACCGATGTGTGGGACCGAGCCGAGGTCGACTACCTGATGATAACCGTGGATGGCATCATGGTGCCGTTCTTCCTCGAGGAATACCGATTCCGTGGTGAGCATAGCGCCCTGCTGAAGTTCCTTGACCTAGACTCTATCGAGGCGGTGCAGGAATTCTGTGGTGCCGAGGTCTATGTGGAACAACAGCAGATTGACGGCGTTGCCCTGTGGAGCGATTCGGACGATGTGCCCTGGCAATATTTCAAGGGCTTTCGCATCGTCGACGAAACGCTCGGAGAGTTGGGCGAGATTGCCGATGTAGACGAATCGACGGAGAATGTACTCTTTGACGTGAAGACGTCGGACGGCATGCGACTCATCCCTGCCGTTGAGGCCTTCGTGAAGGATATTGACCATGAGGCACGCCTCATACATATGCAGTTGCCCGAGGGGCTACTCGAACTATAGATAATAAAGATGAAGAAGAAAATAGCGATACTTGGTTCCACGGGTAGCATCGGCACCCAGGCACTGGAGGTTATCGAGGAACACAGCGACCTATATGAGGCCTATGTGCTCACGGCCAACAGACAGGCCGACTTGCTGATTGAGCAGGCGCGACGCTTCCAACCTGCTCAGGTGGTGATTGCCGACGACAGCCTTTACGAGTATGTTCGTGATGCCCTTGCCGACCAACCTATTCAGGTATATGCGGGCGCCGATGCCTTGTGCCAGGTAGTGCAGAACGATGAAGTTGACATCGTGCTGACCGCGCTTGTGGGCTTTGCGGGCTTGCGTCCTACGGTGGCAGCCATTGAGGCCCATAAGCAGATTGCCTTAGCCAATAAAGAAACGCTTGTCGTTGCTGGAGAACTGGTGACGCAACTGGCTATGGAGATGCGCGCTGCCATATTGCCTGTCGACAGTGAACACTCGGCAATCTTCCAGTCATTAATGGGCGAGCAGTCGGAAATCGAAAAGATAATACTCACCGCATCGGGTGGTCCGTTCCGGCAGTGCTCGCTTGACGAACTGAAGCATGTCACACCAGCCATGGCTCTGAAGCATCCCAACTGGGACATGGGGGCCAAGATTACCATCGATTCGGCCACGATGATGAACAAGGGCTTCGAGGTCATTGAAGCCAAGTGGCTCTTCGGCGTCGAGGCTGATAACATACAAGTGGTGGTGCACCCGCAGAGTATTATCCACAGCGCCGTGCAGTTCCGCGACGGAGCCGTCAAGGCACAGTTGGGCGTGCCCGACATGCGTGTGCCTATTCAACTGGCCTTCAGCTATCCTTACCGCCTGGCAAGTAATTTCGACCGCCTCGACTGGTACCACATGCAGAACCTCACCTTCGAGGAACCCGACCTCGAGAAGTTCCGCTGTCTAAGCCTCGCTTTCGAGGCCTTGCGCCTGGGAGGAACGATGCCTTGCGTAGTAAATGCAGCCAATGAGATTGTGAATCTTGCATTCCGACAGGGACGTTGTTCGTTCCTGCAGATGCCGCAGGTGATTGCCGAAACCATGCAGCATGCGACATTTATCGCGAAGCCCTCGCTCGACGATCTTTTCCAAGCCGATGCCGAGGCACGTCGTATCGCCGACGAGCTTCTGGCTTCAAATTCTTAACCCTTAATTGAAATTCGAAAATGAGTGTAATACTGATTAAAGCCCTCCAACTTCTGCTGTGCCTGTCGCTGCTTGTCGTCCTCCACGAGGGCGGCCACTTCGGCTTCGCCAAAATCTTCAAGACGCGGGTTCTGCGCTTCTACATGTTTGCCAACTGGGGCTTCCACCTCTTCAGCACCTACGACAACTGGTTTCGCCGACTGCTGGGCAAACCCCTCGTCACCCGTCGCGGCAATGAGGGGCAGAACTTCCTGCAGTGGCTCCGCAACCAGTGGTATCGCCTCACTGGCCGGAAGGATAAGATTGTGACCGAGGGCATCGGCAACAAGGAATACGACCCGCAGGCCGGTACAGAATACGGCATTGGCTGGCTTCCCATCGGTGGCTACGTGGCCATCGACGGCATGATAGACGAGACCAACCAGAAACTCGAAGGCGAGGCCAAGCCTTGGGAGTTCCGTGCCAAGCCCGTGTGGCAGCGCTTCCTCATCATGTTCGGTGGTGTGCTCATGAATCTCGTCACCGCCTTCGTCATCTATTGTGGCATCATGTACTTCGTGGGTGAAGACCGACTGCCCATGCAGCACATCCGCCAAGGCTTTGCCTATAACCAAGAGGCCGAGGCGCTCGGATTCCGTGACGGCGACATACCCGTTCGTATCGACGGACGCGACATCGAAGGCTGGAACGCAGCCCTTCTGCAGGATATCTCCAATGCCGCCGAGGTCACCGTTCTGCGCCAGGGCAAGGAAGTACGTCTGACCATGCCAGAGGACGGGCTCAACCTGCTCTCCATGTTGCGCACCGTGCCCCCCTTCATGGTTATGGCCACCCCGGCGCTCATCGATAGCGTCGCTCCCGGCACCCCCGCCGCCCGGGCAGGCATCGTCCCTGGCTCGCGCATCATGGCCGTCGACGGCACCCCTGTGCGCTACTGGAGCGACTACGACTCGCTTTTCGTCCGTCGTCAGGACGTGCTCTCGGCCAAGGGTTGCACCCATGCCGACAGCCTGCGCCTGCGACGCCTGACACTCGTCGTGGCGCGCCCCGTTGACAGCCTGACCGTTGCCACGGCCACGTCCGAGCTGGATGCCACCACCTCAGCCACGGCTCAGGCCACGTCCATGCCTGCCACGTCCTTGCCGGCCTTCCGCACCGACACCGTCACCCTCGAGCTCGGCCCCGACTATCTCATGGGCGTCATCCGCCACAACAACCTTGCCGACTATGAGGTGGAGCACGTCGCCTATTCCTTCCTCTCCAGCATCCCCGCCGGATTCAAGTACGGCTGGCGCACACTCGTCAACTACATCGATAGCATGAAGTACGTCGCCTCGAAGGACGGCGCCCAGGAGGTCGGATCCTTCATTGCCATCGGCGACATGTTCCCCTCCTCGTGGGACTGGCTCCGCTTCTGGAATCTCACAGCCCTCATCAGCATCGTTCTGGCCGTCATGAACATACTGCCCATCCCGGGCCTCGATGGCGGCCACATTGTCATCCTGCTCTACGAGGCCGTCACGGGTCGCCAGCCCAGCGAGCGCGTCCTCGTCTGGCTCCAGTACATCGGCATGGCCATTCTCCTTGCCCTTATGGTGCTGGCCTTCGGTAACGACATACGGCGGTTTATCTTATGAAGAAACTATTCCTTCTTATAATAACCGTGCTGTGGGCAGCGTGCGCCTCTGAGCCTAACCCGGAGCAGCAAGGCGCTGCCATGTTGGACGAGGCACGCCAACTGTACGCCAGTGGTCAGTACGCCACGGCGCGTGACACCATCCTGAGCTTGCGCAAACGCTTCCCGATGGCCCTTGAGGCGCGAAAGGCTGCAATATTGCTGATGGATAGTGTTGAGATACAGCTGGCCGAGGGCGACACGCTGAAGCAGGTATTCTATCGTCGAAAGCTTAAGCATGATTTGAAGGAATTTGAGAATAGGAAATAGGGAATAGAGATTATGCGACAGATAACCACACACGAGATGCAGAAACTGCTGTCGGCCCCCATCTTCCACGAGATAGGGCAGACGGCGGACGAGTTGGGCCTTGAGGTCTATCTCGTGGGTGGCTACGTGCGCGACCTTTTCCTTGAGCGTCCCTCGAAGGACATCGACTGCGTCGTGGTGCAGCCCCAAGACCCTTCCCAGCCCTCCCGTGAAGGGATGGGGACTCCCGTTGTGGCACCCGGCATTAACTTGGCTAAAGCGATAAAGAAGAGACTCGGCCGTCGGGCCCACCTCTCCGTGTTCAAGAACTTCGGCACGGCACAACTAAAAGTTGAAAGTTTAAAGTTTAAAGTTGAAACTGAAATAGAGTTCGTGGGTGCAAGGCGTGAGAGTTACAGCCACAACTCGCGTAAGCCCATCGTGGAGGACGGCACGCTGGAGGACGACCTCGACCGCCGCGACTTCACCATCAATGCGTTGGCCGTTTGCCTCAATAGTGACCGCTTCGGTGAACTCATCGACCGCTTCGACGGCCTCCTGGATATGGAAGACCGCCTCATAGCCACGCCCCTCGACCCCGACATCACCTTCTCGGACGACCCGCTGCGCATGATGCGATGCGTGCGCTTCGCTACCCAACTCCGCTTCCAAATCGAAGAGGAAACGCAGGATGCCCTCGTGCGCAACGCCGAGCGCATCAAGATAATCTCGCAGGAGCGCATCATTGACGAACTAAACAAGATTATGCTCTCGCCACAGCCGTCAATAGGTTTTGTCGAGCTGTCGAGAGCCGGATTGCTGCCCCTCATCCTCCCCGAACTGGCCGCTATGGAGGGTGTGGAGGTAAGAGAGGGACGTGCCCATAAGGACAACTTCTACCACACGCTGGAGGTGCTCGACAATGTGGCTCGCAGTTCCGACAACCTGTGGCTCAGGTGGGCGGCCTTACTTCACGACATCGGCAAGCCCCGCTCTAAGCGATGGGAGCACGGAACGGGATGGACCTTCAAGAACCACAACTACATCGGCCAGAAAATGGTTGCGCCCATCTTCCGCCGCATGAAATTGCCCCTCGACGAGCGGCTACACTACGTGGAGAAACTCGTGGGACTGCACATGCGCCCCATAGCCATTGCCGACGACGAGGTTACCGACTCGGCAGTTCGCCGTCTGCTGTTTGAGGCCGGCGAGGACATCGACGACCTGATGACCCTTTGCGAGGCCGACATAACGAGTAAAAATGCTGAGCGGAAACGCACGTTCCTCCAGAACTTCCAGTTGGTAAGGGAAAAGTTGGCCGACCTGCAGGCACGCGACAATTATCGCACCTGGACCAATCCCGTTGCGGGCGAGGAAATCATGGAAACCTTTGGCCTGGCGCCCTGCCGGGAGGTGGGCGTGCTGAAGCAGCTGATAAAGGATGCCATCTGGGAGAGCCGTATCCCCAACACCCACGAGGCCGCCCGCCAATATATGTTGGAGCAGGCCCAGGCAATGGGCCTCACTCCCGTGGAGAAGCAGTAGTTCCCCTTCCTTAATATATATAGGTTATACGTATCGTTGCATCGACCCGTATCCATCGACGTATTGTCTCTGGCGGGGCGTTGCTATTCCTTTGTCAAGGACGATGCGTGGCGGCGCGACGAGAGAAGCTTTTTCAGGAACTTTTCGCCCTTGGGCAACATCAGCTGGTGGCCAGCAGCATTGAGGTGGGCGTAATCGTTGGGTGCCTGGAAGTAGATGCGCCGGAAGTCGCTGTCTTCAACACGGATGGGGCAGCGGCGGGTGTCGAGCACGCGGATTCCCTGTTTCTTACACACACGACGAATGGTCTTGATGACGGGCTCGAAACCAGGCTTCGCCACGTGCCAGGGCGTCACGAAGCCGATGGCTGCATGGGGATATTTCGCCTGCAGCCGACGGCAAAGCAGAGAGAGCGAGTCGGCAAACTGGTGCAGCGAGTCGCGGTTGTTGCCCAGTAGTGTGGCGTCGTTGTGGCCGGCAATCACCAGCACCACGTCGGCCGTGTCGGTCATCTCCAGGCAGCGCTGGACCATGCGTGGCCCGAAACGCTGCCGGTCCCAGGCAACCGACGAGCCGTTGCGCCCATAGTTGCGGTATTCCAGACATAGGTTGCAGGCAGCCTGATAGTGCCAAGTCTCACTCTTCGGGCGACGATGGTTGGCCACGTAACTGTCGCCCAGTACCACCATCGTCTGTGCGCCTGCTGTCAGACTTCCTGCCAGCAGGGCCAATGCCATGAGCAGTGTCCGCCTCATTTCAGTTTGTTCCAGAGGAACAACAGGATGCTGGCGCCGACAACGGCCACCACGAGCTCGCCCGCCCAACTGTAGGCTGCAAGTCCGAACTGCTCAAACAGCCAGCCGCCGAAGCAGCCGCCCACGAGACCCAAGAAGAGATTCACCAGACAGCCCTTGCCTTCGCCGTCGGTCAGCTTTGCTGCAATGAAACCTGCAAGAATACCTGAAATAATTCCGATAATCATGTTTGTTGTGTTTTAGGTTATATAATTATATATAATGTATTAACGTGTCAGCGAGACCTTCATACTGAGACCGAAGTCCTGTGTGATGGTGGGGTAGGCGCTGGCCGACAGCAGCGGGGCGTTGCGCTGGCGGTCGTAGTAGAGGCTCAGCATCACCATGCGGCTTATGGCATACGAGGCTTGGAACGAAGCCTTGATGGCCTTGTTTCCCGAGGTGGCCTCGCTCAGGCCCGTCTGAATGTCGCGGCGCAGGGCATCCTGGTTGCGGAAGGAGAAGTCGAAGGAGAGCTGCAGCGAGTGGGCAAAGTTGTTGCGTGTGTTGCGTGCGCTCTGGCTCGAATTGTTCCTGTTGTTGTCCTTGGCGTTGTCCTTGCTGCCCTTCGCCCCCTTGCCTTGCTTGCTGCTTGCCCCTTTCTTCTTGAAAAGAGACTTGATGCGGAAGTCGTCAATCTTGTATCCCCAACCGAAGACGGCGTCCCTCGACGAGGTCTCGTTCACCTGGGCCGAGGTCATGCTGAGCGTAACCACTCGCGTGGTGCGATATTCCAGTTTGAAGGTCATGTTGTTGTTCATCGTCAGGTTAATGCCTGCCAGCGGGGTAAACGACTCGTTGATGCTCACGGTGGAGATGTCATACATCGACGAGGGAACGTAGGTTCCGGTAGTGGTGTTCTCAACGAAGCCCAGGTCGCTGCCCGTCATGGCCGACAGCCACGAAGAATAGCTGTTGTAGGAGCCAATGGCGTAGAGCGATTTGTAGCCGTGAGTGATGTTCACCGACTTGAAGTGGTCGCGGAAGAAGGGCAATGTGCTCAGGCCGCGATAGGTCAGTGTCCAGTTGGGCAACATGCGGAAGATGGATGGGAACAGGTCGAGTTTCGCCTTGTGAGGACTGCCCCCCGTGTAGGCGGCCAGGAAGGCCGGTATCATCACGTCGGCAGAGTACTGGTCGACGGTTCCGTTCTCGGGCTTGAATGTTCCCGTATATCCCGAGCCTTGGGGGTAGGTCACTCCCTGGTATCTTGACTCCACACGTTGCTGTATGATGGGCAGATAGCTGCGGAATTTATCGAACGTCTTCGAACGATAGCCATTGTGGGCGTTGCCGCGACCGGCAAAGGTCGATTTCAGCGATATCGTGGTCATGTTGAACGAACCCGACTCGGATGTTGGGTTGCCCTGATACATATATTGAATCGACTGGTTCTTGTTGCGGGTGTGCGACATCGATACGTCAATCTTCAGGTCGGTGAAGGGCTCCAGCGATGCCTTTATCTGCAGGTCTTCGGTGCTGGCACTGGTGGCGGGCGTGGCGATGCTGTCGGCACACAGCAGCCAGCCGTTCTCCTTGGCTTGGTCGATGAAGGAGTCATCCACCAGTCCGAAGGCATATTTCAGGCCTGGCCGGAAGGCTCCGGCGTGGCGGCTTTGTCCGAGCATGCTGCCCACGTTGGGAACATAGTTGGGAAGGTTGAGGCCGTAGGTGTTGCGATAGGAGATGTTGACGTTTCTCACCATCATGGCAAAGCGAGCCACGGCCTGGGCCATCGTGTACCATTTCTCGTCTTCCAGTTTCGGCTTGGCCACCACGTTGACACGAACCTTCGTGCTGTCGAGGTTCTTAATCTCAATCTTGTTCTCATCAAGCTTCTTGTACTTGAGCTTGTATACATGGCCTGCCGAGTCGCGAGCCGTCACGATGATGCGCTTCGACTTTTGGTTGTGGGCCAGTGTGGTGGTTGTGTCGGGGCGCAGGGTTACTTCGCCGGCAAATCCCTTCTGCTTGTTGTTGTTCTTCTGCAGGCTCTTTCCCTTGGCATTGCTCTGTTTTCCGGGGAGTTTGTTCTGCTGTGCCAGAATGCTGTCCACGGGCACACCCTTCTCCTTGGCTTCCTCCTCGGCTTTCTGCCGCGCCAGTTTCCTCTCCTCCTCGGCCTTCTTCTTGGCCTCGTCGGCTTTCTTCTTGGCGTCGGCTTTCTTCTTCGACGCACTCTTGGCCTTCGACGCCGAGAACCGTTTGTTGGCTTCCTTCAGGAAATTGGAGTGGTTATAGAGCGTCTCCATGGCCAGTTTTCCATTGAGGTTCACGGTGCGTTGTGTGTTGATGGTGTTGCCCAACGTGGTTCCGTCTTCCATCTCGGTGCCGCGGCGCCACGAGTAGTTGGAGTTGTAGGAGGCGTCGGCCGTAATCCAGTCGAACATGGGTATCTTGTTGATGGGCAGTTTGTAGGAAAGCTGAGCCGTCTGGCTGTAGTCGAGCGGTCGGCCAAAGTGGCGCAGGCTCAGTTTCACGGAGTCTTTCCAGGCATCGTATTGGTCAGCATAGAGGTCCTTGTTGACGGGCCCATAGGGCTCTTCCACCTCGGCGTGTGTTCCGCTTTGGAATGAGAAGTGGAGGGCCTTGAAGAGGTCCCACTTGAGCGAGAATTCGCGGTTCCAGAGGTACGTCTGGGAGAAGGTGACAGGGATACTCTGGTTGTTCTGCAGATTCTCCACGTCGCGCTCTTGCAGTTCGTAGTAGGTGCGGTTGAGGTCTGTGCTGAAGGTTATGTTCTGAGGTGCAAAAGAAAGGTTCTGTTCCTTCAGCAGGGTCAGCCATTTGCTCTTCGACTTTATGGCCTTCTTAAACGGCTCCCACGCTTTCCAGTTGGGGCTCCACGAGTAGTTGAGGCCGCCCTTCCACGAGCGGTTGTATTCGTAGACGGTGGTTACGCCCTCGCGCGTGGTTGAGTTGCGCGAATAGTTGAAGGTGAAGTTTGCAGGGTCGTAAGGCATGGGATGATTGCGCGTGGCAATGTTCACCTTCACGCCCGAGAACGACAGGTTGCGCTGTGTCTCCTTCGTCGTGGTGAGGGCTTTCAGTGAGTCTTTTTCGGCCTTGGTCTGAAGGGCGTCGAGGGCGTCGCTCAGCAGCATGTCGGTGTCGAGGGGATTGTATTTCGGCTTCACTTGTTCCTGGCTGTAGCTGTAGTAGACCGGCATGTTGACCTTGGCCTTCTCGGGGAATATCTTTCCCAGATTCATCTGCGTGGTTATGGCGTAGTTGTAGGTGTCCTCGTCCTTGCGGTCGGCCACGCTCTGCTCGATGCCACCGAATCCGGCGGTCTCCACGTGCCCGGTGGCGTTCACGCTTCCCAGGTCGGAGAGCTGAATGTTGAGGCTTCCCTGTGCGGCCCATCCGCCGTCGTTGGTGAACTCCTGCAGTCGCAATTCATTGGCCCACACCTCGACGCTTTTCACCGTGCGCCCGTTGTTGCGCACACCAATCATGATGGTCTTCACCTCGCCCAATGTGGGGTTACCCATGATGGATATGCGGTTGTTGGGGTGGTTCTCGTCGTAGCTGTGGAAGAGCTGGTTGAAACTGATGAGCCCCAGGCTCTTCTGCTTGTTGCGCTCCTTCTTCAGTGCCGTCAGGATGTCCATGTCGATGTTTATCATGTTTTCGGCAGGCCATACGGCGCGGCAGTCGGCAGGCGAGAACCGGTCGTAGTTTCCTTCGGGCGTCAGCGTCAGGGGCACCTCATATTCGTAGAAGTTACTCTTGTAGTCGCTGCCCAGTCGCAGGAAGATGCTCGTCTCGCCGTCGCGCAGGTCGGTGATGTCGTTCATGAGGGCGTTGGCGTGGACGAAGAGCTGCAGGTGCTTGTACTGGCGCATGTCGTAGTTACAGTTCTTGTAAACGGCCTTGGCATCGCCCGGCGACAGGTTTTCCACAATCATGCCCAGGGCTTGCTCGTTCTCCTCCACCATCTGGCTCTGTCCTGGATCGGTGACGCGGCTGATGCCCGGGGGCAGTACGTAGTTGACGGGTTGCTTACTGCTGTTCTCCTCGATGTTGACGGTGCTCACCGTCATCGTGGCGCTGGTCGAGGGTGCTTCACCCGTGTAAAGTCCTTGTTCGTAGCTGCGCCAGTCGCCGTGCACGAGGTCAAGCGTGGCCAGGCGCATGATGATTGGTTCTTCGAAGTTCGTCAGGAACATGCGCATGAAACGAATGCTCGTGAAGTCGCTGATGTTGCCCACCTTCGACTCGTAGTCGTAGAGGGGCACGCGGAAGAGATACCAGTTCACCTCCTCCTTGTTGCCGTTGCGCAGGGGGGCGGTGTAGACGCGCTTGTCGACGATATGGTTGCGGCCAACGACTAAATCCTCGGGGCGCACGGAGATGTGGTACTGGTAATACTTTTCGTACTCGTTCAGTGTGTAGTCCTGGTTCAGGTCCTCAACGTCGGGCGTGGTCTTGTAGGCCGTCTCGTAGCGCTCGGGCGAATTGTTGGAGTCGGGTGAGTTCCCTTCCGGCATGTTGATGCGCTTGTAGCGCTCGAGGATGGTGGTGCGGGCTTGGTCGTAATCGCTTCCGCGGTAGTAGTGATAGTCGTCGCCTGCGGGGTCGTTGTAGAGCGAGTCGTAAACCTGTGCGTTCACCTTTCCCTGCATCTCTTGCAGATACTGGGCATAGGGGGCGAATGTGCGCTCCTGTTCCGAGGTCAGTCCGTTGAGACCGATGTCCTGGGTTCCGCGCGACCCGCCCTCGTTGTTGAAGGCGTAGGTCACACTCGTGGTCGTGGGCACGCGTCCCCATGCCGTTTCGGTGTAGTACGACGGGTCGCCGTCGATGGGCATTCCGCTCTCGAAGTATTTCTTGCCGTCCTTCAGGATGTCCTCCGACACTTCGCCCAGGTTGATGTAGAAGTCGCCGCCGTGGTTGCCCGGCACGTCGCGGCTGTAGATGAAGGGGTCGAGCATCCAGAACTCGATGTACTGCACGTTCATCATCTCGAAGTCGGTGTTGTCCATCTTGCGCATCATGCCTCCCCACTTTTCGGTCGGGTGGAGGAACTTGCCGTTCTGGTCAACGTCGGTCGAGAGGTTGTAGGCGCCGCGCTCCTGGGGGTAGAAGGCGAGGTTCAGCACGCTGAGCGGCGTGGCCGAGGTGTAGCTGTTCTGGGCTTTCTGGGGGTAGAGCTCGCGTTCGAATACTTCTCGGACGTAGTGGTTCGAGAGCTGATCGAGGTCGCTCTTGATGTGGCTTGGGGTGAGGGTGCTGCTGCGTCGTGTGAATAGCGGGTCGATGTAATACCATGCCAAGAGGGCTCGGTTGTAGCCGTAGCGTATGTCGTTGGTGAGCCGGCTCTCGGTGAACATCGACGGTGTGCTGGCCTGTGTCCAGTAGGTTGGCGTGGCCAGCGATTCCTTGAACGACGAATTCTCGAAGTCGTCGAGATACGAGGCGTTGCCCTGTATCTTTTTGTTCTGGCCGGCCACGAGCTGGGCAAACTCGGCGTTGAAGGTGATTTGGCTGGGCTGGGTGGCATGGATGAGCGGCAGCTTGTCAATCATGTTCGTCAGCCATTGGCTCTTGCGCTTCCACGACATGTGGGCGCCCCACAGGGTGTTCTTCAGCGGTTCGTTACCCATGGAAACCTTAGTGGTCAAGGGCTGTTCGTTGAGGAACATGATGGAGCCGCCGATGGTGAAGTCCTTCGATAGTTCGTAGTCGAGGTTCACGCCCATCATGGTCTTTCGTTGCATGCCGTAGTTGTCGTTCGACTCCACCGAGGCATTGACCGTTGTTCCGGCGTCGATGATGCTTTGGTTGATGATGGTCACGATGCCCATGTTGTAGTCCACCGTGTAGTCGGAGTTCTCCGTCAGGGTGACGCCGCCGGCCGTCACGACTACCGAGCCCTGTGCAATGTTGGTTGCGCCAAGGTCAATCTGGCTTCCGTTGGTGCCTTTGTATTGTCCGGTCAGCATGAACTTGTCGTGCTCGGCAATCTGCTTGGCCACGGTCTTCGTGCTGTCGTAGAGTTCGGGGAAACAGTATTTGTCGGCCGTCTGGCTGTCGCCAATCCACTGCCGCAGGTGGTTGCCGAAGGGCTCTGCCACGGGGAAGTATATGCGTCCCTTGCGGATGGTGTAGCCCTCCACGAAGTCGAACTGGCCGTTGGAGTTTGCCTTGTTGTTATTGTCCAGGCGGTCGAGGTTCATGGCCTTCAGCAGCGTTGTGCTCTTCAGGTTTTGTTCCGGCAGGTAGGTGATATACACGCCGCTCGAGTCACTCTGGTACTTGATGTCGAGCCTGAATTTGTCTTTGCTGACGGAACTTGCCCCCAGGCTGTAGACGTTCTTCATCATCAGTCGCCATGAGGGCAGCTGAGGGCTTCCGCTCGAGGGCTTCAGGAGCTTCACGAAGAGGGCCTTGGTGTTGTCCGTCACGTCGGAACTGAACTCACCGACTTGGTAGGTCGTGCCGTTGTAGGTGTACTCGAAGGCAATACCCAGCACGTCGTCGGTCTGTAGCGTGCTGTTGAGCGAGATGTAGCCCAGGGCCGTGTTCACGTAGTACTCCGAGCTGGTGAGCAGGCGTGCGCTTTGCAGCTTCTCGTAGTCCTCGCCGCCCACCAGTCCGTAGCCGTCGAGCAGCTGCGTGGCCTGGCTGATGTCGCGTGCGCCATCCAGAGTGCTCACCATGGTCTGGTATTCGGTGTTGGCCTTGTTCGAGGGCACGTTGACCGAGGTCGGCGTCCACAAACCAGGGTTTCCGATATAGGTCTGTTCGCCGAGGTCGGTCAGGGCGATGATGTTTCGGTTGTTGTTGACGTTGGCCGTCTTGTTCGTCACCCACACCTCCACGCGCTTGATGGTTATGCCGCTGGCAATGGTGGGCAGGGTCTTCATGTTCTTGTCGTACTGCAGGCGGAAGAAGTGGGAGAGATAGAAGTGGCGGTTCTCCTCGTAGTTGGTGGCCGAGAACTCGAAGGTGTTGGTTGAGCCGCCGCCCTTTGACGATACGCTCTTCGAGGCACTCTTCTTTTGGCTGACTACGGCCTGCAGCTTGAGGCGGCCAAACTGAATGTCGGTGCGCAGGCCGAACAGGCTGCTTATGCCCGGTATGAGGCTGTTGTTGGAGGGCATGGAAATGTTGCCTGCCTCCACGAGTTTGATGATTTCGTCTTCCTTGCCGTCGTACTTCAACTTCATGCTCTGCGTGTCGAAGTCGAAGGTCGCGTCGGTGTTGTAGTTCAGTTTCAGGTTAATCTTGTCGCCGATGCTACCCGTCATGTTCAGGTTGATTTTCTCGTCGAAGTCGAATCCCGTTGTCTTGCGGCGGTTGGCGGCCAGCGAGGGGTTGTTCACCTTCTTCATGTTCATGCCCATCTTCAGTTCGGCCGAACCCTGGGTCTTGATTTGCACGCCGCCGGGGCCGAAAATCTTCTCGGCAGGTCCCAGGTCGAAGTGCATGTCGGTGAAGTCGAACTTACTCTTTCCCTTCGATTCGTAGAGTTCTGCGTTGCGGTCGCGGAAGTATCGCGACATGCTTTGCTTGAGGGTCCACTGTTGGTATTCCTCCGGGGTCATGAGCAGCGGGGCGTTGAGGTAGCTGCTTGCCAGCCCCAGTTGCGACTGCGTACTGCTGGTGTATCCCAGTCCGCTTGCCGTGCCCGTACTGGTCACGTTGGTGGCGTTGCGGCTTTGGTTGGTGCTGGTCTTGTTGCTGCTCTTGCCGGCCGGCTTGCTGGCGGTTTGGCTGGTGGTTCTCTTGGTGTCCTTTGCCGTGCCGCCTTTCAGCGTGGTTCCCACCTGGTAGGTGTTTGTCTTTTCGTCATACGACACCTCGGTCTGCAGGTTGTCGGGGTCGCGCAGGTCGATGGCCTTGGCCTTCACTTCGTCTTCCGTGTTGGCCGATGTCTTGCGCACCGAGTAGCGTGGCTTCTTTTGCGTCGTGGTGTCCTTCGGCGCTTCGGCGAGCGAGGGGATGGGAGAATGGGAAAACGAGGATTGGCCCACTGTGAGCAGCAGGCACAAAATCCAGATGTAGCGCATTCTCTTCATTCCCGGTCTTAAAGCATCTTCAGGGCTTGCTTGATAATCTGCTCGACGGCCATGTCGGGGTCTTCACTAAGCAGCTTTGTTACCACCTTGGCTGATGGGGCAGGGCTGAAGCCCAGCATGGTCAGGGCGGCCACGGCCTCTTGCTGTGTCTCCTGGTTGAGGGCTGTTGCCGGGGCCGATGTGTTGGTGGGCGTGATGTCGAGCCCCAGAATTTTGTCGCGCAGGTCGACGATGACGCGCTGTGCGGCCTTGGGCCCGATGCCTTTCACGCTCTTGAGGGCGCGGTCGTTGCCGCTGCTGATAACCTCCACCAGCTCGCTGGGCGAGAAGGCGGAGAGAATCATGCGGGCCATGGCTGCACCGATGCCGCTCACGCTGGTCAGTTGCAGGAACAGTTCGCGCTCGCTTCTCGTGGCGAAGCCCCAGAGCTGGTAGGCGTCTTCGCGAATCACCTCATAGACAAAGAGTTTCACCTCTTGCTTCCCCTGTATGGCAGAGAAGGTGCCCAGGCTGATGTTCAGCCCGTAGCCCACTCCCTGACAGTCTATGACGGCCATCGCCGGGGTCAGCTCTTCCAGGGTGCCACGTACGTATTCTATCATGTCTGTATCTTTGTTTTACGCGTTAATACCTATAATATAACGCGCGCGCACCCTTTTTATTATGGTAAGGCCGAAAATATTCCGCCCTTTAACCTTTGCTCGGGGGGCGGCCGGTGAAAATAATCGGCCAAGTTTGTTATTTTGCGTGCTTAATCGTACCTTTGCAGGCGAAATGGAAAATATGGAACAAAATGGATTAAGGTCGGCCCTTAGTGTTGCCATACGTGCAGCATTGGCTGCGGGGCGCGACATTATGGAGATATACTCCGACCCCCAACAAGATTTCGGAATCGAGCGCAAGGCCGACAACTCGCCGCTGACGCTGGCCGACAAGGCTGCCCACCGGCGCATCGCGGAGATGCTGCAGCTCACCGGGCTGCCCATCCTGAGCGAAGAGGGCAGCAAGGCTGACTACGCGACACGCAGTGCGTGGGATGCCTATTGGCTCGTCGACCCGCTCGACGGCACGAAGGAATTCATCAAGCGCAACGGAGAGTTCACGGTGAACATTGCCCTGGTGCTCGACACTCATCCCCACGTGGGTGTGGTCTACGTGCCGGCCCGTCGCGTGCTGTACTTCGGCGAGCCCCTGCTGGGTGCCTACAAGGTGACGGACATCGACTCATGGGACGAGTTGGAGCGCCTGCCCGACCTCCTGTCGCAGGCCCAGCGTCTGCCCCTGCCGCAGCCGGAGGGGAAACCCTACACCATCGTGGCCAGTCGCAGCCACATGAGCCCCGAGACGGAGCAGTTCATCGAGGAGGCTCGCAAGGAACACGGCCAAGTGGAGACCGTGTCGAGTGGCAGCAGCCTGAAGCTGTGTCTGGTGGCCGAAGGCACGGCCGACGCCTATCCGCGCTTTGCCCCCACGATGGAGTGGGACACGGCTGCCGGCCACGCCGTGGTGGCTTGTGCCGGGCGATGGGTGTACGAGGCAGGAACGACTACTCCCCTGAAATACAATAAGGAAGACTTGCACAATCCCTGGTTCCTGGTTTGCTGAGGAACGGACCGGTTACCTGGGAATCTCGATGACTTCGAGGTCGCGGAATTGACCCTCGTCGGCTGTAAGGCGGACGAGGGTTCTTATTGTGTGCCAACCCTGAAGGCCGGCGGCTCCGGGGTTGATGTGGAGCAGTTGCAGCCGTTGGTCGAACTGCACCTTCAGGATGTGGCTGTGGCCCGAAATGAAAAGGCGCGGCGGACGTTGGTAGAGCTGCTGGCGCACCGAGGCGTCGTAGTGGCCGGGATAGCCGCCGATGTGGGTCATGAGCACGTCGGCCCCCTCGCAGCGCCATCGCAGGATGGTGGGGAAGAGCAGGCGCAGATCGCCGCCGTCGCAGTTGCCGCACACGGCGCGCAGCGGGCGGAATTCCTGCAGGCGCATGGCCACGTCGACCGACCCGATGTCGCCTGCATGCCAGATTTCGTCGCACTGCTCGAAGTATTGCAGGTAGCGGTCGTCCCACCAACTGTGGGTGTCGCTCAGCAGTCCTATGCGCTTCATGTCGTTTTGTTCACTTTACGGATTAGCCAGAGCAGCATGCCCACAGAGACGAAGAAGCTGAGCACGTCGCTCAGCGGGATGGCCAGCCACACGCCGTCGAGCCCCAGGCGCGGGGGGAGCAGGATGAGCCCGGGAATGAGGAACAGAAGCTGGCGCGTGAGGCTCTGGAAAATGCTCTTGCCGGCGTGGCCGATGCTCTGGAAGAAGTTGCCGATAACCATCTGTATGCCCACCAGGGGGAAGGCCATGACGTCGATGCGGAAGCCGTGGTCGGCCATGCGCGTGATTTCCTCGTTGTCGGTGAACAGGTGGGTGAGCGTGTGGGGGAAGAAGACTCCCATGACGAAGCCCGTGATGACCACCACCTCGGCACAAAGAATGGTTAGGCGCAGCGTGTGCCACACACGGCTGTTCAGCTTTGCGCCCCAGTTGTAGCCCACGATGGGCTGCATGCCCTGGTTGAGGCCCATGACCATCATGAGGAAGAGGAACACCACGCGGTTGTCGATGCCGTAGGCCGCAATGGCCGAATCGCCGCCGTACTGCTTCATGCCCTTGTTGATGAGCAATACCACCAGGCAGGCGCACAGGTTCATCAGGAAGGGGCTCATGCCCACGGCGATGATTTGGCGGATGATGGTGGGGCGCAGTCCGTAGATGCCGCGGTGCAGGTGGAGCATCTCGTTGGGGTTGCTCAGCAACTTGAACTGCCAGACGAGCGACACCAGCTGCGACAGCACGGTGGCCAGCGCTGCGCCCTGAATGCCCATGCGGAGGGCGAAGATGAAGATGGGGTCGAGCAGGGCGTTGATGACCACGGTGAGTATGGTGCAGTACATGGCCTTCTCGGGGTGGCCGGCCGAGCGCAGTACGCCGTTCAGTCCGAAGTAGCTGTGGGAGATGATGTTGCCCAGCAGGATGACCGTCATGTAGTCGTGGGCATAGGGCAGGGTGGCCTCCGAGGCCCCGAAAAGCACCAGGATGGGGTCGAGCCAGTAGAGGCAGACGGCCATGAAAAGGGCGCCGAGAAGGATGTTCAGCACGACGGTGTTGCCCAGCACGTGCTGCGCCGTCTCGTATTCCTTCTGGCCAAGGCGCACGCTGATGACCGTCGAGGCGCCCACGCCCACCATTGCCCCCAAGGCGATGGCGATGTTCATGAGCGGGAAGGTGATCGCCAGACCCGAGATGGCCATGCCGTCGGAGTTCCCCCAGGAGCCGTCGGGCCCGATGTGGCCGATGAAGATGCTGTCCACGATGTTGTAGAGCGAAGCGGCCGTCATGGCAATGATGGCGGGCAGGGCGTATTGGAAAAGCAGGCGGGGGATGCTGCGTGTGCCCAGTTCGGTGGGTATGTATTGTGCCATAGCGCGGCAAAAGTACGAAAAAAAACCGACATTACCGCCATCTTCCCACCACATTCTCAACAGCCCTGCAAGGGAAAGTATATTCATCGCCCGACGGCTATATATTCATCGCCGACGAATATACGCGCATCGCACGATGAATGTATAGCCGTCGGCCGATGAATATAGAATGTTGTGGAGGGCTTTCATTTTTGTCTTGAAAAAATGTAGGGTTTGCCGTGCGCTTGTCGCAGAAATTTGTTATCTTTGTCGCGCATTTTCGTAAAAAACGCCACAGGTAGTCCCTGCGACAGACAAAAGTAAACCAAATATATAATCACTTCAAAACAAAATGAGTACTCAAAAGGAAAAAGTTAACGAGCTTGTAGAGCTCCGTGCCAAGGCCCGTCTGGGCGGCGGCGAGAAAGCCATCGAGAAGCAGCACCAGAAGGGCAAGTACACGGCCCGCGAGCGCATAGCCATGCTGCTCGACGAGGGTTCGTTCGAGGAAATGGACATGTTTGTCCAGCATCGTTGCACCAACTTCGGAATGGAGAAGAAGCACTACCTGGGCGACGGCGTGGTGACCGGCAGCGGTACCATCGGCGGCCGTCTGGTCTACGTGTTTGCACAGGACTTCACCGTGAGCGCCGGTTCGCTCAGTGAAATGCTTGCCTCGAAGATATGCAAGGTGATGGACATCGCCATGAAGGTCGGTGCCCCCGTCATTGGTCTGAACGACTCGGGCGGCGCCCGTCTGCAGGAAGGCATCAACGCCCTGGCCGGCTACTCGGAAATCTTCCAGCGCAACATCATGGCCTCGGGTGTCATTCCCCAGATTTCGGCCATCATGGGCCCCTGCGCCGGCGGTGCAGTATACAGCCCCGCGCTGACCGACTTCACGCTGATGATGGAGAACACCTCGTATATGTTCCTCACCGGTCCCGCCGTGGTTAAGACCGTGCTGGGCGAGGACGTGACGCAGGAGCAGCTGGGCGGTGCCAGCGTACACGGCACCAAGTCGGGCGTATGCCACTTCACGGCAAAGACCGAGGAGGAGGCCATGGCCATGATCAAGCAACTCATTAGCTACATTCCCCAGAATAACCTCGAGAAGACTCCCCGCGTGGAATGCATCGACCCCGTAGACCGCAAGGAGGACTTCCTCAACGAAATCATTCCCGAGAACCCCAACGAGGCCTACAACATGTATCAGGTCATCGCCGGCATCGTGGACAATGGCGAGTTCTTCGAGGTGCAGCCCAACTTTGCAAGGAACCTCATCGTGGGCTTCGCCCGCTTCAACGGTGAGAGCGTGGGCATCGTGGCCAACCAGCCCCAGGTGATGGCCGGTGTGCTCGACAGCAACAGCAGCCGCAAGGGTGCCCGCTTCGTGCGCTTCTGCGACGCCTTCAACATTCCCATCGTGACGCTCGTCGACGTGCCCGGATTCCTGCCCGGCACGCAGCAGGAGTACAACGCCGTCATCCTGCACGGCGCCAAACTGCTCTACGCCTACGGCGAGGCCACAGTGCCCAAGGTTACCGTAACCCTGCGCAAGTCGTACGGCGGCTCGCACATCGTGATGAGCTGTAAGCAGCTGCGCGGCGACATGAACTACGCTTGGCCCTCGGCCGAAATCGCCGTCATGGGTGCTGCCGGTGCCGCCAGCGTGCTCTACGCCAAGGAGGCCAAGGCACTGAAGGAAGAAGGCAAGGCCGATGAGGCAAAGGCATTCATCAAGGAGAAGGAGGACGAGTACAACAAGCTCTTCGCCAACCCCTACAATGCAGCCCGCTACGGCTACATCGACGACGTCATCGAGCCGCGCAATACCCGCTTCCGCATCATCCGCGCCCTCGCGACGCTGGAGAACAAGAAGCTCCACAACCCCGCCAAGAAGCACGGCAACATTCCTTTGTAATTCCGTAACTCATAACTCGAAAGAAATATGATACTGTTAGTAACCGACTGGGGACAGGCCTGGACAATGGCCGGCGTCAGCGTGGGTGTGGTGTTCCTCATCCTCGTTCTGCTGGTACTGGTCCTGCAGGTGTTCAGCCTTGTCGTATCAAGCAAAAAGACGGTGAAAGCCGCCACACCCGTGGCAGCCGAAGTTAAGCCCGCAGCCCAGGTGGCCCAGGCCGACGAGGCAGCCGTGGCAACAGCCGTCTACCTCTACCTGAACGGCCGCCACGACGAGGAGAGCGGTGTGCTCACCATCCACGTCAACGGCCACTCGCTCTGGCACGAGGAACTGAACGACAGACTGTGATAAAATAGAGAAAAAGAGAATTGAAAATTATTTTCGTAATTCGTAAATCGTAACTCGAAAACAAAATGAACGACTTTAAGTTTAAGATAAACGGCGCTGAATATGCCGCAAGCGTCGCAGAAAAAGAAGACGGCAAACTGGAAGTGACCGTCAATGGCAAGGCATACGAGGTGGAAGTGCCCGGACACGTGGCTGCTGCTCCCAAAGTAAAGCCCATCAAACCCGCAGCCCCCGCCGCAGCCCCCGCTGCCGCCCCCGCCGCTGCTCCTGCCAAGAAGGCCGCCACGGGCGCCGGTACGGCCGTTACGGCTCCCCTGCCCGGAACCATCACCAGCATCAACGTGAAGGAAGGCGACCAGGTGAAGGTCGGCGACACCGTGCTCGTCATGGAAGCCATGAAGATGGCCAACAACATCACTGCCGAGTGCGACGGTACCGTAAAGGCCATCCTCGTACAGCAGGGGGCCCAGGTGCAGTCGGGCGATGCCCTCGTCGAAATAGGCTGATAAGGTAATTGACAATGACAGAAAATTGACAATTATGAAAAACATCAAGTTCCTAAGCATATTTGCCCTGCTCGTGATGATCGCCATGCCCATGATGGCAGCCAACGGCGGCTTCAGTCTCGACACAGCCATGGAGAAGTTCGTGAGCGAGATGGGCTTCACCTCGTTCTTCGTGGGCGAGGGGTGGAAGAATGCCGTCATGATTCTCATCGCATGCTTCCTGCTCTACCTGGCCATCAAGAAGGAGTACGAGCCCCTGCTGCTGCTCCCGATTGCCTTTGGTATGCTCCTGTCGAACATCCCCGGCGCAGGTCTGTTCCACACGTCAATGTGGAACGACGAGTTCCTGAACCCCGACAGTCCTTACTTCCACAGCTATCGCCACGTGTTGGCCGAGGGCGGACTGCTCGACGTGCTCTACATCGGCGTGAAGTCGGGTGTCTATCCCTGTCTCATCTTCCTGGGCGTGGGCGCCATGACCGACTTCGGTCCCCTGATTGCCAACCCCAAGAGCCTGCTCCTGGGCGCTGCCGCCCAGCTGGGCATCTTCGCCACGTTCCTCGTGACGCAGATGGATGTCTTCGGCTTTAATCCCCAAGAGGCTGCCTCAATCGGCATCATCGGAGGTGCCGACGGCCCGACGGCTATCTTCCTCACCTCCAAGCTGGCTCCTCATCTCCTGGGCCCCATCGCCGTGGCTGCCTATAGCTACATGGCCCTCGTGCCCGTTATCCAGCCCCCCATCATGCGTGCCCTCACCACAAAGAACGAGCGCATGATACACATGGAGCAGCTGCGCACCGTGTCGAAGAAGGAGAAGATTCTCTTCCCCATCATCGTGGCCATCATCGTCAGCCTTGTCCTTCCCTCTGCCGCAACGCTCATCGGCTGCCTCATGCTGGGCAACCTGATGAAGGAGAGTGGCGTGGTTGAGCGCCTGAGCAAGGCCGCACAGAACGAGCTGAACAACATCGTGGTCATCTTCCTTGGAACAACGGTGGGCGCAACGGCCACGGCCGAGGCCTTCCTCAACTTCCGCACCATCTCCATCCTCTGCGTGGGTATCGTCGCCTTTGGCGTCGGCACTGCCGGTGGCGTGTTGCTGGCCAAGTTCATGAACCTGTTCCTCAAGAAGAAGATTAACCCGCTGATTGGCAGTGCAGGCGTGAGCGCCGTGCCCATGGCCGCTCGCGTCAGCCAGAGCGAAGGCCAGAAGGCCGACCCTCGCAACTTCCTGCTCATGCACGCCATGGGGCCCAACGTGGCCGGCGTTATCGGCTCGGCAGTTGCAGCTGGCATCCTGCTCAACTTCCTCGGATAATAAGGATACGAATAGACAAAAAAGACGCGGATTCTTCCGCGTCTTTTTTGTCTATTAAGTATAAATACGTATCTTTGCCCCAATAATATCTAATATCTATGGGAAAACTTGGTGCTTCCTATAGCGAATACCTGAGAATCCTCAACGAAGTGAAGGTGCGCCGCATAACATAATTTTTGTTCATCTGCTAAATAACAAACAGACTACGTGGGACAGCCACTGACGCTATACCAACTGAATACTCTTGTCAAAGAGACCCTTGAACGGGGCCTTGCCAGCCGCTATTGGGTGCAGGGCGAGCTCAGCGAAGGGCGTGTGGCCTACAACGGGCACTTCTATGGGGAAATGGTGCAGAAGGATGAGCAGTCGGGCGCCATACTGGCCAAGGCCCGCATCACCTGTTGGGCCAACGCTTATCGGACGCTTGCTGCCAGTTTCCAGGCTGCCACGGGCGAAACCCTGCGGGCCGGGCTCAGCGTAATGCTCGAGGTGGCGGTGACCTTTCACCAACAATACGGATACAGTCTGGCCGTAACGAATATCGACCCCTCATACACGCTGGGCGATATGGCCCGACGGCGCCAGGAAATCCTGCGACAACTGGAGGCCGATGGCATTCTGCATGCCAACCAGGGCCTCACGCTGCCTTTGCTCACTCAGCGCATAGCCGTCATCAGCAGTGCCACGGCGGCCGGTTACGGCGATTTCTGCAATCAGTTGCAGAACAACGAATTTGGCTTCTACTTCCACACACAACTCTTCCCTGCCGTCATGCAGGGCAACCGCGTGACGGAGACCATCATTGCCGCCCTGCAGCAGATTGAGGCCGAGGCCGGACAGTGGGATGTGGTGGTCATCATTCGTGGCGGCGGAGCGACGAGCGACCTCAGTGATTTCGACTCCTACCACCTGGCGGCCTGTGTGGCACAAATGTCGGTGCCCGTAATCACCGGCATCGGGCACGAGCGCGACGAGACGGTGCTCGACTTCGTGGCTCACACCCATCTGAAGACTCCTACGGCAGTGGCGGCCTTCCTCATCGACCACCTGGCGTCCACAGCCTCGCGCATCGACGAACTGGGAATGAGGATAACGCGCAGCGTGACAGAGCGCCTGGCACGCGAACAACAGCGACTGGTGCGCCTCTCCAGCGTGTTGCCCCTGGCCTTCCAGTCCGTGCGGCAGCGTCAGGAGCATCGCATCGAGACCCTGCTCACCCGCATCCGTACGGCCCACCGAGAAAGGAATCTGCGCGAGCAGCATCGCCTGCAGCTGATGGAGCAGCGACTGCAGAGTCTCGACCCCCAACTGCTGTTGCAGCGCGGCTATTCGATGACGCTCGTCGACGGGCGCCTGGTGCGCGATGCCAGCGAAGTGCAGCCCGGACAGACGCTGACAACACGTCTGGCCAAGGGTAGCCTAACGTCAGTAGTAACACAAAAAACACCATAGATATGGAAAACGAACAGCTAACCTACGAGAAAGCTATGGCTCAGCTTGAGACGCTGGCCCAGCAGATGGAGCGCGGCGAGGTGCCCGTCGACGAAATGGCTGAGCGCCTGCGCCATGCGCAACAGCTCATCCAGTACTGTCGCCAGCGGCTCACGGCCGCCGATGCTTCCGTTCAGCAAATCCTGCTTTCCACCTCGCCTGAGGCCTGAAGTCCCAAAGGACTGGTGAAAGGACAGGACAACAAAAAACAGAGCCGGGCATGATGCTCGGCTCTTTGCGTTATGGGGTGTGCGGCGAGGTTAGAGAATCGTCGTGAAGGTGAAGTGTGGGGCGAAGTGACGGAGCAGGTCGGCATCGGGGGCTTGGGCAAAAAGACCGAAGACACTGCTGCCGCTGCCGCTCATGGCCGCATAGAGGGCCCCACAGCGCAGAAGGTCGCGCTTGATGGCAGCGATGGTGGGGTGCTGGGGAAAGACGCTCGCCTCGAAGTCGTTGGCTACCAGCTGCTGCCACTCGCCGATGGGGCGCATGATGGACTGGGTGAGGTCGTGTGGCGGACGGGCAGGGCGAATCTGGGAATAGGCTTCGCGGGTAGAGACGTGGTCGGCCGGCTTCACCAACAGCAGGTGGAGACCCGAGAGCGAGAGCCCGATGGGCTGGAACTGGTCGCCAATGCCCGTGGCAAACACGGGGCGGCAGCGCACAAAGAAGGGACAGTCGGCCCCCAGGTGCGAAAGGCGACGTTCCATGTCGTCGTCGCTGAGTCCCAACTCAAACATCTGGTTGAGCATGCGCATGGCGAAGGACGCGTCGCTGCTGCCTCCTCCCAGGCCCGCTCCCATGGGAATCCGTTTGTCAAGGTGGATGCCGACGGGCGGAACACTGAGTCCCTCGCTGCGCAACAGGCCGACGACGCGCCACACCAGATTGTCGTCGGCAGAGCCTTCGACGGGTATTCCCGTGACGGTGAGGCTGTCAACGGCCGAGGGTTCGATGGTGAGTTCGTCGCAAAGTGGAATGGGGTAGAAGATGGTCTCCAGATTGTGGTAGCCATCGGGGCGGCGCTCCGTTACGTAGAGGCCCAGATTGATTTTAGCACAAGGGAATGTTTTCATGCTGGCAAAGATACGAATAAATGTGATAAATAATATGGAAATACCATACATATTAAAAAGATTTTGTATATTTGCGACAGTGTAAATATAATAGTAAGAAGATGAGCAAAGACAAACAGGAAATGGACATGATGTTGGAGTCCATTCTCGACATCAACGCTAACAATATATGGAACCTGAACGAGGCACAAGTGGCTGCCCTGTGGGAGAGCGACCGTGCCGAAGAGGGTTTCGCCTCGTCGGAGGAAAAGCTGTTGAACATCATTCGCCTGAGTTTCGAGGTTGTGCACTTCAACCCACAGGACGAGCGCGAGGCCAAGAAATACGAAAACGGTGACTGGGCCATCTTTGCCCGCAGCGATGCCCGCAAGGGAATGGTGGCCATACGCCGCAAGTTTATCAAGCGCATCACCGATCTCAGCTACGAAAACGTGAAATACATTACAGCAGCCACCCTGCTTGAGCTCATCGACCGCAACTTTGGCGGCGGCTGGGACAGCATCCCCCTGAGCATCAAGGATATCATAGAGTCGAGCTTCGACATCAGCACCACCCAGCTGCCCACAAGCCGCATCCACGCCAAGGGGGGCACCCTGGAGCGCAAGGTGGCACAGGGATTCGAAGTGCTCGAAGTGGCCAAAGGTACCTGGACGGAGGCCATCTTCGCCAAGAAGAAAGAGCCCGTGGCGAAGTTGCGCTGCAACGCCGACGCGAAGTACGACGAGGACGGTAACCTCATTCAGGACGAGGACATCGACGACGAGAGCAAGGTTGATGATGACGACATGTCAAACGACGACACCTTCTACTCCTCTTACGCCGCCGAGGCTGAAGTGAAGGAAGAAACCGAAGAGGGCTTCCCCATTGAGGAATAAAATACCTTCCACTGATTACAATCCTTGTGATTGCCTTCGTGGTGACTTTTAACTTTCTGAGGAAAGAGCAGTCCTGCGGCGGAATTCAGCACAGGTGATGGCGGTTGCGATGGCCACGTTGAGGCTCTCCACCGTCTGGCTTTCGGCGGGATAGGGCGGAATGTAGAGTCTGTGGGTGACCAGCCTTTCAATTTCTTGTGATATTCCTTTTCCCTCATTACCCATGACAATGATGCCGTGGGGCGATAGCGTCTGCTGATAGATGTTGTCGCCGTCGAGGAATGTCCCGTAGACGGGGGCTGATGCTTTGGAAAGCTCAGATGCGAGGTCGATGTAGTGGACCTCGACACGTGCCAAGGCACCCATAGTGGCCTGTGTGGCTTTGGGGTTGAAGATGTCGGCACAATCCAGCGAACAGAATACGTGGCGAATGCCAAACCAGTCGGCCAGGCGCACGATGGTGCCCATGTTGCCAGGGTCTTGCACTCCGTCGAGCGCCAGCGTGAGCTCGGTGGCTCCCGTTTCGGCCAGGTTGCTGTCGTAGTGGGGTAGGGGAAACAAGGCGATTACGGATTGGGGATGCTGCAGCAAGCTGGTTCGCCTGAGTTCTTCTTCCGTCAGGGTGTCGGTTTGAACACCTCCCAGCCGTTGCCTGTTCTCTTCCATCCAGGCCGTCGTTGCTGCCACGTAGTGCGGACGCATCGAGGTTAGCAATTCACCCACGAGCTTGGGACCTTCGGCCACAAATAGTTGTTGCTCCAACCTGGATTTCTTGCGTTCCAGAGCGTGAATCTGCTTAATACGTGCCTTGCTAATCATAATCGGGGCAAAGATACTGAATTAATTAATAATTAAAAATTAAAAGTTAAAAATTATTAGTATCTTTGCCACGTGAATTGCCGTATTGGTCTTGCCCGCATGTTCATGCTGCTTTTCCTCGTCGTGGTGATGGCGGGTTGCAGCGTGTCGCGCTTCATTCCCGAAGACGAGTATCTGCTGAACAACGTGAATATCCGCACCTCAGATAAGACCATCTCCACGACCCAGATGCAAGGTTACGTGCAGCAGCACCCCAACTCCCGTTGGTTCAGTCTGGTAAAGGTGCCCATGGGACCTTATCTGATGAGTGGACGCGACACGACGAAACGCATTAACCGTTTCCTGCAGCGCATCGGCGAAGCCCCCGTCATTTATGATAAGACACGTGCCCTGAAGACGCGCGACAACATAGAGGCTGCCGTGCGGAATATGGGTTTCCTCGGGGCAAAAGTTGACTTGGTGGAGAAGAAGAAGGACTTCAAGCTAAATGTCCTCTACGACATACACACGGGACCGCGCTACCACGTTGCCGAGGTGGATTACTATATCGAGGACACCATGGTGAGCCATATCGTGGATAGTGCGTCGGCAATGTCCCGGCTACGTGTGGGCATGCCGTTCGACCTGAATGAACTTGACGCTGAACGCAGTCGCATCAATAGCTTGCTTCGCACTCAGGGCTATTATCGTTTCAATAAAGAAAACGTGCGCTTTGAGGCCGACACGACGCTCGGCAATCAACGCGTGGCCCTTTCCCTGTTGGTCGACAATGCTCTTTCGCCTCAGGGAACTTCGCGTTTGCCCCATCGGCAGTACCGCATCGGCGATGTGCTTTTCCAATGCGATAGCACAAGCGGCAACGTGCTGCGCAGGAATGTCTTGCACGTGAAGAACGCCATTCGCCCCGGAGAATTATATAATGAACAGCACGTGCGCGAAACCTACAGCAATCTTTCTGCGTTGAGTTCCGTGATGAACTCCACCGTGTCGATGTTGCCCGATAAGACTGACAGCACGCGCTTAGATGCCCTGGTTGCTGTGACCACGAACAAACGTCACGCCTTTAACTTCGAGCTCGAAGGTACAAACTCGGCGGGCGACTTTGGTGCCGCAGTCGTGCTCTCATATCAAAACCGCAATCTGTTCCGCGGCTCCGAGCTGCTGAACGTGAAGCTGCGCGGTGCCTTTGAAGCCATTAGCGGCCTTGAGGGCTACGACAATGAGAACTATCTGGAGTATGGCGCCGAGGTGTCGTTGGTTTTCCCCGACTTCAAGTTCCCAGGCATCAGTCGGGATTTCCGCCGTAGCAGTCATGCCACGAGTGAGGTTTCCCTGATGTTCGATAACCAAAACCGCCCCGAGTTCCATCGGCGCGTGGTGGCTGGTGCCTGGCGCTATCGTTGGAGCCAGCACAACCGCCAGCGACAGCACCGCCTCGACCTCGTCGACCTCAACTACGTGTTCATGCCCTGGATTTCAAGGACCTTCCGTGCTGACTATCTCGACGACGCATCGTCGCGCAACGCCATTCTGCGTTACAACTATGAGGATTTGTTCATCATGAAGTGGGGCTACACATTCAGCTACAGTTCGCAGCCTCTCTCCGGAGCAACGGGCAACTACGGAACAAATGCCTACAGCTTGCGCTTCAACATAGAGACCGCGGGCAACCTGCTCTATGGCCTAACCTCGCTGATGCATACGGCAAAGAACAGCAGCAACCAGTACACGCTATTTAATATTGCCTATGCCCAATATGCCAAGGGCGACTTTGATTTTTCGAAGAGTTTCCGCTTCTCGCCTGATAACTCCTTGTCGATACATTTCGGGCTCGGCGTAGCCTTTCCTTATGGCAACAGCACGATTCTGCCCTATGAAAAGCGTTACTTTAGTGGAGGAGCAAACAGTGTGCGCGGTTGGTCGGTGCGTGGTTTGGGCCCAGGCTCGTTCCGTGGTCAGGACGGTCGTATCGACTTTATCAACCAGACGGGTGACATAAAACTTGACATGAATCTGGAATACCGCTCCCATTTGTTTTGGAAAATCGATGGCGCTGCCTTCATAGATGCCGGTAACATCTGGACCATTCGCGAATACGCTGAGCAACCGGGCGGCCAGTTCCGCTTCGAAAAGTTTTGGCGCCAGTTGGCAGCTTCCTATGGTTTGGGCATACGACTCAACTTCAACTATTTCATCTTGCGACTCGATGCAGGTATGAAGGCCGTTAACCCTGCTTACTCGGACGCGCGCCACCATTTCCCAATCATACATCCTCGCTTCAAGCGCGACTTTGCGTTGCACTTCGCAGTCGGCCTGCCCTTCTGATAGGTAACCTCGGGAAAAGGTTTAGTTAACCAGAGGTCAAAGGTTAACTTAACCTTTGGCCAAGAGTAAAGTTAACCTTCGCTTGCAGGTTAAGTTAACCATCAGGCAGGGTTACGGAAAGGCATGATTGGGGAGTAACGAAAAAGCCCCTTCATCGATGTGATGAAGGGGCTTCTGCTGTACGCCCTCAGGGGCTCGAACCCTGGACCCATTGATTAAGAGTCAATTGCTCTACCAACTGAGCTAAGGACGCATCTTTCTTGTTTGCGAGTGCAAAGGTAATGCATTTTCGCTTATCCACCAAATATTTTATCGAAAAAGTTTGCTCAAGGCCGTTTTTTTTCGACGACATTTCTCTCAAATGATTACTTTATTTGGCGGTGGAGCGTGTATTGTAGTCGTCGGGCGTAAAGGTGCAATCAAGCAGCGGCAGTCCTGTTTCGTGCCAAATGAAGAGGTATCGGAAATTCAATCCGTGCTCCTTGTATGTCTTCATCTGGATGCTGTTCTGCAGGTTGTCCAGCAAGTGGTCGCGAGCTTGCTCGGTGGGGAACAGACTTGCGTCGACGTCGGCATTAATGGTATAGAAATAGGTGAGCGTGAGGTTGCTGGCATCATAGGCCATGCTGTCGAATGTAGTGTACGGGTCTAACTGCTTGGGAGCCTCCTTCTGGTTGAAATGCTCCACGTCGGCGAGAACCTGGTCGTCAAAAGTTTCTTTGTGGCATGCCGAGAGTGAAATGGCAATGAAAACCACCGTGAATACTCGTTTCATCATGGTGCAAAGATAACAATAATAATTGATATATATCAAAAAAACTGAAGGCTAAGTATGATATTTATGAATAAAGATACCCAAGTCCATAATAATTAGTAACTTTGTGGCGTCTTTTAAAGGCATGGTATTAATGTGGTGTCTTTTAAAGGCGTGGTATTAAACTAATTTAATTAAGGAAAATTTAGAATTATGAACGAGAAAGTAGGTACAATCGCAGGCCAGATTTGGAATGCATTGAACGACAATGGTGCTCTGAACACCAAGGACCTGAAGAAGGTTGCTAAGGTAAAGAACGACAAGGATCTCTTCCTGGGTCTGGGTTGGTTGCTCCGCGAGGACAAGGTTGCCCTGACCGAAGTTGAAAAGGACATTGTTGTAGCCCTGAACTAATCGCTCCTACATTAATCTATTCTTATAAACGTCTCGGAATTTCCCTCCGAGACGTTTTTTTGTATCCTTTATCCAAGGAATTCCGAATAATTTATTTATCTTTGCGGAAAATTTATTTCATGCAAAAGCACATACGTAACTTCTGCATCATTGCTCACATAGACCACGGAAAGTCGACATTGGCTGACAGATTGTTGGAATACACCAACACTATCAAGGTAACCGAGGGCCAGATGCTCGACGACATGGATTTGGAAAAGGAGCGTGGCATTACGATTAAGAGCCACGCCATTCAGATGGAGTACAAGCGTGATGGAGAAACTTATATACTGAATCTTATCGACACACCGGGACACGTTGACTTCTCCTATGAGGTCAGCCGTTCCATCGCTGCCTGTGAGGGCGCTTTGCTTGTTGTTGACGCAACGCAAGGCGTGCAGGCCCAGACCATCAGCAACCTGTATATGGCCATTGACCACGACTTGGAGATAATCCCCGTGGTGAACAAATGCGACATGCCTAATGCAATGCCGGAAGAGGTTGAGGATGAGATTGTGGACCTCATTGGCTGCAAGCATGAAGAAATCATCCGCGCCAGCGGAAAGACGGGGCAGGGCGTTGAGGAAATCTTGAACGCCGTAGTCGACCGCATCGCGCCTCCCTCCGGCGATGAGAATGCTCCTCTGCAGGCCCTTATCTTCGACTCTGTGTTTAATCCCTTCCGCGGAATTATCGCTTACTTCAAGATTGTCAACGGCTCGATTCGCAGTGGCGAGCAAGTGCAGTTCATCAACACGGGCAAGGAGTACAAAGCCGACGAGGTGGGTGTCCTGAAGATGGATATGGTGCCTCGCCAAGAGTTGCATTGCGGCAACGTGGGCTACATCGTGTCGGGCATCAAGACTGCCACCGAGGTGAAGGTCGGCGACACGATAACGTCGCTGGCGAACCCCACGACTGAAGCCATTGCCGGATTCGAGGAGGTGAAGCCCATGGTCTTTGCGGGTGTCTATCCTATTGAGACGGAAGATTTTGAGAATCTGCGTGCCTCGCTTGAGAAACTGCAGCTCAACGACGCCTCGCTCACCTTCCAGCCAGAATCGTCCGTGGCCCTGGGCTTTGGCTTCCGTTGCGGATTCCTGGGCCTGCTGCATATGGAGATTGTGCAGGAGCGCCTGGATCGCGAGTTCAACATGGATGTCATCACTACGGTGCCCAACGTGTCGTACCTCGTCTATGACAAACAAGGCGAGGTGAAGGAGGTGCACAACCCGGCGGGTATGCCCGAGCAGACGCTCATCGACCACATTGAAGAGCCCTACATCCATGCGTCGGTCATTACTACATCGAACTTCATCGGACCCATTATGACGTTGTGCCTGGGCAAGCGCGGCGAGCTGTTGAAGCAGGACTTCATCAGCGGCAACCGCGTGGAGTTGCAATACGCGATGCCCCTTGGCGAAATCGTGATAGACTTCTACGACAAACTCAAATCGATATCGAAGGGCTATGCCTCGTTCGACTATCATCAGGACGGCTTCCGACCCTCGAAGTTGGTGAAGTTGGACATTCTGCTCAATGGCGAGCCCGTGGACGCTCTGAGCACGCTGACGCACGTCGACAATTCCGTCGACTTCGGCCGGCGCATGTGTGAGAAGCTGAAGGACCTGCTTCCGCGACAGCAGTTCGACATTGCCATTCAGGCCGCTATCGGGGCCAAGATTATTGCCCGCGAGACGGTGAAGCAGGTGCGTAAGGATGTCTTGGCAAAGTGCTACGGAGGCGACGTCAGTCGAAAACGAAAACTGCTTGAGAAACAAAAGAAGGGAAAGAAACGAATGAAGCAAATCGGCAACGTGCAGGTTCCCCAAAAAGCCTTCCTCGCCGTCTTGAAATTAGATTAAAGAAATGCAACGACCATGATTAACACCCCACGAGAAGTAGCCCGCGAAATATCCAGCCTCTATTGCAAGATGAGTCCGCTGGGCATTGATGTCCTTTCGCAGATATTGGTTCCCATAAAATTGCAGAAGGGCGACATAGTGCTGCCCGAGGGTGAGGTGTGCCGTGCGATGTACTTCGTCGAGCGGGGCATGGTCCGCCAGTTCTACTATAAGAACGGAAAGGACGTGACGGAGCACTTCTCATTCGAGGGTCGCATCGTGTTCTGCATCGAGAGTTTCCTGAAACAGGAGCCCAGCCGGCTGATAGTGGAAGCCTTGGAGGACAGTGTGCTCTATGCTATCCCCTATGAGGCATGGCACATATCAATGTTGCAGAACCAGGAGATGGAGTTGCTCTATCGCAAGATTCTGGAGCATGCGCTCATCTCGAGTCAGGAGCATGCCGACTCGCAGCGCTTCGAGAATGCCGCGGAGCGCTATGCCCGCCTGCTCAAGACAAAGCCTGAAATCATCCTGCGTGCGCCCATGCTCCACATTGCCTCATTCCTGCAGATGACGCCTGAGACGCTCAGCCGCGTGCGTTCGTCGCATAATAAGGATTGAAAAAGAAATAGGGATTACTTCTTCTTCTTGTCAGCCTTCTTCTCGTCTTTCTTCAGCTTCTCGGCCACTTCGGGCTTGGTCTTGTAGCGCTTGTTCAGGCCCTTGACCACCTCGTTCGTGATGTCATACTTGGGGTTGGCCAGCAGCATGTTGTCGCCTGCCTTAGACATGATGAAGTCGTACTTCTTCGTCTTGTTATACTGCTTCAGGAAGTTCTGAATCGAGTCGCGCATCTCTTCGTTGTACTTGGCCTGCTCCTCCATGAATGAGGCTTGCAGTCGTTCCGACAGTTCCTGCAGGGCCTGCTGCTCGGTTTGCAGCGACTGCTGGGCGCGGGTCAGTTCCTCCTGGCTGGTGAAGCCGTTCGACTCGTATTTCTTCTGCATGGCGGCAGCGTGCTGCTCCAGTGTGCGCTGTTTGCCGGTGAGCGTGCGCTGAATGTTCTCGCCCTCGATGTTGGCCAGCTCGGTGTAGTCCTTGCAGAACTGGTACTGGGCCATCAGTGTGTCGATTTCCACGTAGGCAATCTTCAGTTCCTTAACCTCCTCGGTCTCAGTAGTGGTCTCGGTGGCCTGCTTTTCCTTGTTGCCGCAGCTTGCCAGTCCCATCAGGCCCATGCACAGGGCCGCCATGTAAATTTTCTTAGTCATGATATTCTTTTTTTCTGTTTGTTTCCTAATTCTTCAGTTTCTCTCTCAGTGCATCGCGCTTGGCGCTTTCGCGTCGCTCAATGGCGTCCATCGACTGCACGCAGTGGATACCGCGCCGGCGCATCTCGCGGCTTTGGCTGATGTGCTGGCTGCGGAACTCGCCGCTGCGCAGCCATATATTCACCGTCAGCAGCAGCATGGCGACGACCAGAATAGCCAGAATGATGAGTGCCAGTTTGAGCATATCGTGTGCAAAGGTAGCACATTAAATGTGAATTACGAATTAAGGATTACGTTTTCGCCCTACATTTATGTTTTTTTAACGGCGCATTTTCCTCGGCTGGCTTAAGGTGCAAGGCATCTTCTGGAGGTTTTGTGCTGAATTATGACTACCTTTGCTCCTACGAAACGGAGGCATCATGCAAATCTTTACTTACCAGAGTTTCAACTCTGGATGTTCTTTCATCACTTGGAATATCTGTTCCCTTGAAAGTTCATTTTTCCTTTCATCAAGACAGATGCTCCGAACAGAATATCCAACAACTTTTTCTGCATCTTCGTCCACATCACTGTATACCCATGACGTGAAAATCTTCTCTGGCTTATCTATAAATACAATCTGGATAAATAACCCACCCATAAGGAACGGCTCAGCATTAGCAATTACGAACTTTCCTTTAACATCATTTTTGTATGGTTCTAACTCTTCGTTCTTGACTTTCCCACTGACAAAGGAGTCAATATACACTCGTAAGGTTTGTATATACTCATTATCCACCCAGTCCTTATCTGTAAAGTTAGCAAAGCGGATGTCATTCAGAGACTTACCTTTAGCGATAGTGTCTGCTTCGTAGGAACTGTCTATTTCTGCCGTTTCAACACTGTCCGAAGTTTCTCCTGACTTATCAGTTCTCTTGGGACTTGAACAAGAAGAAGTTAATCCAACTATTGCAACACCGGCTATGAGCCTATATAAATGCTTTATCATACAGTATTTCTATTTTCTTTTAATTCCTTAAAACGCTGCAAAGGTAGCAATTTAATTTAAAACTGACAACGCTGGGAACATAAAATAACAACATTCCGGGGCATTGTTGCAGGCGGTGCAGGGGATTCTATATTCGTCGGCCGACGGCTATATATTCATCGTGCGATGCGCGTATGTTCGTCGGCGACGTTTTTATATTCATCGGGCGATGAATATAGTTTGCCGTGTAGGGGTGGCGGGAATGTCGTGCACGGGTTGCAGAAATATGTGGCTTCGGGTATACGAAATCGCTACTTTGCGCGTTATATAAAAGAAGTATAAAAGTAAAACGTAAAGAATATGGATATGGACAAGACAAAGTTAAAACCCGCGAGTGTTTTTGAGTGCTTTGCACAGGTGAATAAGGTTCCGCGCCCCTCGAAGCGCGAGGAACAGATGATTGACTTCCTGCTCCGCTACGGTCAGGGACTGGGGCTGGAGACCCGTCGCGACGAGGCGGGCAACGTCATCATCCGCAAGCCCGCCTCCGAGGGCATGGAAGGGCGCCCCTGCGTCGTTCTGCAGAGCCACATGGATATGGTGTGTGAGAAGAATGCCGACCGTGAGTTCGACTTCGACCGCGACGCCATCGAGACCTACGTCGACGGCGACTGGATGAAGGCCCGTGGCACCACGCTGGGCGCCGACGACGGCATCGGCGTGGCCATGGAGATGGCCATACTGGCCGACAAGAGCCTGAAGCACGGTCCGCTGGAGTGCGTGTTCACGCGCGACGAGGAGACGGGCCTGACGGGTGCCGAGGGCATGAAGGACGACTTCATGACGGGCCAGTACCTCATCAACCTCGACTCGGAGGACGAGGGCGAAATCTTTGTATCCTGTGCCGGAGGCTGCCGCACGACGGCCACCTTCCACTACGAGGGGCAGCCCACGCCCCAGGGCCAGTTCTTCGTGTCGCTGTGCATCAAGGGCCTGACGGGCGGCCACTCGGGCGACGACATCGACAAGAAGCGCGCCAACGCCAATAAGTTGCTTGCCCGTTTCCTCTACATGGAGCAGAAGAAGATGCCCCTCTTGCTGGCCGACATACAGGCCGGCGGCCTTCACAACGCCATCCCCCGCGAGGCGCGTGCCACCGTTGCCGTGCCGTCGTCGATGAAGGAGACCGTGCGCGTCGACTGGAATCTGTTTGCAGCCGACGTCGAAGAGGAGTACCGCGTCACGGAGCCCTCGATGGAGTTCATCCTGGAGTCGGCCGACGCAACGGCCACCGTGGTCGACAGCCAGACGAGCCAGCGCCTGATTGCTGCACTGCAGGGCGTGACGAACGGCGTGTTTGCCATGTCGCAGGACATTGCCCTGGTGGAGACCAGCACCAACCTGGCCAGCATCCACATGGTGCCCGAGCGCAAGACCATCGAAATCAACAGCAGCCAGCGCAGCAGCCTGCTCAGTGCCCGCCACAACGTGGCCGCCACCTTTGCCGCCGTGTTTGAGCTGGCCGGCGCCGAGGTGGAGACGGGCGAGGGCTACCCCGGCTGGAAACCCAACCCCGATAGCCACCTGCTGAAGGTTGCCGTGGCCCAGTATAAGCGCCTCTTCCAGAAGGAGCCCGTGGTGCGCGGCATCCACGCCGGACTGGAGTGCGGCCTGTTCAGCGAGAAGTATCCCGCCCTCGACATGGTGAGCTTCGGGCCCACCCTGCGCGGTGTGCACTCGCCCGACGAGAAACTGCTCATCCCCACCGTGCAGATGGTGTGGGACCACCTGCTTGCCATTTTGGAAAACATTTAGAAAATGAGAGAATGAGAAAATGAGAGAATGAGAAAATGTCATCATTGGCACCCTGATAAAAGTTATACGAAAGCTCAAAGAGAATGGAGGAAAAGAATAGGACATACAAGAAGAATCGGAAAAGAGGAAACGTGGGCGTATGCCTCATCCTGCTTTCTCATTTTCTCATTTTCTCATTTTCTCATTTTCTCACGTCATGTGACGACTACGACTCGTGGACGGTGAGCCCCAAGGCCCAGCTGACGATGTCGCAGGACACCATAGCCTTCGACACCCTCATCACCGACCGCGGCTCGGCCACGAAGACCCTCATCATGCACAACCGCAACGACAAGGGTCTGCGCATCAGCCGCGTGGAGCTGGCCCTGGGCACCGAATCGCCCTTCCACGTCAACGTCGACGGGCAGTACCTGACCAATGGGGCAGGGGAGGACTTCGAGGTGCGCCGCAAGGACAGCATCTACGTGCGCGTTGAGGTGAAGCTGCCTGCCCAGGACAGCGACGACATCCGTGAGTGGCAGGACGAACTGCTCTTCACGCTGGAGAGTGGCACCACGCAGAAGGTGATACTGACGGCCTCGGGCATGGACGTCGTCGTGCTGCGCGGCGAGATTATCACCGCCGACCGCACGCTCGACTCTCCGCGTCCCTACGTCATCTACGACTCCCTCGTGGTGGCCCCCGGCGCCACGCTCATGCTGCCCCAGGGCGCCACACTCATGTTCCACGACGGCGTCTCGCTCCTGGTCCACGGCACCCTGCAGGCCAACGGCACGCTCGAACGGCCCGTCGTCCTGCGCGGCGACCGCACCGACCGCATGTTCCCCTACCTGCCCTACGACAACACACCCAACCGCTGGGGCGGCATCCACTTCTTTGCCGACAGCCACGACAACCAGCTCACGCAGTGCGACATACACAGCGGCGACTACGGCATCCTCTGTGACAGCACCGCCGTCACGGGCGAGGACACGCCCCCCCTGCTCCTCATGACCGATTGCGTGGTCCACAACATCGGCGGGCCCGGCCTCGTGCTGACCCACTGCCGCACGCAGGTCGTCGGCACCCAAATCAGCAACACCCTGGGCCGCTGTGTCGACATCGAGGGCGGCGCCCACACCTTCGTCCATTGCACCATTGCCCAGTTCTACCCCCTCAGTGCCCAGCGCGGCGACGCCCTCTACCTGGCCAACATGGAGGGCGACAACCTCTACCGCCACATCTACTGGGCCCACTTCATCAACTGCGTCATCACGGGCTATGCCGACGACGTCGTCATGGGCAACATTTCCGAGAACGACCAGAACCCCTGCGACTATCTCTTTGCCAACAGCCTCCTGCGCACCGTTGTCAGCGACGACCTCGAGCGCTTCCGCAACATCTGCTACGACCTGCCCGACTCGCTCGACGTCAGCGGCAAGGACCACTTCCGCCTCTTCGACACCTACAACTTCCTCTACGACTTCGAGCCCGACTCGCTGAGCGCCATCCGCTCCCTGGGCGACCCCGAGTACGCCAAACTCTTCCCCATCGACCGCCGCGGCGTCAGCCGCCTGGCCGACTCCGCCCCCGATGCCGGTGCCTACGAAGGCACCACCGCCTTGAAGGAATAGTGATGTTTATGAAGGAAAGTGCGGACGTCAGAATCATCTGGTCTTCACGTTTCATGTACTACACGTGGTTTTGCCCCGATAAATTTGGCAAATCACGTGTTTATTCTTATCTTTGCCCCATGCTGTAGTGTTTGGTCAGCGGACTGACGGCAGTACCTTATTGGAATATTAACACGCGTTTGCTGTTATTCGGAAAGCCTTACGAATCTCGCAAATTCTATAAGAACTAAACCGAAAGAATAACAAGTAAGCGTCTATGCGTCAGCATGGACGTGACTTGTCCGGTTTAGTAGGCATGCGAGAGCCTGTAAGGCATGGATGAGAATATCGTTCATGCTTCTTTTGTGCTCTGCCCGTGCCTACTTCCTCCGAAGAGATAAGCGACGCCATGAAACGCATAGCGTATGGCAAACAAAAACCTCAACCAGGCAAAGGAGGCCAAGAAGGACGAGTTCTATACGCAACTCGTCGACATCGAGAATGAACTGCGACACTATCGCGAGCACTTCCGCGACAAGGTCGTGCTCTGTAACTGCGACGACCCTTATGAGTCGAACTTCTTCAAGTACTTTGCACTTAATTTCAACGTACTGGGTCTGAAGAAACTAATCGCCACCTGTTACGACGGCTCACCTGTGCAAGGCAACGAACTGATGCTGGACTTCGGCGACTTCACGGGTGAACCCAAGAAAATTGCGTACAAGGTGGAGATAACCGAAGTGACGGATACCAACGGCGATGGGGTAGTGAACCTGGCCGATGTGCAGTACTTGCTGCAGAACGACAAGAACGTTCTATCCATTCTTAAGGGTAGTGGTGATTTTCGCTCGCAAGAGTGCATCGAACTGCTGAAGCAAGCGGATATTGTCTGCACCAATCCGCCCTTCTCCCTCTTCCGCGAGTATGTGGCGCAACTGATAAAGTATGATAAGAAGTTCCTGATAATAGGGAACCAAGGCGCAATGATTTATCGTGAGATATTCCCGTTGTTTAAAAACAATCAAGTTTGGTTAGGGTATGGATTTAAAGGTGGAGCCACTCATTTCACATCTCCATATGATGATATTGCAACTTCAGGTGACCACCGTAAAGGCATGATTCGCGTTTCAGGTGTACATTGGTATACAAACCTTGAGCATAAAAAGCATACGGAAAAGCTTGTCTTGTATCAACATTATAATGAGGATGATTACCCCCAATATGATAATTATAATGCAATAAATGTAAATAAAACGAGTGATATTCCGATAGATTATGATGGCATTATGGGTGTTCCGATTACTTTTATGGATAAGTATAATCCAAATCAATTTGAAATTGTATGGCAAGCCAGTGGCAACACTCGTGCATGTGCCCCTTCGGAAATATTACGTGAATTAGGGTATAAACCACATCCGGAAGATAGAGGGGGATGTGGTGTTGTGAATGGTAAACGTGTTTATTCACGAATTCTTATCCGCAGAAAACAATAAGACCATGAAAATAGAACTGAGAAAGATTACCGTCCGCGAACTGACGGCGGGCTACGAGGATAACGAGGAACAGGGCGTGAGGGGCTTTGGTGGCAGGCTTGATATACGTCCGCCCTACCAACGAGAATTTATTTACGATGAAAAGAAGCGCAATGCCGTTATCACGACCGTGCGCGAAGGTTTTCCCTTGAACACCATGTACTGGGCATGTCGCGATGCGGATGCTGACGTGCCTTACGAGGTGATGGATGGGCAGCAGCGCACCATCAGCCTGTGCCAGTACGTACACGGCGACTTCGCCTACGACTTCCAGTACTTTCACAACCTGACACGTGAGGAGCAGGACCAAATCCTTGACTATGAACTCATGGTGTACTTGTGCACGGGCACCGACCGCGAGAAACTGAAATGGTTCGAAACCATTAACATCGCAGGCGAACGACTGACGCAGCAGGAGCTCCGCAATGCCGTGTATGCAGGCCCCTTCGTGAGTGATGCCAAGCGATACTTCTCGAAGACGAACTGCCCGGCCTACAATATGGGCAAGTACCTGTTGAACGGTTCTCCCATACGGCAGGACTTCTTGGAGACGGCGCTACGATGGAAGGCCGCTAACGAAAGCACGCCAGGCATGAAGCAGACCATCGAGGGCTACATGGCCAGCCACCAGCACGACCCCAATGCCTCGCAACTGTGGCAATACTTCTCGGCAGTAGTCACGTGGGTGACGGCAACATTCGACGTGGGCAAACGTAAGGTCATTATGAAGGGTGTGGATTGGGGAGCGCTCTACGATCGTTTCCACGAACAAGTGCTTGACAAGGCTGAATTGGACAAGGAAATCAGCAGGTTGGTCATCGATTCGGAGGTTCAGCAGAAGAAAGGCATCTGTCCCTATGTGCTGACCCGCGACGAACATTGGCTGGGCCTGCGTGCTTTCCCAGAGGATATCAAGCTGGCTGTCTACGAACACCAGCAGGGCGTCTGCCCCCTTTGCGGCCAACACTACGAACTGGAACAGATGGAGGGCGACCACATCACTCCTTGGCGCGACGGCGGTCGCACGATTGTGGAAAACTGTCAAATGCTCTGTAGAGAATGTAATCGACGGAAGGGCGCAAAATAAGACACCCTTCCGTCATTATTTGCCCCGGCGCGCTGCTCCTGGAGGGCGCGAAGGCGCTGTCGTACGTTATTTCTCTATAAAGGTATTGAAGGAATGTGGCTGAAGTGTGACGTTGAGGAATCGCTGGCCCACGGGAATGGATATGGGCGTGGCAACGTCGTTGGTCGTGCCGAGGATGACTACGCGCCTGCCGTCGGGCCGCATGAACACGATGCCCTGGACGCCGGTTTCCTTCTTCCAAGGCTGGAAATAGAGAACCTTGCTGCCAGGGGTTACGAAATGCGAGAAGTGTTTCACCGCATAGTATTCGGCCGTGTAGCGGAAGGTCTTGTCGTGTGAATCCACCTGTATGAGTGCGTTTTGCTTCCATCCCCACGGGCTTTGTCCGTTGTCGCACAGGATGAAATTCCAGATGCAGTACTCGTCGCATCCGCGTCCCACGTATTCGTGGAGCAGGAAGAAGGTGTGTTCTCCCGCTTTCCAGTCCATGCTCCCGTTTCCGCACTCGCTTTCCGTCTGCATGAGGTGGAGGCCGGGATGGTGCTCGCGCATGAAGTCGAGGTTTTCACGCCCCTCCCACTGGAAGCCGAGTCCCGTGACCTTGTCGGACAGGGCGCCCACAATCTTCTGCACGTAGTCCTGACGGTTGGTGTTGAAGGTTCCGAGGTAGAGTTTCACCTCGGGATGCTTTTGCTTGAGGGCAGGGTAGAGGTAGTCGCGGTTGAAGCGTATGGTGCCTTCGGCCGTCCAGGCGCATCCGGGGTAGGGTGTGTAGCTGTAGGCCTCGTTCTGATACATGACCATGTCGATGGGTATTCCCTCTTCGGCATAGAGGTCGATGAAGCGGCAGAACATGTTGGCATAGGCTTGCAGGTAGCGGGCGTCTTGGATGAAGTAATTTTGTGTGGCCAGGCGGCGGGGGAACTGGTGGCCGCGCTGGTCTGTCAGTTTCATCTCGTCGGGGTCGGTTGCCGTTGCCTCTCCGTAGAGCAGGGCATCCACCTCTTTGGGCTGCCTGTTCCACCGGCTGCTCAGCACGGGGTAGTCCTGGTTGACTTTCATCCATGCGGGTGGGCTCCAGGGCGATACCCAGAAGGTCATGTCGGGTTGCCACCTTTGTGCCATCTTGACGAGCTGTATGACGTTTTGCTTGTCGTGCTCGATGTTGAAATGCTCCAAGGCGAAGTCGCCCGGAACCGTGTCGCACGAATACCATTCCCTGCTGTAGTCGTTGGCGTTCATCGTGAGGCGTCCCCTGGTGAAGTGCAGATCGCCGTCGGGCGCAAAGATGTCGTGCATGATTTTGCTCTGTTCCTCGGGCTTCAGCAGCCGTATGGCGTCGAGGTCCAGCTCGTTGAAGCACGTGCCCCATGAGATGAACGGCTTGCCGTCGGTGTAGGCCAGATGGCCTTTATTGTCTGTGGCTGTTTTTGCCTTGCTGGTCAGTGTCGCCTTCCCTTTGCGCTGCCATGTGGCCTGTTGGGTGGTGACGTAGTGGGTGAAAGTCTGTGCGGAGGCTGCTACGCTGAGCGAGAGCAGACAAATGAAGGTTGGGATTCTCATGAGCGTGATTTGTTTTTATGCGGTTAATTTACTTGTTTCCTTGGATTGTGGTCACATGTTCGCCTGTCCCGGGCGGGGTGGCAGTCACTCGTGGTGGTAGGGCTCGCCGTTGAGGATGGTCATGGCGCGGTAGACTTGCTCGACGAAGAGCAGGCGAATCATCTGGTGGGAGAAGGTCATCTGGCTCAGGGAGATTTCCTCCTGGGCCAGTTTGTGTATCTGCGGGGCAAAGCCGTAGGGACCGCCCACTACAAACACCATGCGGCGAGGCGACGAGGCGATGCGCTTCTGCATCCACGAGGCAAAGTCGATGCTCCGGCGTTCCTTGCCGTGTTCGTCTAACAAGACGGCGTAATCTCCTGGTTGTAAGTTCTTTTTAAGAAGCTCGGCCTCTTGCTCCTTCTGCACGTCCTGGCTGAGGCTCTTGGCGTTTCTGAGTTCGGGAATCACCTGTATCTCGAAGGGCACGTAGTGGTTGATACGTTTGAGATACTCCTGCGTCAGCGTGTCGATGTGCTTGTCTGTGGTTTTACCAATGACAATAAAAATAGTCTTCATACGCGCAAAGATACAATTTAATTCATAATTCATAATTCACAATTCACAATTATTTCATATCTTTGTGCAAACGTAATTTGAATTCAAACTCAATAAAGTATGTTAAGCGTAGAAGAATTAAACGACCGACTGATAGACCTCGCTTTTGCCGAGGATATCGGCGACGGCGACCATACCACATTATGTTGCATCCCTGCCGACCAGATGGGCGAGAGCAAATTGCTCATCAAGGAAGAGGGAATCTTTGCCGGCGTGGAGATTGCCAAGGAGGTGTTCCGCCGCTTCGACCCCGAGTTGCAGGTGGAGGTGTATATTGAGGACGGCGCCCACGTTCGCCCCGGCGACATCGTCATGAGCGTGAAGGGCCGCGAACAGAGCCTCCTGCAGACCGAGCGCCTGATGCTGAACATCCTGCAGCGCATGTCGGGCATAGCCACCATGACACACAAATATCAGCAGGCACTCATCGATGCCGGAACCAAGACCCGCGTGCTGGACACCCGCAAAACCACGCCCGGCATGCGCATGCTGGAGAAGGAAGCCGTGAAGATTGGCGGCGGCACGAACCATCGCATCGGCCTGTTCGACATGATTCTGCTGAAGGACAACCACATCGACTTCTGCGGCGGGGTGCACAACGCCATCTCGCGCGCCAAGCAGTATTGCAAGGAGAAAGGCAAGGACCTGAAGATAGAGTGCGAGGTCAGGAACTTCAAGGAACTCGACGAGGCGCTGGCCGAAGGCTGCGACCGCATCATGTTCGACAACTTCACGCCCGAGGATACCAGGAAGGCCGTGCAGATAGTGGCCGGAAGGGCAGAGACCGAGAGCAGCGGCGGCATCACCTACGATACCATGATACCCTATGCCAAGGCCGGTGTCGACTTCATCTCCTTCGGCGCCCTCACCCACTCGGTGAAGGGCCTCGACATGAGCTTCAAGGCCGCCGGCTCTTCTAAGTTGAAAATTGAAGCCCCCTCCAGCTCCCCCAGGGGGGAGTGATGTCCCACAATAACAGATATAAATAACAAAAATATGAAGAAATTATATATTGCATTTTTAGCGTCTTTGTTCCTCCCCCTTGGAGGAGGTCAGGAGGGGGCCCGGGCTTGCACGAACCTCATCGTGGGAAAGAAGGCCTCGGCCGACGGCAGCGTCATTGTCAGCTACAACGCCGACAGCTACGGCATGTATGGCAACCTCTATCGCCACGTTGGCGGCAAACATGCGGCTGGCGAGATGCGCAAGATATACGAGTGGGACACCAACAAATATCTGGGCGAGATACCTCAGGCCCCCGTCACCTACAACGTCGTGGGGCAGATGAACGAGCACCAGGTCAGCATCTGCGAGACCACCTTCGGCGGACGTGAGGAGTTGGCCGACTCCACAGGACTCATCGACTACGGGTCGCTCATCTACATCGGACTGGAGCGCTCCCGTACTGCCCGCGAGGCCATCCAGGTGATGACCGACCTTGTCGCCAGGTATGGTTACTACAGCGAGGGCGAGACTTTCACCATCGCCGACAAGAACGAGGTCTGGGTCATGGAGATGGTGGGCAAGGGCCCGGGCTCCAAGGGTGCCGTGTGGGTGGCCATGCGCATTCCCGACGACTGCATCTCGGCCCATGCCAACCAGAGCCGCATCACGCGCTTCGACATGAAGGACAAGAAGAACGTCATGTATGCCAAGGACGTGGTGAAGTTTGCCCGCGAGAAGGGCTATTACAAGGGCCAGAAGGATGAGGACTTCTCTTTCCGCGATGCCTTCAATCCCCTGGAGTTCGGTGGCATACGCTATTGCGATGCCCGTGCCTGGTCGTTCCTGCGCAAGCACGTCGATGGCATGGACCAGTATCTGCCCTACATCCAGGGTGAGAACAACGACCTCGTCATGCCCCTCTACTTCCGTCCCAATCACCCCGTCAGTGTGCAGGACGTGAAGGACGGTATGCGCGACCACTACGAGGGCACGCCGCTCGACATGCAGCAGGACCTCGGTGCCGGCCCCTACAACATGCCCTACCGCCCGTCGCCCCTCAGCTTCGAGGTCGATGGCAAGAAATACTACACCGAGCGCCCCATCTCCACGCAGCAGACGGGTTTCTCCTTCGTCGGTCAGATGCGCGCGTCGCTGCCCGACTGCGTGGGCGGTGTCATCTGGTGGACCAACGACGATGCCAACATGACGGCCTACACCCCCATCTATTGCTCTGTCACCTCTGTGCCCCAGTGCTACCAGCGCATCGAGGGACAGCAGGACGAACTCACCTTCTCCTGGGAGTCGGCCTATTGGCTCAGTAACACCGTCAGCAACATCGTCTATCCCTACTACTCGAAGATGTATCCCGACCTGAAGGCCGCCCAGTCGGAACTGGAGACCGCCTACCAGCAAGAGCAGCAGCAAATCGACGCCCGGGCCGTGGCCCTGCTCGAGAGCAATGCCCCCCAGGCCGTTGCCCTGCTCACCGACTACAGCCAGCGCGCTGCCGACCGTATGATGGCGCGCTGGGACCGCCTCTTCAAGTACCTCGTCGTGAAGCACAACGACATGGTGGTGAAACCCGAAGAGAATGGCCAGTTCAAGAAGTCGAAGTACGGCCTCGGTGCCGGCCCCACTCGCCCCGGCTATCCCGAACGCTACTGGCGCGAGGTGGTGAAGCAGACTGGAGACAAGTTCTTGATGAAGAATTGATAATTTATAATTCACAATTGACAATCCGCCGCTCGGCCCGGAGAAATGCTCGCAGAGCAAAGCGGGGTAAGAACTGACAAAGTAAAACAACATTTATATATAATAGAAACGCCGTGCCCCTGATGGCGTTCCTCCCCTCACGGGGAGGTCAGGAGGGGTCTGATTATGGACAACGAACTGATTAAGAAATGTGAAGCCGAAGCCCAGAAGTGGCTGGCTTCGAGTGTGTACGACAAGGACACGAAGGCCGAGATTCAGGCCATGCTCGACAACGAGGACAAGACTCAGTTGGTGGATGCCTTCTACCAGACGTTGGAGTTCGGCACGGGCGGTCTGCGCGGCATCATGGGTGCCGGCACCAACCGTATGAACAAGTACATCGTGGCCATGGCCACACAAGGCTTTGCCAACTACATCAACAAGGCCTTCCCTGAGGGCGGCAAGAGCGTTGTCGTGGGTCACGACTGCCGTAACAACGGTCGCATGTTTGCCGAGACGGTGGCCAACATCTTCTCGGCCAACGGCTTGAAGGTCTATCTCTTCGAAAGCCTTCGTCCCACGCCCGAAATCTCCTTTGCCATCCGCCACCTCGGTGCTGTGGCCGGCGTGAACGTCACCGCCTCGCATAATCCCAAGGAGTACAACGGCTACAAGGCCTACTGGGAGGACGGCGCACAGGTGTTGGCTCCCCACGACAAGGGCATCATCGACGAGGTGAACAAGGTGGCCATCGAGGACGTGAAGTTTGAGGGCAACCCCGACCTTATCAAGATTATCGGCGGCGAGATGGACTACGACTACATGCAGGCCGTCAAGGAAGCCATGGTCGACCAGGATGTCATCCTGCGCCAGAAGGACCTCAACATCGTTTATTCGCCCATGCACGGCACGGGCCGCGTCATCATCCCCCTCTGCCTGCGCAGCTGGGGCTTCCAGAACATCAACGTCGTGCCCGAGCAGATGGTCATCGACGGCAACTTCCCCACGGTGGTCAGCCCCAACCCCGAGAATGCTGAGGCCATGACCCTGGGCATGAAGCTCGGTACGAAGCTCAATGCCGACCTGGTTATCGCCAGCGACCCCGACGCCGACCGTCTGGCCATCGTCTGCCGCGACCCCAAGGGCGAGTGGATTATCATCAACGGCAACCAGACCTGCATGATGTTCTGCTACTATATCATCAAGAACAAGCAGGCCCTGGGCCAGCTGAAGCCCACCGACTTCCTCGTGAAGACCATCGTTACCACAGAGGTCATCGCCGAGATGGCCAAGAAGAACAACGTGGAACTGCGAGACTGCTACACGGGCTTTAAGTGGATTGCCCGCGAGATTGCCATCTCGGAGGGCAAGCAGAAGTACATCGGCGGCGGTGAGGAGAGCTTCGGCTTCCTGCCCTACGACAAGGTGCGCGACAAGGATGCTCCAGCCAGCATCTGCCTCATCTGCGAGATTGCTGCATGGGCCAAGGACCAGGGCAAGACGCTCTACGACCTGCTCATAGATATATATAAGGAATATGGCTTCTCCTACGAGCACACCATCAACGTGGTCCGTCCTGGCAAGACCGGGGCCGACGAAATCAAGCAGATGATGGTTGACTTCCGTGGTGCCAAGGCTCCGAAGGACATCGCCGGCAGCAAGATTGTCTGCACGAAGGATTTCCAGGCCCTGACGGCCACTGACAGCGAAGGCAACGTCACGAAGCTCGACATGCCTGCAACCAGCAACGTACTGCAGTGGTTCTGCGAAGATGGCACGAAGGTCAGCGTTCGCCCCAGCGGCACCGAGCCGAAGATTAAGTTCTACGTCGAGGTCAAGGGCCAGATTGGTTGCGCCAACTGCTATCCCGGCGCTGTTGAAGACGCCAAGAAGAAGGTGGAAGCCATCAAGGCAAGCCTGGGACTTTAAACATAGTATTCTTATGGAGAAGGGGCGAAAACGTTTTTTCGCCCCTTCCTTTTTGTTAGTTGTGGGGAAATGCGTAACTTTACGGCACAAACCCAATAAAAGGATGATGAAACGAATAGTCGTATTTATAGGGCTCCTGATGGTGCTGCTCCCTTCGCAGGCACAGACCGAGGAACAGGTGGTGCAGTCGATCAAGGACGACATACAAGCCGTAAAGGCTAAGACGCGGGAGACTCGCAACCTCCTGCGTGAACAGGAGCGGGATTTGCGCAAACTGACCACGGAGCTGGAGCGCACGCGAGTGACCATACAGCAGAACAAGCAGCGCGAGCGCAACGCAAAGAAGAGCGGTAAGAGCTTCACCCCCAAGCCCGTGGAGCGCACCTACATTAGCCGCTTTGCCCACGACAAGGCTGAGGCGAAGCCCGCCGCGCCCGAACGGAAAACGGAACGTAAGGTGCAGCAGAAGAAGCCAGCGGGAGAAACTCCGGCAACAAACAAGAAAGAAGAGAAGAAGCCCGCGAGAGCAGTCCCCGCAAATAATCGACGCATCAGCGACAAGGAAGCCCTGCGCCAGCAGAAGCAACGCAACGACTACTACGAAAACCGGTTGAAGGAAAAGCAGAAGGCTGCCAAGGCTGCGGAGAAGAAAGCCGCAAAGGAGGCCGCCCAGGCCGAGAAGGAGAAAAAGCAGGCCGAGAAGGAGGCAGAGAAGCTTCGCAAGAAGATGGAGAAGGAAAAACGGAAAGCCCAAACTCCCGTAGCCTCCGCCCGACGTGTGCGTGACAGCAAGAGCGCGGAAAGCACCGAGGAGCCCAGCGCCGGAAACGAATAATCTCAACTTTCAATTTTCAATCTTCAATCTTCAATCTCAACTTGCCCCCCTTATACTTCGCATACTGCCAGGGCGACATACTGCTCACTGCCGACGGGCGAATACCCGAGGGGGAGCCGCCCGTGGCTTTTCAGCCGTGGGAACATGTGACGGACATAAAGGCCCCTCACCTCTGTCACGTCTACCGCCTGGACCGCCCTGTGACGGGGCGCCCCGACTTGCAGATGATGGGGCTCCGGAAGTCATTCGAGGTGCTTTCGCCTGAGATGTACCAATTGGCAGGCAAGTGCGCCGAGTTGTCGTATTGGGACCAAAACTCGAAGTACTGCGGATGTTGCGGCGCTCCGATGAAGTGGGACACCGAAATCTCGAAGCGATGTACCGAGTGCGGCAAGGAATTGTGGCCTCAGTTGCAGACGGCTATCATCGTACGCGTGACACGAGGCGATGAGGTGCTGCTGGTGCACGCCCACAACTTCCGGGGCACGTTCTACGGACTGGTGGCAGGCTTCGTGGAAACCGGCGAAACACTGGAGGAGTGCGTCAGGCGCGAGGTGTGGGAAGAGACCCATCTGTGCATCCGCAATATCCGTTACTTCGCCTCGCAGTCCTGGCCCTATCCTTCGGGGCTGATGGTTGGATTCACGGCCGAATACGAAAGCGGCGAACTGAAGCTGCAGCGCTCAGAGCTGGCGGGAGGCGGTTGGTTCCGCCGCGACAAGCTGCCGGAGATTCCGGGCCCGGTGAGTCTTGCGCGCCGACTGCTCGACGACTGGCTGACCAATAATTAAAGGAATAATAGTAATAATGAAAAGACTTATCGTGGCACTGGTTTCACTTCTCACAACACTTACGCCGCCTCTCTCGGCCAAACCGAGGGAAGTGCATCTTAAGTGGGTTCACACGAGTGACGTTCATGGGTCGCTTTTTGGTTACGACTACTTGCGCAAGTCGGCCACGACGGGCGGCTTGTCGTCCATCTACGGCTACACCCAGGTCTTGCGCCGGCAATATGGCCGGCGGCTTATCCTGACCGACGGAGGCGACTGCCTGCAGGGGCAGCCCACGGCCTACTACTATAATTTTGTGGACACGCTGAGCCCCCACCTCGTGGCCGAGGCCATGAACCGCATGGACTATGTGTGTGGCGCCTTGGGCAACCATGACGTTGAGACCGGCCATGCGGTGTACGATCGCTGGATTCGTGAATGCCAGTTCCCCGTCTTGGGGGCAAATGTCATCGACACGGCGACGGGTGAACCCTACCTCACGCCATATGTTATGGTAGAGCGCGAGGGAATAAGAATTGCCATCCTGGGAATGGTGACTCCCGGCATCCCCAACTGGCTGCCCGAACAACTGTGGAAGGGACTGCGGTTCGAGGAGATGGTTGGTTCGTCGCGCAAGTGGGTGAGCCTGATTCAGAAGCGCGAGCATCCCGACCTGCTCGTGGGTGTCTTCCACAGCGGATACGACGGAGGCATCGTGAACACCGCAGCCGACGGCAGCCCCATACACGAGAACGCTGCCAAACTGGTGGCCGAACAGGTGCCGGGCTTCGACCTCATCTGCTATGGTCATGACCACCAGGCTGCCGTGCATTACGTGAAGAACCGCGAGGGCGGTCAGGTTGTGGTGATGGGGCCTACCAGTCAGGGCAAGCGTGTGGCCGAGGCCGACATCACGCTCAAGCTCGACAAAAGGGGCAGGGTAGTGGACAAGCGCATCGCGGCCTCGATACCCTTTGCTGACAGTCGTATGAAAGAAGTGCAGGGACGTCCCCTGTGTGATGATTTCGAGCAGTCGTTCGGCGCTCAGCGCCAAACAGTCCAGCAGTGGGTTGACCAGCCCATAGGCACTCTGGCCACCGACCTTTGGGAGCGCGATGCCTTCTTTGGCCCGTCGGAGTTCATCGACCTCATCCATCAGATGCAACTCGACCTCACGGGGGCCGACATTTCCTTTGCCGCCCCCCTGTCGTTCGACTCGCGACTGAAGGCGGGCACTATCCGCGTGAGCGACATGTTTGCCCTCTACAAATATGAGAATTTCCTCTACACCATGCTGCTGACGGGGCGCGAGGTGAAGGACTTCCTGGAGATGTCCTATGCCTTGTGGACCAACCAGATGACCTCGGCCGACGACCACATCCTCCTGCTCGACAGCATCCTGGACAACGGACGGCGCCAGGGACTGAAGAATCTTTCTTACAACATGGACTCGGCAGCCGGCATTTGCTATACGGTTGACGTCTCAAAACCTGAGGGGCAACGCATCAGCATCCAGTCGATGGCCGACGGCTCGCCCTTCCGCCTCGACGGCGAATACCGTGTGGCCGTCAATAGTTATCGTGGCAATGGCGGCGGCGAACTGCTTACACGCGGGGCGGGCATTCCGCATGCAGAACTGAGCAAACGTATCATTGCCAGCACGGAACAAGACCTGCGCTTCTACCTTATGCAGCGCATCATCGAGCAGCAGACCGTAGAGCCACGCAAGCTCAACCACTGGCGATTTGTACCCGACGAATGGGCGCCTGCAGCCATCGCGCGCGACCGCCGTATCCTCTTTCCAACAGAGGAACGGCAATAGCCGTGTCGTGAAATAAACGACAAGGTGTTTGCCCGTTTCGTGGATATTTAGTAATTTTGTGGCCGATTATGCTAAAATCAGACAAGATGAATGTAAAAGGATTGTTTGTGGCAACCGTTGCCCTTTTATCAAGCTATAGTGTTAAGGCCCAGGAGGAGTTGATCAAGTATGGCGACTTCGAGTCTTGGGTTACGCGTACAATTAAGGAGAGTGGTATCATTGGCGGTAAGACCAAGACGCTGCTCGAAATTGGCCCCAACATGAAGTATGCGCCCAAGGTATACAAGAACCAAGGTGGCTCACCCTGGGGTACCAGCAACATTTACGCCCACGTGAAGGGCATCTCGAAGACCAATACCAGCGTCTACAGGGACGTGCACAACGGCGGCTCCTGCGTGAAGCTGCAGACCCACATCGAGGGTGTAAAGGTTATGAAGCTGATAAATATCCACGTGATTGCCGCAGGCTCGATCTTCCTGGGCGATATGGTGGAGCCCATTACCAGCAGCTCTAACCCCATGCGCTACCTCAATCCGGGCATACCCTTTACGCGACGCCCCAAGGCCGTGAAGTTCGACTACAAGGTGTTCCTGTCCGACTCGGCCAACATCATGAAGACCGGTTTCCGCTCCAAGACACTTAACTACAAGGACTATTGCGACGTGCAGTGCATTCTGCAGAAGCGATGGGAGGACGAGGACGGAAACATTCATGCCTTGCGCGTGGGTACCATGATACATCGTTTCACCAATTCCACCAAGGGCTGGCAGGAAGGCAAGTCGTTCGAAATCAAGTATGGCGACATTACCGGTGAGAGCTACTACCGCAAGTACATGGGACTGGTTACCGGCGACGCATCGTTCTATGCCACGAACAGCCGCGGCAAACAGGTGAAGATATTGGAAGAGGGCTGGGCCGATGCCGACGAGAAGCCCACTCACCTTATCCTGAAGTTTAACTCCAGTTGTGGTGGTGCCTATATTGGCTCGCCCGGCAACACCTTGTGGATTGACAATGTCAAACTCGTCTATTAATACTCCATATTATATGGTTGAAGAGAGGTTGCTGCGACGCAACCTTTCTTTGATTCGGGAAGTGGCCCGCGAGAGTGGGGCAGAGATTATCCTTGCCTTCAAGGCCTTTGCCTTGTGGCGCACGTTCCCCATCTTCCGTGAATACATCGGCCACACCACGGCCAGCAGTCCCTACGAGGCGCGCCTGGCCTTGGAGGAATTCGGCTCGCCGGCCCATACCTACAGTCCGGCCTATACCGAGCAGGACTTTCCCACCATATTGCGTTGCAGCAGCCACATCACTTTCAATAGTATCAGCCAACTCGAGCGCTTCCGCCTCATGATGGACGAATATAATCGGCAGCATCCCGACAGGCGGGTGTCGTGTGGACTGCGCGTCAATCCCGAGTACAGCGAGATAGAGACCGCGCTCTATAATCCCTGTGCCCCGGGCTCGCGCTTCGGCGTCCTTGCCGACGACCTCACTGCCTATAGCTCCGTCTTGCAATCCCCGTTGACGGACTTCGTCGAGGGCTTCCACTGCCACAACCATTGCGAAAGCTCCGCCGAGGCGCTGCAGGAAAGTCTGCGCCACCTCGAGGCCAAGTTCGGTCAGTGGCTGCCCAAGCTTCGTTGGCTCAATCTGGGCGGCGGTCACCTCATGACACGTAAGGACTACAACGTGGAGCTGCTTGTTCGGATCATCCGCGACCTGCGCATGCGTTACCCAAATCTGCGTGTCATTCTGGAACCCGGCTCGGCCTTCGCCTGGCAGACGGGGCCCTTGGTGTCCTCCGTTGTCGACATCGTGGAGAACCACGGCACGCGAACTGCCATCCTCGACGTCAGTTTCACCTGCCACATGCCCGACTGCCTTGAAATGCCTTATCAGCCTGCCGTGCGTGGAGCTGTCAGCCTGCAGGAGACCGACAACCCCGACCCCGCCACGCGCCCGCCCCATGTCTATCGACTGGGCGGAAACAGCTGCCTCTCCGGCGACTACATGGGCCTGTGGCAGTTCGACCACGAACTACAACTGGGCGAGCAAGTCATCTTCGAGGATATGATACATTACACCACCGTCAAGACCACCATGTTCAACGGTATACAGCACCCTAGCATTGTCCTGCGCCACCTCGATGGCAGCGACGAACTGCTGCGCCGCTTCACCTATGACGACTATCGCTCCCGCATGTCATAGCCTGCCGCCCCTGCTTCATTAGCATAGATATCCTCGCCCAGCCCCCTCGTGGAGGCTATATTTTGGCTTGCGATGAAGTATTTTTGAAAAAAGTAGGGAGAATGTTTTGTCAGTTCAAAAGAAAGTCGTACCTTTGTACCCGCAATTCGGTGGAATTGACTAAGAAGAATTTGAAATCTTGCAGAAAGTTTCATAGGAAAATGCGGCAATAGCTCAGTTGGTAGAGCACAACCTTGCCAAGGTTGGGGTCGCGAGTTCGAGTCTCGTTTGCCGCTCTTTCAGAATCTTCTTAGAAGTTAGTAAATACTTGTTGCCCAGGTGGCGGAATGGTAGACGCGCTCGTTTCAGGTGCGAGTGTTGAGAGACGTGCAGGTTCGAGTCCTGTTCTGGGCACATACAATGTGATGGAGAGGTGGCGGAATGGTAGACGCGCTACTTTGAGGTGGTAGTGCCGCGAGGCGTGGGAGTTCGAGTCTCCTCCTCTTCACACAAGACATCAAATTTCACTCAATCATATTTCCTCCCCGTCAAGGGGATTTCTTTTTTTATGGTGGGGGCGTTCCTTCACCTTTCTTCGGCTCAGTAGAAAATCCGTGGGGATAAAAATTGCTTCATGAAATAATGATTATCTTTGTATCATGGAAAATGATTATCTCAAAGCCATAGTAAGTGTGGTGTTGCCAGCCCAGATACTGGATTACTTTATCGTAGTTGGAGTTGAACAGAGTAAAACGGAGATTCACATCAGTTTAGACGAGTGTAATAACAAGGACTTGTCCGATGACATTCATTTTGAATCAAAGGGCTTTATGGAACCTGTCAATGTCACAGACTTTCCCATAAGGGACCATAAGGGCTCAGTAGAAAATCCGTGGGGATAAAAATTGCTTCATGAAATAATGATTATC
>SAMEA3663184__coassemble_22_pt1 | contig 77976 bp, 59 predicted proteins | sample SAMEA3663184__metabat2_low_PE_010 | metagenome-assembled genome bin SAMEA3663184 (sample SAMEA3663184) | pig gut metagenome | biome: pig gut; feature: pig-associated habitat; material: faeces | place: Denmark | collected 2012 | reverse complement strand
AGGGCAAGCACGATGGTAAGTAGTTTGTTCATAGATGTTTTGGTTTGTTAGGAAATAATCGTAATCTTGGGCTCTTGTGGCACACCGCTGGTAGGCTTTGTGACACGCGTTTCAAGAGCGGGGAATAAGTATCGAAGAGTCGCCGTAGCTGAGGAAGCGGAACTGGTGGGACAGGGCGTAGTCGTAGACGCGATGCCAGTCGTCACCGATGAAGGCGCTTACCAGAAGCAGAAGTGTCGATTGGGGCTGGTGGAAATTTGTTATCATGCGCTCCACAATCTTGTATTTGTAACCAGGCACGATGATGATTTGCGTGCTGGCGTGCAGCGTATCCAGTTCGTGAGCGTCCATGTAGGAAAGCAAGGCCTGAAGGGGCCCCACCCCCGCCCCTTCCCGTGGGGAGAGGGGAGTGGATAGCTCCGTCTCATAGGGTTCCCATTGTCCTACATGCATTTCCTCTTCGCCCCTCATGGCCCGCAGCCCCAGCCAGTAGAGGCTCTCGAGGGTGCGCACGCTCGTCGTGCCAACGGCGATGGCTCGTCCGCCGTGCTGAATCAGTTTTTCGATGGTGCTTCTGTTGACGGCGATATGCTCGGTATGCATGTCGTGGCCACCGATGTCGGTCGATTTCACGGGCCTGAAGGTGCCGGCCCCCACGTGGAGCGTCACTTCCTCGCGTTCCACGCCTCGGCGGTCCAGTTCGTCAAGCACCTGTGGGGTAAAGTGCAGTCCGGCGGTGGGGGCAGCCACGCTGCCTTCAATTTTCGAGTACACCGTCTGGTACGTCTGCTTATCGCTCTCCTCGGTCTTGCGGTTGAGGTAGGGTGGAATGGGTAGTTCGCCCATGGCCTCCAGCACCTCCGACCATGTCCATTCGCCATTCCATCGGAAGTCCACCCAATGACTTGTACCGTGGGCTTCGCCGCGCTCGGCCGTGATGGTTACACGCTCGCCGCGTATGTCCACCTCGGCTCGCAGAGCGCCCTGCTTCCACTTCTTCAGTCCGCCCACCATGCAGAACCAGGCCGTCTGGCCACGCTGGGCAAAGTTTTCCTGATATTCGGCAGGTTTTGCGGGTTCCAGTACAAGAATCTCCACGCGTGCGCCCGTTCCCTTATAAAAGAAGAGGCGCGCCTGTATGACGCGCGTGTTGTTCATCACCATGAGCGCTCCCTCGGGAATGAGCGATGGGATGTCGTAGAAGTGGCGCTCGCTTATCTCGCCTTTGTCGTAGATGAGCAGTTTGCTCTGGTCGCGCTGTGCCAGAGGGTACTTGGCAATGCGTTCGTCGTCAAGTTCATAGTTATAGTCCTTTATTTGAATACTTCTGGGGTCTTTCATCCGTGTATAAGTTAAAATCGCTACGAAGTTACGAAATAATCATTGAAATTCCTTATATTTGCAGGCACGAGATACCATAAAAAAACTTAAAACACAATACCATGAGAAACTTGATGAGAATCGGTGTGGCCCTGCTCATACTGTGGCCAACCCTCGTGAAAGGTCAAGCCTGGAACCGCGAGGCCTATCCCGATTACAATCCCAACCTCACGAATCCTGACCTAACGCTTGTGAAGTTCGTCAGTCAGACTATGCGGAACACGGCCGGCAAACCCATGACTCGTCGTCAGGCACGAGCTATGGCCGCATCGGCCGGCTTGCCCGACCATGTAAACAATGCCGAAACGAAGTACTTCCCGCCAGTCTTCAACCAGGACGGTGGCTCGTGTGGTTCGGCTTCGCGCATCTGCTACATGTTCACCCATGAGATCAACTCCTATCGCGACCTCAATAGTAGCACGGCAGAGAACAACTATCCCAGTCATTTCGTGTGGTTGCTCACTTATGGCGGCTCGTCAAAAGACGACTTTGTGACCAATGTGGGTGTGCCCACCTCCGCAACCTATGGAGGTCGCACCTACAGCCGCATCTACGGTAATTACGACTGGGACAGCGACTGCTTCGGATGGATGCAGGGATATGACAGATGGCTGTCGGCCTTCAGTAACCGCATGACCACTCCGACTCAGGTGCCCTATAACCTGGGTACTGAGGAAGGTCGCCTGGCCGCCAAGGCATGGCTATACAACCATGCCGGCGACACCTCGTTCAAGTCAGGCGGACTCATCGGCCTTGGCGTGGCCTCGGGCGGAAACTGGCAAAAGATTCCCCAAACGAAGCAAAACGATGCGCTGGGCGTGACGGGCAAATACTACGTGAAGGCCTGGGGCACAAGCGTTGACCATGCCCTGACGATGGTGGGCTACGACGACCGCATCGAGTTTGACCTTGACGAGAATGGTGTCTTTGGCGAGGAAGACAAGGACGAAGTGGGTGCCTGGATTATCGTAAACTCTTGGGGCACAGGCTGGTGCAACGGCGGCTTTATTTATTGTCCCTATGCCATGGGCGGCCCAGCCGTCAATAGCGAAGGAAAACTTACCGGATTCTGGACGGGTGAGCTCTACCATACCCGCAAGGACTATCGCCCGTTGCGCACCATCAAATTGAAAATGGACTACTCGCGACGCAGCGAACTACTGCTGCAAGCTGGTGTAAGCAGCGACCTCAATGCTACCGAGCCCGAGCGTATTATCTCGATGGACCACTTTAAGTATGCTGGCGACGGACATAACGGCGATACCAACCCGGCACCCGAAACGCCCATGCTCGGCAAGTGGGCCGACGGCAAGATGCACACCGAACCCATGGAGTTCGGTTACGACCTGACCGACCTCAGCAGCGACTACGACCGTAACCAATCGCTCAAGTACTTCTTCATCGTGAATACCCGCAGTTGGGGGCTTGGCGAAGGACATATCTACGAAGCCAGTATCATGGATTACGAATATGACCTTGAGGGTGTTGAGGTACCCTTCGACCTGGGCGAAACAGGCGAAGTAGAGGTAAAGAGTGCCGGCGAGAAGACCATCATTAGCGTGATAGTCTATGGCGCCTCATACAATGCCCCTCAGAATGTGGCCGTATCGAACGGGCAACTGCGCTGGGATGCCCCCATACCATCGGGTCATACCCTGGAGGGCTACACCATATACCAGGGCGACCAGAAACTGCTTACGCTCAACGCTTCCACGCGTTCTTATGACCTGAAGGAAAGCGGAAGCTATGGTGTTGTTGCCGTCTACGAGGGTGGGGTGGAGAGTAGTCGCGCAACGGCCAATAGCCCCATTGCGAAGCAGTCGCCCAATCTGGTGACAAATTTCAAGAAAGGTGGCTTCATCATTCCCGGTATCTTTAACTCCAGCTACGAGGAGTGTACCATCGAGTACTATATCAAGCCTAACAGTCTAATCAATTATAACAACATGTTCGGCCCAGGATGGGGCACGTTCTATGGCCATTGTAACTCCGACGGAACCTTGTCGGTAGGCTGGAACACGGGCGGACACCGCATTGATGCTACCAGTGCCAAACTTTCAGTCAACACCTGGTCTCACGTGGCAATCGTGGTAAAGGGAAACAAACTTACGGCCTACATCAATGGTACTGCTGCCGGCTCCGTCGGCAGTGGCACCTATAGCGGCATTGGTGGTTTTGGAAATCTGGTGTTCAGCAATGCCGGAAATAACTACCAGGATGCCTCGTACGACGAGATACGTATATGGAACTGTGCTCGCACGGCCTCCGAGGTTAAGTCGACATACAACCGCGAGTTTTATGGTGAGGTGCAGCCCGACGGACTGATAGCTTACTACAAGGGTGACGTTATCGAGATTGACGGGCAGAGCTACCTGCGCGACTGCATCGGCGCCCATCATGCGATGATTACCAACGCAAACTTTAATGAAGAAACACCGAGTTCGAACCCGTCGCTCCTGAGACCAAGAGATAGGACAAACATCCTGAGCATCAACGAACCCGTGAAAGTTAATGCCAACGTGCCCGTAAAGCTCACCACAAATCGGGGTGATGCCATACGCACGCTGGTGTGGAACATCCCTGATTTGGGTATCACCGACTGGTATATCACCTCTCCGACGGTCACCTTCCCTAAGGCTGGCACCTACAAAGTGCAGGTGACGGGCTACGATTACGAGGCCGACGCTTCGGGTGACGACGCTCAAGCGCGAGAGATTACTGCAGAGCTTGACCTCACGGTGGGCGATGCGCCGGCACTTGATGCCGATTTCACCATAAGCGCCACAGAGGTGGGCAGTGGCGAGCACGTGAGCTTCAAGGTGAGCAACTTCGTGCAGGGTTACGTCTACGAGTGGTCGATGCCTGGAGCTGACGTCGAGAAGGTCAACACTCCAATAGCTGGCGCCACATTCCAGAAACCTGGAGACTATGAAGTTACACTTACTGTAACATCACCTTCGGGCGAAAAGAAACAGAAAACTCAGGTCGTTAGCGTTAGCGCCATCATGCCAGAAGCAGACTTTGCCATCAGCGAGGCCATAATCATGAAGGGAGAGACAACGAAACTAACCAGCACATCGAAGCACTATCCTACGAATCTGACATGGACACTGAACGGAACCATACAAAAGACTACCGTCAAGGGTTACGAAACCTATGAGTTTACACCCGAAGAGCCTGGTGTCTATGATGTTACGCTTGAAGCATCGAACGCCAAGGGCAGTCACAGCAAAACGCAGGAGCGTGCTCTCGTGGTTACCAATGCCGATTCAAAGAATGGTCTAACCTTCGGTTCTGCTGCCACGCTCACTCTGTCGAAGCCTATCAGCGATGATGCCGAGATAAAGAAACTCACCATCGATTGGTGGATGTTCCCCGAAACCCTGGCTGCTCCCATGACCATGGGTGAAGGATACTCCTCTTTCCTCATCTATAGTGACGCAAGCGGATGTCTGCACTTCCTAAACGGTAGCAGGGATGTCAAGAGCAGTGCCGGTTGCGTGGTGGCCGGTCAGTGGCACCATTATGCTGTGACCTACAACGCTGGAACGGTTACGTTCTATCGTGATGGAAAACAAATCTCGTCGGCCAGTGGTGCCGGTGGTAGTATCAGCCGCCCAGAAACGTTTGCTATCGCTCTGTCGGGCCGCATCGACGAGTTCCGCATCTGGAATGCTACACTCACACTCTCTATCCTGCAGTCGTTGTGCAACCAACCCATCGAAGATCCCGAATACTACATTACGGGTGATAAGAAAAAATACTACTTGCGCCTTTACTACCAGTTCAACCAGAGTTCGGGTGATGTGACGGATGCCACTTCATACGGCAATACGGGCATTCGATCGGGCTTCGGTCCCGAAGGCGACTCCTGGGGCTTGTCGAAGGGAGTCTTCTGCTTGAACTTCGGTCGCAAGCAGGATGATGTTGTCATAGACGGAATCAATGGCATTGAAGAACAAGTTACCCCGTCAACATCAGCTCGCCGCGGCATCTATGACATGAGCGGACGACGCATACAGGGCAGTGATGCTTCCCTGCGTCCCGGCCTCTACATCATTGACGGCCGCAAGGTGGTCATAAGGTAAGCGTAGACAAGTCATAACGAAAAGAAAACCCCGCTGTCACTGACGACAGCGGGGTTTTTCCTTTAACTATGCCGGTGGATTAGCGAATCACAACCCGACGGCCATTGATGATGTATAAACCCTTCTGGAGTTTCGTGCTGTTGAGACGGCGGCCGCTGAGGTCATATATTCCGTGAGCAGCACTGCGGTTGTTCTGGCTCGGAGCAATTTCTTCAATGCCAGTTGCGGGCACTTCCTGGTTGCCGAAATATTCCAACTTGAAGTAGTCGATGAAGGGCATCTGGCCGCTTCGGCCGGGCAATTCAAGGTGGAAGCCAAGCTTAATGTCACCCTTATCCTCGAGCGTGAAGGGCAGGCCTACTTCAAAGTAACCCGATTCCTTCAGCATATAGTCGATAAGGCTGCCGTTACCATGACGATAGTCATATTCGTTAGTCATGGCCATCATGCTTTCCAGTGTCAGGCCTTTTTCCTCGTCCTCGTAGAAGAAGGGGTGAATGTCGGTACTGTCGTTGTTGGCATATGCCTTGCAGCTTGTCATGTAGTTACCAAGTTTCTCTGCGGTATAGTTGCCGGTTGCGTAGTTCATGTCTACACGAATAGATGCATTGGCCTTGAGCAGGTAATTGCCAGCAGGCATGTCTGACAGTATCTGATAGAAGTCCTGGGTCAGCTCCATGGTCGTTGAACCACCAAACCACCAGTAGGGACAGTCAGTGCCAGCTGGCAGTTCGCTGCCTTCGCTGGCAGTCCAACCTTGAGCGGCATCGATGTCGAAGGATGGGTTGGCGAGTAGGTTTGTAAAGTCGAATGACTTGCCGTCCTTGGGGGAAACACCGCTGAGGTAGAATTCCTTGATGCTTTCTTCAATCTTTGCCAGAATGTTGTCGATGTATTCGGCAGTAGCACTTTCGTCGGTGGGGTTCTGCAGGATATATAAGCCTTCGCCTAACCAAGTCGACAATTCCAGTGATGCAATGTCTATGCCGTTGGGATCAACACTTTCGATGATGGCCTGTGCATTGGCAATAGCATCCTTAAGTGTGGTGAAACGCTCGCCCAGCACAGCTGCGGCCTTGTCTTCCATATACTTGTCCTTAGGACCGACGAAGAGCAGTTCCACTTCGTCCCATCCAATCCAGTTTGCATCGGTTGAGGCATCGATGTAGAGTCCAAAGCTCAGTTCGCCGCCGTCTTCGTTGAGTTCAGTAGCCAGCTCATAAATCTGAGCAACGCCGTTGGCTGTGTGCACGTCCACACTTTGGTCGTTGAGGCGCAGGGTTACGCCGCTGACCTTCAGGCCGGCTTGGTCCTGACGGGTTGCCAGGGCAGCCGCCTTCAAGATGTAGTATCCCTTGGGAAGTTCCAGACCATCGGGCAGAGTCGTTACGACTTTGCGGGCATGGTTCTCCTGTCCGTAGTCGGTATTATTCACCCAGCATTCCATAAAGGGTGCGGTAAAGTTCGTGACGCTTCCGGTGCTGTTAATATGAAGACCGGGGTTTGCTCCCTCTAAGAGGATGTCCCAACCTTCGGTGCTGCTCATGTCGCCATTGGTAATCACGTTGGCAGGGTGGGAATAGCTTGCGTTTTTGCTGCGGAAGGATGCTTCAGCCTTTTGCAGTGCTTCCAATGCTGCGTCAAGTCTGTCAGCACCATCTTCAGCCGTACCTTCCTCGACGTTGTTTTCAAGTACGTCGGCCACGGCTTCCTTGGCGTTGGTGATGGCTTCCTTGAAGGCGTCGAGTCCCTCGGTCAGTTCACCGCTTGCTGCCAGAACCTCAGCATCGGAAATAGCAATCGTCAGATTGACGTAGCTACGGTTGTAGTTGTTAAATTGCTTGATGACAGCATTCAGCTCATTTACGGCTGCGGTGACGATTTCGGGATCGGTCTCCTCAAGTGCAGCTTCAGCTGTGGCGATGGCTTTCGTAAGCTCGGGGCGGAAGAGGGGAGCATCCAGACGGTCCAGTTCGTTGCGGGCTGCCGTCAGGGCACCGTTAAGCATCTCGATGGCAGCTGCCAGTTTCTCGGCATTCACGATATTATCATACTCTTCCTGGGAACCCATGAAGTAAAGTGTGATGTTATCCATACCTAACCAGTTGACGTTAAGATCAGCGTAGCGGAAACCGATAGTCAGTGTATCTCCTTTTTCGATGTCAGTGTCGATACCGAAGTTTACTGCTCTTACTCCTTTGAGTACATCAGTCAGGCCAATCTCCACGACTTTGTCGTTGAGGTAGAGCTCTGCGCCGTAGGCTTCTTCCAAGTCGGCAGTCTTTTGGCTGATGACAAAGACGTCGGCAGTCATGCGATAGTGACCGGCGGGCAAATTGGCTATTTTCTGATAGATGTTGCCCGAGCCGCCGAGCGACGTAGCATTAGCCCATCCCTCAATGAACTTCGAGATGGTGGTGCTGCTGGTACTGGCGTTGCCTGGTGTGCGAGCATTCTCCTTGAAGCCAGTCGACACCCAACCCGTGATGGTTGTGGCGTTCGTAACGTCCTTGTCAAACGAAGGATTTTGCACCTTCTCGGTTGCATTGACGGGGGTATTGTTGGTAATAAACTCGTCAATAGCTGATTGAAGGGTGATTGTTGCTGTGCGAACCTCCTCGTCGTTGGTCAGATCTTTAATAGTTTCTTCGGCAGTCTCAATAGCACTTTGCAGAGTGACTTGCCCTGTGGTATAGTGCTCGTCGGCTACGATAAACTTGGCATCCTCGATTACTGCGAGGAACGATTTGGTGTGGACGGGAGTTGTTGGCTCCTCATCCTGTGCCATAACACTGGCAGCAGTGCATAGCATCACAGAAAGAAAAAGTAAAGTTTTTCTCATGTTTGTTGCTTGTTAGTTAGTTAATTTAATATTAAAGAATATGGATGTCGTGAAAAGATTTGTGTTATATCGTCAGTACGACCTCAACTGGGCAATGGTCGCTTCCCATGATTTCGTTGTGGATGGCAGCCGATTGTAGTTGTGGTACAAGCCGGTTACTTACGATGAAGTAGTCGATGCGCCACCCGGCATTTTTCTCGCGGGCACGGAATCGGTAGCTCCACCACGAATAGGCATCGGTTAGGTCGGGGTAGAAGTGACGGAACGTGTCGGTGAAACCGCTCTCGAGCAATGTCGTCATCTTCATGCGCTCTTCGTCAGTGAATCCTGCATTCTTTCGGTTTGTCTTGGGATTCTTTAGGTCAATCTCCTCGTGGGCAACATTGAGGTCGCCACATAGGATTACGGGCTTTTTGCTATCGAGTTTGAGCAGGTATTGGCGGAAATCATCCTCCCACTGCATACGATAGTCGAGCCGGCGCAGCCCGTCTTGGCTATTCGGAGTATAGCAACAGACGAGGTAGAACGACTCGTACTCAAGTGTTATGAGACGACCTTCGTGGTCGTGCTCGTCGATACCCATTCCATAAAATACGCCAAGTGGCGCGTGCTTAGTGAATATGGCTGTTCCTGAATACCCTTTCTTGTCGGCATAGTTCCAAAAACTATGGTATCCAAGGAAAGCTATGTCCAACTGTCCCTCCTGCATCTTTGTTTCCTGCAGGCAGAAGAAATCAGCATCCAGCGCCTCAAAGGCTTCAGTGAAGTTCTTGCCGGCAACAGCACGGAGACCATTGACGTTCCAACTGATAAATTTCATCGTCCGATAGCTATTTTCTTACCATTAACAATATAGATGCCAGGCATAAGGCCTTGATGGAACTTGGCATAGGGCACCTGCTTACGAATGAGAATACCGTTGATGGTGTATACGTTCACCAGTGTGTCGGTCAGCTCTGTCATATCTACACGGTCTGGCTTACCATAGTCCTCGTCAGGTTCGATGATGTCATTGGACAAATCATATTTTGTGAGGTGGGTGTAGATGTAGTTTGCACGTTTCGTCAGCCAGTTCTTGGCATTCGATGTGTGGGTGGCATAGTTCTTGCCATCGCCCCATAGGTAGCCTTCATCACCAGCGTAATTATGTTCGAGTGAGGGACGGGCATACTCAAAGTATTCATCGCAGTACTCGATAAGCTCATCCAACTTGCCGCTTTCGATAAAGTCTGTCCAAAGTCGGTAGTACTCTTTCTTTACCTTTTCGCTATTGCGCAGAAGATCACGGAAGAAGGGATACCCCGTGTTGCTGCTTGACATATAGTAAAAGAGGTCGACATCGGCGCCCGTGATATAATAGTTTTTCCCACGTTCGTAGCCGAAAGACCAGTCGAAGTCCCATACGGGCCCGAGGTTCCATAGAGAGTCGGCCTCAATGTTTTCATTGTAGATAAACCAACTCTTGGGATGCATAAGTTCTTCATTACGGACCAAGTCGGTAACCAACATCGCGCGCACCACGGATTGTACGTCGAATTGCGCATTTTCGGAGTCGTACTTCAGGCCATATGTGAAGTCGGAGAAGCTGCTTATGATGCCGCTTGTAGTGAGACTGGTGACTGTGGTTTCATCCGTAAAGTCGGGCTCCTTAATCTTTACGGGAAGACGGTATGTATTCTCCCTATATATTGTTTCGTCGCTGTACGTATCCAGTTCCAGCATTACGGCGTTAGTCTCGTCAGCAATGTCGACGCTATTGTTGTTGAAACCAACCTTCTCTGTAAAGTTGTATGAACCACGATATTGGTTGTTAATATATAGCTCAACTGGCACGATGTGGTTGCAACCACGTGTCTCCACCATGTCGGCCACCTTCATGGCCAAGGCGTTGGTGGTCATCGAGCCTGTATTCTTGTTGCAGAGCAAAACCCACGACTTGCCCTTTGTCATGCCAAGCGGCTTTAGTTTCTCTGCAAATTTTATGCGGTAGGGATTCTTGCTCCAGGCATTATCTGTCCATGTTGAATTACCTCGTCCCTTGATTTGCATCGGGGTCTCCTCCATGTCGGGGTATACGCCTCCTCCGTCAATCTTAATGGTAGCTTCCTCGTAGTAGGTCTTGCCGTAACGTCCAATCCACATCGAACTGCTCCATGTTTCGCGGTCGCCAAACCAAATGTCGATGCGTGGCACATTATAGGGCGTTGTGGGGTGGTCGGTCAGGTAGTCTACCTCCACGTCATAGTCCCGACCATAGGGATAGAATCCTTTCTTGTATTCTGCGGGAGAAATCAATGTTGGTTCTTCTGGCTCATAGTCTGGGTTCTCCTCAACTTTATAAAGTGAGAACTCACTAAGCACAAGATAATTCTTGTGCATGCTGGATGTCAATTGCAGTCGCAGTCGTTGGTATGACTTACCAGCGGTAAGAATTGGACTGCTGTAGGTGGCATCGGCTCCGGTGGGCAGTTGGTCTTTCTCTGAGTCGAATGTCTTAATTTCGTCCCAGACCACTCCGTCATTGCTGCCTTGCAGAATGAAGCTCAGCGGGGCATAGGAACCTGAGTTGCGCGTGGTATATTCGAACTTGAGGCGGTATAACGGCTCAGGCAGAGCAACTTCCAGATAAGGCCACTGGCTGACTCCATCGCCATAGTATGCTCCCTCATACCACGTGAGCTTCTGGTATTTGCCCTCGCCCCAGGTGGAATGGAAAAATGTGTTATGGTCGCCGTCGAGCAAGTTTGCAGGGTCCTCCCCGTGGTTGCTTGGTGCGTTAGTGCTAAACATATCTGCTGTAAGCGCCACCTTCGTCTTCAACCACATTTTGTCTTCACTCACCTCTTCGGGAGAGCTCCACATCTCGTCTTTGACTTTCGTTGTCTTGTACAGATATTGTTTCGGGTATGCTACGGTGTAGCGAGTGGGCGTGTCAAATCTGCGTCGTGTCTGCTTGCTGTATTGTCGTTCTCCGTTGACATATGCCATTGCTCCGTCGCTCACCTTGAAAGAGGGAGTCAGACGCTTGCCAATACAGCCGACCTTTACTGATATTTTACCATTTATGCTGTCTATCACGCCCTCGGCATCGGTAAACAATTGGTCGTTGAATTTGTTATTGAATTTGAAACTTTCCATCTTGGGCTTCAAGCCTTTGTATTGTGTGCCTTGACTCACGATGTGTGACTTGGCGATGCCCACAATGGTATCACCTTTCAATTTTAGGTTTATGAAGGTGCCATCGTCGTCCCACTGCTCGATGTACTCTCGTGGTATGATTATGCTTTGGCTGTCTGTCAACTCAAAGAATACCGTATCCTTCGTTTCTTCTGCCATCGTGGGAAGAAGGGCTGTGGCCAATAAGCATATTGCTGATATGACAAAACGTTTCATGTTTCTCATGTTTTGTTCGATGTGGCTAGGCTCTTATCTTAAATATTTTGCCAGCTGGCTGTTGCATTGTAATAGGCCCTTGGCAATATTATGTGCATTGAGCTGTGCTCCCAGTTTGCTGGTGTGGGTATGGTCTTTCTTGTAGTAAGCCTGCGTTGCCTCGCGCCCCAATTTGTCGAAACTGTCCGCTGACAGGTTGTGCAGGTCTAAAAACTCGACACCCGTTTCCTCCACCACGTCGCGATACCAATGCCCAAACGAGTCGTTGCGTCGTTCAATCTTTCCATCGGTCCATTCGTTGCGGGGCGTCAGACTCACGAGGATGGGGGTGGCTCCCTTTTCCCTTACGTCGTCAATCATCTTCCTGAGGTACCAGCCGAACGTGTAAACCACTTCGTTTCGTACCTCTTTATCTGTACGTACGCGATAAACATGACTGGAATCGGCAGTGCCCATTATGTCGTTTCTTGCTTTGCCGTAATCCAGTTCCTTGCCGGCATCGTTATGTCCGAACTGAATGAGCACGAAGTCGCCTGGTTGCAGGTCGTTTATGACTTTGTCCCAACGTCCTTCGCGTAAGTAAGAACGGCATGAACGTCCGGCTTGGGCTGAGTTCTGTACTGTGATGCGGTCCGTGTCAAAGATTGTGGCGGCCTGGCTGCCCCAGCCCCACATACCATCCTCTTCCTTGTCGGTGTTCTTTACGGTGCTGTCGCCGGTGATGAATACCACGGGCTTGCCCTTTTGACGACGGACACCCGTCGTGGGCCGTTCAGTCTTCATCATGCCGTGCAGGGCCTTCACTTCGGGGTGATTACACATGAGCAGTCCGTCGGCTGCCGACCGTGCGTTCAGTTGTGCGCCGAAGGCCGAGGTATGGATATGGTCGAGATAAAAGTGATAGTTGAACTTCCATTCCGACATCCGGTCATATTTCGATGCAGAGATTTCATTCAGGTCGACGAAGGGACAGTTCAATTCTTCGGCAATCTGGCGAGCCCACAACCCAAATGTCTGATCTACGCGTGCCACCCGCTTGATGCCTGAAGCGGAAGGAGTGGTGTCGTAAGCATTTCGTGGTGTAAGGCTCATCAAAATGGGATGTGCCCCCAGGGCTCGTGTCTCACGAACGAAACGTCGCAGATATTCACCGTAACTATAAACAGTCTCCTTTTCTTTGGTTTCCTTTATGACTACGTTTATCGAATCGGTTGCCGATATACCTCGTATGGTGGCCCGGGCGCGCCCCGAGTCGAAGGGACCGTTGTCGTTGTGGCCCAATTCAATGATGACATAATCCCCGGGTCGTATGCCCTTCTTAACATCGGGCCATAGACGGCGGTAGAATGTGCGGCTGCTTGTTCCTCCAAGTGCTTGATTCTCTACGGTAATCTGATTCTCATCGAAGTACTCGTGAGCATAATAGCCCCATCCCCATTGGCCGTTGTCGCCATTGCCGAGCGTGCCGGTGCGCATGGTGCTGTTTCCCACTAAGAAGAGCACGGGGTTGTTGCCCTTTCGACTGCTTCCCGCTTTCGGACGTGCTGTTTGAGCCTTCTCCAGGGAATCAAGAGTAAGGTCTACGACTTTGTTGACGTCTTCCATCGGACGATAATCGTTCTGTGCCTGTATGGATACGCACGCTGTAAGGGCTATGATGGCTGTAATTATTCTTTTCATGGTATGATTTTATAGGCTTTGTCTATAGATTGCGACATCGCGACAAAGATACGAAAGAAAATTTGAAAGACAAACTCTTATCCATAAAAAAACACCTGCAGCGCTTTGGGATGCAGGTGTCTATCGTGTTGTATAGCTTCCTTCGATACGTAATTACTTTACCACAATTTTCTTGCCGTCTTTGATGTAAATACCCTTATTGGGACGACGAACAATCGTGATTCCATCAATACGATAGTAGCGTTCAGAGGATGACTGGTCGCCAGCGATGCCTGTGATGCCGTCGGGGTCGGCAACCACACGCAGTGTCCCGTCGTTTGCAAGTGTGGAGATATCCCAAAGCAGGCCGGGGGCCGGGCGCTCTGGTTCAAATGTGGGTGTGCCGGATAGCGTGATAGTGGCATCGCCTGTGAATATTTTTATTTCGTCCCCATCCTTTAATTCATTATCCCCGATTAGCGTAATCTGTAGGGTGGGGGAAGTGAGAGCGACGCGGCTTGACACTTTCAGGGCATCATTGCGGACAATCGAGCTTGTGGGGCGCACCTTTATGTTGAGAATACCCCCAGAGGCCACGGTAAGTGTGCCGTTAATGGTAAGTGTGCCTACGGTGGTGGCGTTGTTCGCTACGGTCAGTGTGCCGCCACGCTGTATGCTTACGTTACCCGTCTGGCCGCTTCCGCCCAATGTCGCGCTTGAATATACTGTGGTTGTGGCGGTAGTAACTGCCGCTGACGTATTGGTGGCATTCACTCGGCCGGCACGGATGTTTAATGCGCCGCTGCTGCTGCCGGAAAGGGTTAGCGTGCCCTCGCCATACTTATTAAGCGTGCCTGTAAACTTGCCTGCATAGGTGTCGCTCTTGCCCAGATAGCCCACATTCCATGTTCCCGTGGAGAGCGTGGCGTCCGAGGCAGTGCTGCTGAGGCTTCCTATCTTGGTGGTAAGATTCGTTTCGGTTCCGCTTTGGCTTTGGGTGTGAACGGCATATACCCCTGCGCCCAGTTTAAAGGTTGCTTTCGAAAGGTCGGTGGCGGCAACAATGCGGAACTGCCCACTTGTGACGTTGATGGTACCTTCAAAATTTGCCGTATTCATCGAGAAGTCACCTCGCACGTAGGGGAAACTGATGTTCAAGGTTCCTGCACCAAGCAGGGTTCCCTGAATTTTGCATCGCTGCCCGGTGTTCATGGTCAGCGTCTTTCCGCTGTTGATGGTGAGCTTATTTTGGAAGGTGGGCACAGCGCTGCTGCTATTATTATTAAATATGGTAATAGAGCTGTTGCCCGTAACCTCAATGGGTGATGTGGCTGTTCCAAAGGTAGTGCGCCAGGTTCCCATTGCCAGTGTTCCTGCTTTCAGTATGGTCGCCTTGTAGCTGTTGCTGCCGTCATAGGTTAGGTTCAGTTGTCCGCTACCGGTCTTGTGCAGCACGCCCTTGCTTCCGGCAACAAGCCCCTTGAAGGCTGTTACGCCACTGCCAATCTGAATGGTGGCGGTGTCGTTGAGCATGATGCCTCGGTTGGTGGCGGTGTTCGCGTTGTTGACGATGAGCGTAGCCTTTCCTATCTGGAAATTGCTTGTAGCCGTTGATGCAGCTCCGATGCAGCTTGGCAGACCGCCGTCGGCCAGTTCGCTCACGGTTACGGTGCCGCTGTTGATGATGGTTGCCCCCGTGTAGTCGCTCTTGTTGGTATTTAGCACCACACGCCCGGCTCCGTTCTTCACGACGTCGCCCGTGCCCGAGAAACCTCCGTTGCCATTCAGCGTAATGGTCTTGGTTTCATTCTCGAAGGTAACTTTTGATATCGGCATGAGATCGTCAATCTGTATGGTGTTCTTAACGGCGTCATCACCGATGATGATTGCATCGCCAGCCACAAATCCTGTTTCCTCTCCTTCTAAGAGGAAGTTATTGTCCTGATAGTTCCATTGGCTACTCTCGGCACCAGTCCAGCGCACGCCGGTTGCGGCCTCGCGCTGCTCTTCGATGACTAACCACAGCGCATTGTCCTCGTTCTTGATGGAGTACATTAGGCCTTTCAGCCCGCGCACGCTGACTCGGTCGATGCTCCCTGTCAGGCTTCCGGTGTATTCCAGCAACTTGTAACTACCGACTTCGGGCAGGGATGTGATGGTGAAGATAAGACTACCAGCCGAGGGCAGGCTCAGGTCGCCCTCCACACGGATGAGGTCGGCAGCCTTGTCGCTGCTGCGCACGTCCATTTCGGCATACAGCCGTTTGTTCACGTTGAGGCCCTTCTTAAATGTGATGACACCAATTGGCGCGGTCTCCGTTCCTGGCATCAGTCGGCCGCCCTCGTAGTTCAGTGCGCCTTCCAGCGTGACATCTCCCTCGATGGTTGCATTGCCCGCCAAGGTGCCACGGGCACGCAGCTCAACGTTACCCTGTATGGTATTGTTCACTTCCAGGATTCCTTCCGATATGTAGGTCTTGCCCGTGAAGTTCATGGGCACGTTCACGATAAGACGTCCTTGCTGGCTCTTCCATAAGTCCATCGTGCCGGCAAGTGAACCACTGCCCTCGAGCGCAACCGTCTGGTTCTTCACCGTCATGGAATAGAGGGTGGACGGCGACATTGTTTGGTTGACGCTGAACTTTTCACCGCTGTAGGTAAGGTCGATGAGTACGCTCTTGCCGTCGGCATACGCGGCGGTGGCTGTTCGGTCGAAGGTGGTGTATTGCCCGTCGGATTTAGCCACCAGATCCGTCACCATCGTGGGAGGGAGCTGGGGGCGCGGCATGTCGTAGCCGAGATAGAATCCCGGGTTGGGACTCTGGTAGTAGCCTTTGGTCGTGCAATCGCCTCGGTAGTGAGGGTCTTCCAGCAGACAGTATATTCGGTTCTCTGTAGTGGGGTAGTCCGTAGAAACGCCAACGACGCCCACCGTCACTCCATTCTCCTTGTGCAGCAGCACCAGCTCTTCGCGCCAGTCGCCGATGATGTCGCCCCAGAAGGCGGCACGCTTGGCGTAGACCGTAACATAGCGCCAGTTGCTAATCTTGGCAAACTCCACCTCGCGGCCGTTGAAGAAATCTTGAATATAGACATTGTAGTGGCTGTCGCTGCTCTGAACGACCTCGCGGTCCAGTTCGCTGTCCCACCAGATGCCCTCGCAGGGGTATTGGTTCGAGTAGCCCGTGATGAGGTCGCCCTTAGCATCGTAGACGTTGCCGTCCATGGTGGACCACATTTCCCATCCGAGGTGGTTCTTGTCGATGTCCATACACTCGCCACGCCCGATGTCGCCAACGGCTGAGAGGTACCATTCCTTAATAAACTCGCCCGTTCCTGCGTCGTAAAGGACCTGCCCAAGCATGTCGCCGGCATATTGCTGTACGGCAAAGGTCTCCAGTCCTGGGCGCTCGGGGTCGATGTCGCTGATGCGGAATCGGTCGCCGTGGGAAATGCCGGTGTTGAAGAGCACCTTTCCCGTGTGGTCCATGGTGTATCCACCGACCATCATCTCATCACGGCCGTCGCCGTCGACGTCGCCAATGCGGATTTGGTGGAAGGCGGGAGCGCCTGTTGCTTCGTTGAACAGCACCTTCAGTTGGCCGGCCTTTCCGCTCGAGAAGTCGTAGGCAACGCCCAGGTTGTAGTAGTGGTGGTCGCCGCCCGTGCCTCGCATGTGCCATTCCATCACCACGGCTGGATGAATGCCGTCGAAGAAGAATGTGCCCATGTGTCCCACGTGCTTGTTATATTCGTCGCCCATCAGCGAGGCGCGGTTTGTGCGGTTATAGTGGGTGTTGTAGGTCTGTTCCACGCTGGCCTTCTCGCGCCCGGTCATGCCGTCGATAACGGAGATGTAGCGTGGTGCGTTCTTCACGTTTTGGGTCTCGTAGTCCACAATGCCGTCGCCGTCGGTGTCGGCTTTTGTGCTGCCATTCACGTAGAGGCCGAATGTTTTGTTCCCCGAATCCCAGAATTGGGTGCCGTCGGAGGATTGTATGACCACGTCGCCCCGTCCGTCGCAGTCCATGTCGGCAACTGTTATCATGTCGTCTTGTCCTGCGCACGAAAGCTCGTTAGGCCCCAGTTTCACGGTCCACAGGTGTTCCCCCGTGCGAAGATAGCCTTCGACATAGCTGTCCAGGGAGTTCGTCGTGCTTTTGCGATTCACGACGTAGTCCATTTCGCCATCACCGTCGAGGTCCACCGGCCATACGTAGTTCGTGCCAAAATCAGAAGACTTGAGGGGCGACCCTCCCTGCTCGAAGTTGATGCTCATGAACAGATTGCGCATGTCGTAGTTCTCAATCTTATAGGCCGTGCTGGGTGCCGACTCGTTGCCGTCGGTCACCAGTGTTACCGTAACCTCGCTGCCCGTGGGCAGTTTGGCAGCCGTTGTCGAAAAGTTTGTGTTCTTCAGGGGAGAAGTATTCAACTTTGTCCCATTGACATAGACGTTGTACTGGGCATCCTCCGGCTCTTGGGCTAAGCGTCGCCAGGTGACGAGGGCCGATGTTCCATTCTTTACTGCCACTACGCCACGCCCCAATTTGGGCTGTTGGCGTTGGGCATAGGTGTTTTCGCCACTCAGTAGCAGGACGAGTGTGAGCGAGAGTGTCGTAAATGATTTTGCCAGATTCATGGTATGATAAGCATGTTTGTTGTTCCTCTTCTTTATTCCTCAGTCTCGGTGATGCGCCATTGGCCGGTTTCGAAGTTGATGTCGAATTGGTCCGTGTAGTGGAACTGGCACTTGTCGCCTTCGAACGTGATGGGGAAGATGATAATCTTCGATTCGGGCAGCGTGGGGTCCATCCAGCGGTCACCCACATAGAGATAGCTGGTCTGCCGGGTTCCGCGGATGGTGAGTATGGCGGCCACTTGTGTGCGGTAGGCTGTAGCGTCGCCGATGTCCTCGAGGGGTGTCCAGCCGCTGCGCAGGTCGGTGGTGTGCGACACCTTGCACTGGTTAGGCTCCCAGCCCGAGCAGGCCGAGTTGAACATAAAATAGGTATCTCCCACGCGCACGATGGCCGGAGCCTCGCGCCGCTGGTAGGGGAAGAGCTGGGTGTGTTCCACCGGTTGGTGGTAGTCGTCGGACAGTCGGAACAACCCCAGGTGTTGGTTCTCCTCGGTCGTGGAGATGAAATATGTTGTTCCGTCGTTGTCCTGGAAGATGTTGCAGTCGCGGCTCTTGATGCCCATTGGCCGGCCGCTCCATACCAACTGGTAGGCACCGTTCACCGAGTCGCATTCGAAGCATGCAGCCTCAGAGGCGGCATAGTTCCCCGATTCGTAGTGACACCACACGACAAACTTTCCCGTCTTGGGGTTGTGCATCAGTTTCGCACGCTCAATCATGCGCTGCCGACCCAGTTCGGGGGTGCTGACACCGTTTTGGATGATTTTCTTTTCGAACTTCCAGTGCACGAGGTCTGTGCTGCTATATAGGTTGACGTCGGGACGGAAGGCGTTGGAGCGGTCTTCCCCCACCATATACCACGTGCGACCCACTTGGACGAATCCCGGGGCGTGGGCTTGCACGATGCGTCCTTCGGTGTCGGTCCACAGTTGCCCGTTGCGGATGGTTACCCAGTCGTTGCTTGCGTTGAGGATTGTTGCCCACACGGTGCTTGCGACCATCAGAAGGCTCGTGAGGATAAGTTTTTTCATCTTATAGTCAACTTGTTGTTGGTTTCTCCTTGCAAATATACAACTTCTTGGCGAATACTCCCATATACTTCTGTTAAATTGGCTACAAAGGTACGCATTTATGTTAGCAAAACAGTGTAATTGCGGTCATTTTGGTACGAAATATAAAAAATAGCCGCAATTTTATTTAAGATTGAAAGTAGAAGGGTGCGTTGCCGGCGGCTCAGAAAGAGATGAGCTGGCCGCCGTCGCTGCCGGCATATTTCCGCAGCAGCAGCTGGATGTATTGGGCGCAGGCCAGGGTTGTCGCCTGGTTGCCGTCGTATCCGTTGACAATGGCCAGCAGACGGGTGGTCTGGAGAGAGAGCTTTGTGCGCTCGTTGTCGCTGGTGGGGGTGCCAATTCCGCCCACGTCGTCGCGATAGACGGGCAGCCCCTCGATGTTCAGGGGGCCGCGGCCGATGCCTTCGTAGGGCTCACCCGGGCGCCCGATGCCCAGTGTGAGCACGTGGCCCTCAATGCGGTCGGCGTCGAATCCGCCGATGCTGTAGCCGTAGCGGATGGAGGCCAGGTTGATGAGGTCGACCAGGGTGGATACGCGATACAGGTCGTGGCCCTTCAGGGTGCGCCGCACCAGGGCCTCGCCCGAGGGACGGTAGCGGCTGGGGTCCTTGCCGCATCGTTTGTAGGCTTCGCGCGTGGCCTCGATGGAGGGCATTTGTTTGATGCTGTCGGTGGTGTAGGTGTTGCGGTATTCGTCGATGAAATGGTCGATTTCTGCCCACAGTGCTTCGTCGAACGCCGTGTTGCGCACGGATGCAAGAACGGCGATGCCCTTGAATTCGGGGCATCGCTGTCTGATTTCTTCGCCAATGATTATCTGCATAATCTCAAATCTCTAATCCCTAATCTCTAATCCCTTCTTCACATTCACGCCGCGGTAGCACTTGGGTGCCTCGGAGGTGTTGCCGGCGGGAACTGCCATCGTGGTGTCGGAGCTGATGGAGTCGTTCCAGGCGTCGTCCATCTTGTTCTGCTTCGTGTAATAGTAGTCGCCGTAGCCGTACAGGTTCCAGTAGCGGTCGTAGCTGCGCAGGCGGAACCTTGCCGATTCGTATGCTCCATCCATGTAGCCGGTGAAGTAGTAGGGGCTGATGCTATAGTTGCTGATTGCGCAGTCGAGTGCGCGGTCGTCGAAGTACATGTATATGACTCTGTTGATAACCTCGTAATCGAAGCGGTGGGTGATGGTTCCGCCCCGGTAGTAGTCCACTTCGACGCCGGTTCCCCTTGTGTAGCCCCATCCGATGGGCCTGAACTCTATCTCGGAGCCGCGGGCCTTTTCGTTGCCGTAGTACATGTCGAGGTCGCCAAACCAGTGTCCGCTTACATCGAAGCCGAGGCTCTCGTCGGGATCGCATTCACAGCTCGTGAACCCGAACAATGCCACCAACATTATGCTTGCCATCCAGAATTTTCTTGTCATCGTCTTCATAGTCGTATGTTTTAGCGGTTGTTTTATTTTGATATTGCAAACTTACTGCTTTTTCTCCACGCGACCAAGAAGAGTATCCCTATTCGTGAGGAGGAATTTCCCTACGGAGTGGGGAATTCTCCCCAACACCCGAATTTGGTCGACGCATCGACGGGCGATCGACAATGCATGGACGAGGCTCCGTCGATGCATGGACGAGGCTCCGTCGATGCATGGATGAGGCCTCGTCCATGTCAAGGCGCGCGCACGCGTACGTGTGTATGTTAATTAAATAGGTAAGGGGCGCTTAGCGCTCCTCGGGTGTTCGTCTGTCCCGAGTCCAGGGGCACGGGTGTCTTCTAAATATAGGTCGTAATCGTCTGTTTTTATGTTATATGGCATTTTTGCAACAAATAAGACGCTTGCCTTGCCTGGTGTATGTGAATAATGATTAACTTTGTAGCAAATAAAACTTTGGTGTGATGAGAACTTTCTTTCAACTTCTTTTCGTGTGTATGATTGGGGTAGGGGCGAGCGCACAGGTGTTCGTCAGTCCCTTGCCGGAGAAGGACGGCCCCCACGTGTCTGGTCTCTATGAGGTGCGCGTTCGCCCCCTTTCGGGCGGAGAATGGATTGCTGTGCCCGCGTTGCGCTGCGACGTGAACACGCGCCGCGTGCAGCAGGCAGCCTACGCCGAGTTCGACATGGCCGGTCCCGTGGCGGTAAGGATAAAATGCCTGGCGGGCCAGTCGTTGCGCGAGGTGGTGGCGCGTCCTTCATCGCGTGGTATAGTGCCGAAAAAAGTATGTGAGGACGAGATAGAACTGACGCTGCAAAGGCCTGAATTCCTGAGCGTGGAGTTCGACGGCGACCGCCACCATAATCTCCACCTCTTTGCTAATGCACCGCTCACGGAGAAGCATAGTCCCGACGGACCGCAGACCATCAATTGGCAAGGCATACAGTCGCAGGATGTTTTCATACGCAACCCGCGTCTCATCTATTTTGGCCCTGGTGTGCATCGCCCCAAGGATCTGCCCGGAGGCGACATCCGCGTGCCCAGCAACTGCACGGTCTATCTGGCGCCGGGCGCTGTGGTGAAAGCGCGCTTTGTCGTGGACCACGCTGAAAATGTGCGCATAGTGGGCCGCGGAATTGTCGACCACCCCTTGCGCGGCGTCGAGATTACGTACTCGCGTAATGTGTTGGTGGAGGGGCTGACCTTCCTTAACCCAGCCCACTATACCATATTCGGTGGCGAGAGCGAGAACATCACGGTGCGTGACATCAAAAGTTTTTCTGCCCGCCCCTGGAGCGATGGCGTCGACCTGATGTGTTGCCGCCACGTCCGCGTGGAGAATTGCTTCCTGCGCACCAGTGACGACTGCATTGCACTGTATAACCATCGCTGGTGGTTCTGGGGTGGCTCTGAGGATATTGATGTCTCGCGGTGTACGTTCTGGCCCGACGTAGCCCATCCCGTGAACATCGGCAGCCACGGCGACGACCGCAACCTTGAGGGTGAAACGTTGCGCGATGTCTATATCCACGACTGCGACATCCTCTACAACGACGGCGACGGACTGTTGGCCATCAATTGCGGCGACCGCAACCACATACGCAACATACGTTTCGACAGCATTCGAGCCGAGGCCATCCGCCGCGGACGTGTCTTTGACTTGCGCGTCTTCTGCTCTGAGAAGTATAACCGCGCACCGGGGTGTTGCATCGACTCCGTATTCTTCGACCATATCACGGTGGTGTCTCCCGACTCCAGTCTCTTGCCCAGCCGCGTCGAGCCCTACAAAGGCAAGGGCATCGGTCATTACCAGCTGGGCGACATACGACTTGGCGGCCGCCCCTTCGACATTCGCAAAGACGTCGATAGCGTTGAGTGACAGCCCCTGGACGAGGGGACTGAGAGTGCTGTTTCTTGTGAAATAAGCACTTAATTTGTGATTCGTGCCTCCTACCTTGTATTTTTTTTGTATCTTTGCACGCAAATTAATATAAATAAGGTATAAGGTACATCATAAATATATAAAAAGATGAGTTTAAAAATTATTGTACTTGCCAAGCAAGTGCCCGACACGCGCAACGTGGGCCCCGATGCCATGACTCCCGAAGGCACGGTCAACCGTAGCGCGCTGCCTGCCATTTTCAATCCAGAGGACTTGAACGCCCTGGAGCAGGCTCTCCGACTGAAAGACCAATTCCCCGGTACCACCGTACATGTCCTGACCATGGGACCTGGCCGTGCAGCCGAGGTGATTCGTGAAGCTATGTATCGCGGTGCCGACGGTGGCTACCTGCTCACCGACCGCGCTTTTGCCGGTGCCGACACGCTGGCTACCAGCTATGCCCTGGCCACGGCCATCAAGCACGTGTGCCCCGAGGTGGACCTCATCATCGGCGGCCGTCAGGCCATCGACGGTGACACGGCTCAGGTGGGCCCGCAGGTGGCTGAGAAACTGGGTTTGAACCAGATTACTTACACTGAGGAAGTCCTTTCGCTGAAGGATGGCAAGATTACCGTAACTCGCCACATCGATGGCGGCGTGGAGACGGTGGAAAGCCCGCTGCCCTGCGTGCTGACGGTAAACGGAAGCGCTGCTCCTTGCCGTCCCCGCAACGTGAAGCGTGTGATGAAGTTCAAGCGTGCCCTGGCTCCGCTGGAACTTCCGCAGGGCCAGACCTACGAGCAGCTGCCCTATGCTGACCAATATGACAAGAAACAATACCTGAAGATTGCCCAACTGACAACGGCCGACGTGAATGCCGACCTCCAGCAGTGCGGTCTGGCCGGTAGCCCCACCAAGGTGAAGGCCGTGGAGAACATCGTCTTCAAGGCAAAAGAGAGTAAGCAACTGACGGGCTCCGACGAGGACATCAACGGCCTGGTTCAGGAATTATTGGCAAGTCATACAATAGGATAATGAACAACGTATTCGTATATTGTGAACTTGAAGGCACGAAAGTTGCCGAAGTAAGTCAGGAACTGCTCACCAAGGGCCGCAAGCTGGCCAACACACTGGGTGTGCAGCTCGAAGCCGTGGCTGCCGGAAGTGGCATCACGGGAAAGGTGGAGCGCCAGATTCTTCCCTACGGCGTAGATAAGTTGCACATCTTTGATGCTGAGGGACTCAGCCCCTACACATCGAAGCCCCATACCGCAGTGCTGGTGAACCTGTTCAAGCAGGAGCAACCCCAAATCTGCCTGATGGGTGCCGACGTCGTAGGTCGTGACCTGGGTCCACGTGTGTCAAGCGCGCTGCACAGCGGCCTCACCGCCGACTGCACCGCCCTGGAAATCGGTAGCCACGAAGATAAGAAGCTGGGTAAGACCTACGAAAACCTGCTTTATCAGATTCGTCCCGCCTTTGGTGGCAACATTGTGGCCACCATCGTCAACCCCGAGAACCGTCCGCAGATGGCCACCGTGCGCTCCGGCGTGATGAAGGCCGAGGTGCTCGACCCGAACTACCCCGGCGAGGTCATCATAGAGGATGTGGCCAAGTTCGTGCCCGAGACGGAGTACGTGACCAAGGTGCTGGACCGCCACGTGCAGGCTGCCAAGAACAACCTGAAGGGTGCTCCCATCATTGTGGCTGGTGGCTACGGCGTGGGTTCGAAGGAAGGCTTCGCCCAGCTCTATGAGCTCGCTAAGGTGATTCACGCCGAGGTGGGCGCAAGCCGTGCTGCCGTTGATGCTGGTTTCGCCGACCACGACCTGCAGATTGGCCAGACGGGCGTCACCGTCCGTCCGAAGGTGTATATCGCCTGCGGTATCAGCGGCGCCATCCAGCACGTTGCCGGCATGAAGGAGTCGGGCATCATCATCAGCATCAACAGTGACGAGAATGCCCCCATCAACCAGATTGCCGACTACGTCATCACGGGCACCGTCGAGGAGGTAGTACCCAAACTCATTAAGTATTATAAGCAAAATAGTAAGTAAGACCCTCCCCCTGCCCCTCCCTTGTAGGGCGGGGAGCGGTTACATTGTGATTATTATTACATATTATTAATAGTAGAATACCTTCCCACAAAACATTCTACTCTCCCCCCTACAAGGGGGAGCTGGGAGGGGGCCTGATATGAGCAACTATTATACCGATATTAAAGAAATCCAGTTTGAACTGGAGAACAGTCCGCTGATGCAGCGCATCGTGGAACTGAAAGAGCGTAACTTCGCCGATAAAGACCAGTACGACGAGGCACCACAGGACGTGACCGATGCCATGGATTCGTATGACCGTGTGCTGGACGTGGTGGGCGACATCGTGGGCAACGTCGTTGCCCCCAATGCTGAGGCTGTCGACGCAGAGGGTCCCCATTGTGAGGGCGGCCGCGTGCGCTATGCTGCTAAGACCTATGAAAACCTGGAGGCGATGACGAAGGCGGGACTGAACGGCATGACTATGCCTCGTCGCTACGGCGGCCTGAACCTGCCCGTTACGGTATACACTGCTGCCAACGAGATTGTGTCGGCTGGCGATGCTGGCTTTGAGAATATCTGGAGCCTGCAGGACTGCATCGAGACTCTCTATTGCTTCGGCAGTGAAGAACAGCGCCAGAAGTACATCCCCCGCGTTTGTGCTGGTGAAACCATGTCGATGGACCTCACGGAGCCCGATGCCGGTTCCGACCTGCAGAGCGTCATGCTCAAGGCTACTTACGATGAGCAGGAGCAGTGCTGGCGACTGAATGGTTCGAAGCGTTTCATCACCAATGGCGACAGTGACATCCACCTCGTCCTGGCCCGCAGTGAGGCTGGCACACGCGACGGTCGCGGATTGTCGATGTTTATCTACGACAAGCGCAATGGTGGCGTTGATGTACGTCGCATCGAGAACAAATTGGGTATCCATGGTAGCCCAACCTGTGAGCTCGTCTACAAGAATGCCAAGGCAGAGCTTTGTGGCGACCGCAAATTGGGTCTGATTAAATATGTGATGTCACTGATGAACGGTGCCCGTCTGGGCATCGCTGCCCAGTCGGTGGGCCTCAGTCAGACCGCCTATAACGAAGCTTTGGCCTACGCTCGCGACCGCAAGCAGTTTGGCAAGGCTATCATCGAGTTCCCTGCAGTGGCTGAAATGATTAGCAACATCAAGGCTAAGCTGGATGCCGGACGCGCCCTGTTGTACCAGACCGCTCGCTACGTCGACATCTACAAAGCCCTGGAGGACATTGCCCGCGACCGTAAGCTGGAGCCCGAAGAGCGTGCAGAGCTGAAGAAGTTCAGCCGTCTGGCCGACGCCTTCACGCCGCTGGCCAAGGGTATGAACTCAGAGTATGCTAACCAGAACACGTACGACTGCATCCAGGTGCACGGCGGAAGTGGCTTCATGCTCGAATATGCCTGCCAGCGCATCTATCGCGATGCCCGCATCACAAGCATCTACGAGGGTACCACGCAGCTCCAGACCGTGGCTGCCATCCGCTACGTCACCAACGGCATGTATGCACAGGTAATTGACGAGATGATGCAGGAGACGGTTGCGCCCGAGTTCGAGGGATACAAGAGTCGCATTAAGACGATGGCAGACAAGTTCAACGCTTGCACGGCTGCCGTCAAGGAGGCCGGCAATGATGAGTTGCATGACCTCTGTGCACGTCACCTTTACGAGATGACTGGCGATGTCATCATGTCCTTGCTCCTGTTGCAGAACGCCACAAAGGCTCCTGAGCTGTTCGCCAAGAGTCTGCAGGTGTACGTTAATCTGGCAGAAGCCGACGTGGAGAAGAACAGTGCTCTCGTCACTCGCATGACCAGCGAAGGCATCGAGAATTACCGCCAATCATAATAACGTTATAGTAGAACGGGCACTTTGGTAACTGACCAAAGTGCCCGTTCCTGTTTTATGGTCTTTGGTGATACAATCAGCTTGTGACTTTATAGCCCGCTGGGTGGGTGCTCAACCTTTCCGCTCCCAAGCGCAAGGCTATCTCCATTGAGGTGGGGATGCAGAATTCGGGTCTGGCCTCTTCGCTGGCCACTCTCCGCTTTGCGGCTTATCCCATGGCCACAATCCCAGGTGCCATCTTCAGTGTGTGGCACAACATCAGCGGGGCGCTTGCCGCTCGCATCTATGAAAGTGGAACAAAGCGGGATATGTGAGCCAGCATATCCACGCGGAATGAGAAAAAAAGACAAATAAATTTTGTCTCCCTTTAAATTATTTGTACCTTTGCGGTCGTTAATCAGGGGTGCTTCGCCTTTTGGCGGGGCTGAGAACAGACCCTAAGAATCTGAACCGGGTAATGCCGGCGTAGAGAGAATGAACAACTTATTAACTCATAAGACTATGCAAAAGTTATTAGCAGTCGTGCTCGTGTTGAGCATGGCACAGATGGGATTTGCCCAAAAGAGTGAGACTCCCGACTCAGTGAAGATGGAGGCTCTGAACGAAGTCGTGGTGAAGGCGGTGAAGGCACCAAACAATGCACCATTTGCCGTGACAAAAATCAATCGCAAACAACTTGAGACGTTCTCGCGTACGGGGCAGGAACTTCCCTTCCTGTTCGCACGCACACCGGGCGTTACGGCCTGGAGCGAGAACGGCCTGGGAACGGGTACGACGTACATGCGTATCCGTGGGGCCGGCGACTCGCGCATCAATGTTACACTGGACGGAGTATCACTGAACTCGCCCGAGGACCAGTGCGTCTTCTGGGCCAACATGAATTCATATGCCGCCCTGCTCTCTAACGTGCAGATACAGCGCGGCGTGGGCACATCAACCAACGGCGATGGAGCCTTTGGCGGCACCGTGGCCCTGCAGACCAAGGCTCCCAACACCTTCCCCGAACTGGAACTCACGGCCTCGGGCGGTTCATACAACACGTGGAACTTTGGTGGTTCGTTCTCCAGCGGACTGCTGCAGAGGAAAATGAGAAACAGAGAAAATGAGAAAATGGGAGGAGGCGTCATCATAGACGGAGCCTACCACGGCACGCGCACCGACGGCTTCGTCCATGGCACCGACGGCAGGAGCGGTAGCTACTATGGTGGTGTTACCTATATTAATAGTGTGGGAACGCTGAAGTTGAGTTACAAGAACATCGGCAACTATGAACGCACGGGGCAGGCCTGGAGCGGCGTATGCCCGGGCGATAATGTGTATAGCTTTAACTCCTACGACGGCGTGAAGACCTATAAGGACCTGTATGACTTGGGCCTTGGCCGCTACAACGAACTTTATGAAAACTTTACGCCAGATTGGGCCGGAGGCGGGACCACGAGTCGCTATCTGATGAAGGATGGAAGCTTCTATCCTGGCGCCACCGACAATTTCTGGCAGAACCGTTCGCTGCTGAACCTCTCGTGGCGCATAAACGAACACTGGAGCACCAGCGGAACGCTGCACTACACCCACGGCCACGGCTACTACCAAAGTTTCCGCTTTCAGAACAAACCCAAGAAGTTCGGCCTGCCCACTACGCTCTCTGACGGCTCGACGCTTGTCGAGGCGGACTATGTGCGCCGCAAGGGCATGACGCAGGACGGCTACGGACTGGTTTGGAACGTCAACTATCAGGACGACCGTTGGGACGTCATTGGTGGCGCTTCACTGCAGAACTTCGAGGCCAACCACTACGGCTACCTCACCTACACGAGTAACGACCAACTTAAGGCCGACCTCTTCAACGATAAGCATGGATGGTATCACTTTTACGACAACGATGCCACGAAGACCGACGGCCAAATCTTCCTCAAAGGCATGTTCCACATCACGAAGGCATGGGATGCCTTTGCCGACGTGCAGTATCGCCACGTGGGGTACATAACTACTGGTACGCATGATGTCTTTGTGAAGCAGGCCGACGGCACCTATAAAGCCCACACCCTCGACATTAAGAAGCAGTACGACTTTGTGAACCCCAAGGTGGGACTCTCGTTCCATCAGAATGGCCATTCGGCCTACGTGTCCTACGCTCTTAGCCATCGCGAACCGGAGCGCAACAACTTCACCGACAACGGTAACTATCCCGCACCCAAGGCTGAGACGCTGCACGACGTGGAAATGGGCTACAACTACCAGTCGGGCCGCTGGCATGCTGGCATCGGACTCTATTCGATGTACTACGACAACCAATTCGTGCAGACGGGCCTCTACAGTGACATCGGTGAGAAGTTGACAACGAACATCCACCGCAGCTATCGCCTGGGAATGGAGCTGTCGGCTGGCGTAGACGTGACGAAATGGTTCTCCCTGGAAGCCAACGCTGCCATCAGTAAGAACACCATCCGCGACTTCGATGAGGTCATTGATACCTACGATGCCGCCTGGAACGACCTTGCTCCCACCACTGTGCACTACGACAATTCCACGCTTGCCTTCTCGCCCACAGCCATTCTAAACGGCTTTGCTGACTTCCACGTGAATGGCTTCGAGGCAACGTGGCACACCAACTTCGTTTCGCGTCAGTATCTCGACAATACCGCCAACAAGGACCGCTCGCTGCCCAAGTACACGCAGACCAACATCCACCTGGGCTATGATTTGAAATTGAGTAATGGAGAGAATGGGAAAATGAGAAATCATCCCCACATCGTCTTTGGTGTAGACCTGCGCAACATCTTCAACCGCCGCTATGCCAGCAACGCATGGGTGTATTCGGCCATCGTCGGCACCGACTATCCCGAGCAGAACCGTTACTACCAGATTGGCTACGTCCCCATGGCTGGCTTTACGGCAATGGGCAGCATAACACTTAAGTTCTGATGGACACGCTACGTTTCTTAGATATGTTGGGCTTTGTCCTGGGCCTGATATATCTCTATCTCGAATACCGCGCCAGCATTTGGCTTTGGCTGGCCAGCATTGTAATGCCCGCCGTCGATATGGTGCTCTATTACCGTGCTGGCCTCTATGCCGATTTCGGCTTGGCCATCTACTATTGCCTGGCGGCCCTGTATGGGTGGGCCGTATGGCAATGGGGCCATGCTGGTACGGAGAAACGCGAAATCCCCATTACGCACTTCAAGGCCAGCCTTGTCCTACCCGTCTCGGTGGTCTTCTTGTTCGTGTGGTACATTATATACTATATACTCATACACTATACGAACTCCACCGTGCCCGTGACCGATGCCTTCACCACGGCCCTCAGTATCGTGGCCCTGTGGGCCTTGGCCCGCAAGTACGCCGAGCAGTGGCTCATGTGGTTCGTGGTCGATGCCGTCTGCACGTGGCTCTATATCCGAAAGGGCATTCCCTTTAAGGCAGCCATCTACGGACTCTACACCATGGTTGCCCTGCTGGGCTATCGCAAATGGCTACGTATGATGCCGTCGTAGCATCGGCCAATGGGAAAGGGCTGTATCAAAATACGTCAATATGCAACATCGGGTTCCGTCAATATAGCGACGGAACCCGATGTCGTTTTCTCTTATCGGTCGCGATAGATAGCTATCTCCCCGCTGCCCAGGCAGATGCGGTGCTGTGAATCGTAGATGCAGCCGAATTGGCCCGGGGCGATGCCTTGGATGGGTTGTTCGCTGTGCACGTGGTAGCCTTCTTCATCCAGGGTGATGATGCCCTGCATGAAATGGTCGACGTGGCGAACCTTGAATGTGATGGGTATTCCTTCATGAAGAGCGGGGGAGACATTGTTTCCCTCACCCTCTAACCATGGATTCTTCGTAATGAAGTGAAGGTCGGCCAAGCGGAAATCATGTCCGTACTGCAGCTGGGTGTCCCATCCGTGAGCTACAAAGATAATGTTTTTCTTGATGTTTTTCTTTACCACGAACCAAGGACCGCCGCCCAGGCCAAGACCTTTGCGCTGTCCAATCGTGTGGAACCAAAAACCGCGGTGGGTACCCACGACCTTCCCTGTTTCGATGTCGATGACGCGGCCTTCCTTCTCTCCAAGGAACTTGCGCAGGAAATCGTTGTAATTGATTTTACCCAGAAAACAAATGCCCTGGCTGTCCTTGCGATGGGCTGATGGCAGATGTGCCTCTTCGGCAATGCTGCGCACCTCCTCTTTCATCAAGTGGCCGATGGGGAAGATGGTGTGCTGAAGTTGTTCGTAGGAGAGTTGAGCCAGGAAGTCGGTCTGGTCTTTCACCGGGTCCTTGGCGGTGCCCAACCATACCAGTCCGTCCTCTTCGATGCGTGTGGCATAGTGGCCGGTAGCCACAAGGTCATAGTCCTTTCCAATGCGTTCTTCGAAGGCTCCGAACTTGATGAAACGATTGCACATTACATCGGGGTTGGGCGTTAGTCCCTGCTTCACGCGCTCAATGGCATAGCCTACCACGCGCTCCCAATATTCCTTTTGCAGGTCTGTTACTTCGAGTCGGAGGCCGTACTTGCGGGCAGTGGCCTGCGACAGTTCGATGTCTTCCTCGGCCGAGCACGAAGAATCTTCGCCTTCCATTCCTATTTTAATATAGTGGAGGTCGGGGCGATAACCCTGTTCACACAATTGATGAACCACAACGGCAGAGTCTACGCCACCCGATATCAGTACTGCAACGTTCTTCATTTCGGCTGCGAAGTTACGCATTTTATTTTATCCCACCAAGAATTTCTGCCGCCTCATGGTGGCTTAGGCAATGCGGCCTGACCTTAGAGTGTCCATTCGCGCCATCCAGCGAAGGTCTGGATGCGAAGCGTGAGGGTGTCGGCTGCAATGTCTTTAAGGTAGAGCGAGGCATACATGTCGGTACTATAGGCCGTGGGGTCGTCCCCCTGGACGTGATGGAGCCGCAGGTAGGCATGACGGTCGACAATGCTGTCGGTGATGAATCCCCAATATTGCCTGCCCCCCTGTGTCTTTGGCAGGAGGTGGAGGTTCAGGTAGCGTGGTGTGCGCCATAGGCTTACCACGTTCGTCGGGTCAGTTCTCGCTTTGCGGGTGGAATCGTAGAGCAGTGTCGCGCCCTTCAGTTGGTACAACGTGGCTGATGTGCCGGACAGCGTGTAACCGGCCAGACAACGATAAATGACGTTTTCCTTTAGGCCCGACTGCGGATTTGTGAGTGTGAGGTGAGTGTCGTCGTCGAGCACGATTTCTTTCATCTTGCCCTCGTCATCCGTCGGGCAGTCCACCATATCCGTCACGATGCTCGGGTAGGGAGCGTCGTCTTTGTCGTCGCTGCATGACGACAAAGTTATGAAGAATGACAAACCAAGAATAAAGAATGTAAACCTAACGGGCTGCTTCATAGTTGATGACGGGATTGGCATACATGGTGAGTAGGCGTTCGCGCAGGAATGCTTCGTCTTTATTCGGCAGGTTGATAAGCGCGATACGCGAGGCGATGTATTGTTCGAAGGCTACAAGTTCCTTGTGGGTGTAGTATGTGGCGTGGGTCGGCTTGCCGCTAAGCAGGTCGGTGGCAACATAGTTACCCGGGAATAACCGGTAGTTGCGGTGAATCTCACGGTCTATGCGCTGAGCCAGCTCGGTGTAGAAGTCTTTTTCCGGCATTCCTGCCAGTTCGTCAATCCACGTGTTGACGGGCCGTCCGGTTTGATAGTGTACGTGCCCTTTCTTGCCAAAGATGCCCGTCTTCATGTTCATGAGGTCGTCCTGCTTCGATTTCTTCCATCCGGCGTCGTCGCGCTTTTGCTGGAACTCCTGAGCCTTCAGGTAGTCGCAGGGGTCATATTCGTAGCTGATACTGAGCGGCACGATGTTCAGCTGGCGGATACTCTCCATCAGAGACTCTGTGTTCTCTGTCTTCTCTGCGCCCTCTGTGCCCTCTGTGCCCGACAGGGTCAGCATCTTCAGCAGCGATATTTGTGTCTGGTCGCTCGAATCCTTGGCACGCCCTTCGCGCTGGGCAATCCAGATGTTTTCGTGCTTCACGTTGATGGCGTGGTGCATGTAGCGGCTCATGAGCAGGCTGCTCTCGTAGAGTTCGCGCCGCGAGATGTTGCGCCGCACGATGAAAGCCTTGTTCAGTCGCACGAGGGTGCGAATCCAGGGGTAGATGAGCAGGTTGTCGCCGATGGCTATCTCGCATGTGGTAGGGAAGCCATTGTCGTGGAGCATCACGTCGAGTATGGCGCTGTCGAGCACAATATCGCGGTGGTTCGACATGAAGGTGTAGCGCTCGGTTCCGGGTTCAATTCCCTTGTGTGTGAATGAATGTCTGGTGGAACACTTGCGAAGCACATATTTTACGATGGGCTTCATGAAGCGTAACTGGAAGTCGAGCGTGGAGTTGACGCCCATGGTGGCCAGTTTCAGGGCGCCACGACTTATGCCCAAGGGCAATATGGGGACAAAGGCTTTCAGTATGTGTGAGAACTGCCTGTCGTTAAGCAGGTTGCTGATGGCTCCCTTTACCTCGTCGTCGTGATAGGGACGAATGGCGTCAAATTCACGATTCATAATTCACGATTCACAATTAGAGAAGTCACAATTAATGGATTCCGTCTTCAATGATTTCCGTCAGTACATCTTTGATGTCGAGCCCGGCGGCACGCACCTGCTGGGGGATGAAACTGGTGGCGGTCATGCCCGGCGTGGTGTTTATCTCCAGCAGGTTGATGTGGTCGCCCTCGGTAACGATGTAGTCGATGCGGATGATGCCGTGGCAGCCCAGAATGTCGTATAGCGTGGAGGTCAGTTGCATCACGCGTTCGGTCAGTCGCTCCGAGATGCGGGCTGGGGTGATTTCGTCGCTCTCGTTGTTGTACTTGGCGGCATAGTCGAAGAATTCATTTTTCGACACCACCTCGGTTACGGGGAACACGTGGCCGCCTCCGTTGCTGGTCTTGTAGCAGCCGCAGGTCAGCTCCGTTCCCTGCATGAAGGCCTCCACCATAACGTCCTCGCCCTCTTTCAGTGCTACGTTGATGGCCGGCCGGAGCTGTTCGGGGGTCTTCACCTTTGTGGTGCCAAACGAACTGCCGCCGCGTGCGGGTTTCACGAAGCAGGGCAGACCGATGCGCGAGATGATGTCCTCGTCCGAAACGTCGAGGTCGTGACCTTGCTTCACTACGAGGCTGTCGGCCACGCTCACGCCCAGCGAGCGCATGTAGTTGTTCAGCACGAACTTGTCGTAGGTCATGGCCTCGATGAGCACGTTACAGGTGGAGTAGGGCATGCCGATGAGGTCGAAGTAGCCCTGCAGGACGCCGTTTTCGCCTGGAGCACCGTGGATGGTGATGTAGGCATAGTCGGGCTTCACCTTCTTGTCGCCGTCGGTGAACGAGAAGTCGTTTCTGTCCACGATTGTGCGGCTGCCGTCGGCGAGTATGGCCTCCCAGTGGCGGGCGTGAATCTCTACTTTATATACAATATAGCGTTCCTTGTCGAGGAACGATTCGATGCCCTGTGCGCTGCGCATCGAGACATCGTGTTCTGCTGAGTCGCCACCACATACGATGGCTATTGTCTTTTTCTCCATTTTTCTAAGAGTTGTGTTATATCTTGTGGTAATTCGCTTGTGAAGTCCATCTCCTGACCGGTGCGGGGGTGACGGAAGCCGAGGGTGCGGGCGTGGAGCGCCTGACGGGGGCAGAGGGCAAAGCAGTTGTGGATAAAAGCCTTGTACGAGCTGGTGCGGTCGCCGCGCAGTATTTCCTGTCCGCCGTAGCGTTCGTCGTTGAATAGTGTGTGCCCAATGCTCTTCATGTGGACGCGGATTTGGTGGGTGCGCCCCGTCTCCAGGCGGCACTCTACGAGGGTCACGTAGCCGAGGCGTTCAAGGACGCGGTAGTGCGTGACGGCTGGTTTTCCCGTTGGGTTGTCGTCGGGCAGGATGGCCATCTGCAACCGATCCTTCGGGTTGCGCCCGATGTTGCCGCGGATGGTTCCTTCGTCTTCGGTAAAAGGCCCCCAGACGAGAGCGTTGTAGAGGCGACGTGTGCTGTGGACGAAGAACTGCTGGCAGAGGCTTGTCTTTGCCTCGGGTGTCTTGGCGATGACCAGCAGTCCGCTGGTGTCCTTGTCGATGCGGTGGACGAGTCCCACGGTGGGGTCGTTGGGGTCGAAACGTTTGTCGTCGCGCAGGTGCCAGGCCAATGCGTTGACCAACGTGCCCGAGAAGTTGCCGCAGCCGGGATGCACGACCAATCCGGCAGGCTTGTTCACTACCAGGAGGTCGTCGTCTTCGTATACTACATTAAGGGGTATGTCCTCGGGGATGATTTCCCAGTCGCGCTTCGGGCGGTCGAGCATGAGGGTGACCACGTCGCCGGCCTTCACCTTGTAGTTGCTCTTCACGGGGTGGCCGTTTGCCTGAATGAATCCGGCCTCGGCGGCCTTCTGTATGCGGTTGCGGCTGGTGTCGCCCAGGTGGTCCATGAGGAATTTGTCGACACGCATGGGGCTTTGCCCCTTGTCGGCCACCACGCGGCGGTGTTCATATAAGCCCCCCTCCGTCTCCCCCGTGGGGGCGAGGGTCTCCTCTGGGAGCAGCTCGTCGTCCAGGACGTCGTCCAGCAGTTCGCCGTCGAGAAGTTCCTCTTCGTCAGTCATAGTCAAAAACATCGGAGTTAGCCTCTTCATCTTCGGGTGAGGCCATGAGGGTGCTGTCGCCCAGTTCCTCTTCTTTCTCGCCGCTGCCCACGATGAGCGTGATGACTGCATCGGTGGGCACGCGCTGTCCGGTCATGACGGTGCGCCCTTGGCATTTCACGCCGTAGACCCAGTCTTTGTCGCCCTCTTTGTATTCAACGGGGCCGATGCGGAATCCGAGTTGTCGCAGTCGGTCTTGTGCTTCGCGCATGGAGCAGTTGTCGGCAATGTCGGGCATGGCAATGGTGGGTGATTCTCGCGAGTTGATGGTCAGGTAGATTTCGCGCCCCGACTTCACCTTGCTGCCGGCCTTGGGCAGTTGGACCATGATGGCGCCCGAGGGCTTTGTGTGGTCGTAGGTGGAGTCGACGACGATGGGTTGCAGTTCCAGCATACTGAGTGTGTATTCGGCATCGCCGATGAGCCGTCCCTCAACGTTGGGGACAATGATTTCCTCGCCGTGGTGGGTGTATCTGTCCATCCAAATCCACACGCCGAAGGCCAGGGCTATGGCTACGAGGGCCATCACGATAAGGTTTCCCCATATGACGGGGCTCAGTATCTTCTTCGTAAATTCTTTTCCAATCATAGCGCGCTATTTGCCCGTAAAATTACTAAATCTTCCTTAAAGGGACAAAAAAAGAGCAGGAAAACCTGCTCTCTATGTCTTAATCCGCAAGTGGGGCGGCGGATTACTTGCCGTGACGCTCGTCGGCTACGGTCAGCTTCTTGCGGCCCTTGGCACGGCGTGCAGCCAATACGCGGCGACCGTTGGCGGTGGCCATTCTCTGACGGAAACCGTGCTTGTTGTTGCGACGGCGGTTGTGGGGTTGGAATGTTCTTTTCATTGTTTTATATCGTTTTTATTGTTTCTTTCACGGTTTACGGGCTGCAAAATTACGGACTTTTTTTGATACTTGCAAATTTTTTCGTAACTTTGCGCCCGAAATTGAAACAATAATCCCCAAAACAATAAAAAAGAATCTCTTATGATTAACTCACAAGACATTAAGAAGGGCACCTGCATTCGCATGGATGGCAAACTTTACTTCTGCATCGACTTCCTGCACCGCAAGCCAGGAAAGGGTAACACCATCATGAACGTTACGTTGAAGGACGTGGTTAGCGGCAACGTGCTGGAGCGCCGTTTCAACATCGGTGAAAAGCTCGAGGATGTGCGCGTTGAGCGTCGCCCCTATCAGTACCTCTATCAGGAGGGCAACGACTACGTGTTCATGAACAACGAGACCTTCGAGCAAATCAACATCCCCGAGGATCAGATTACGGGCGTGAAGTTCATGAAGGAGGGTCAGAACGTTGAGGTTGTGGCCGATGCCAGCACCGAGACCGTGCTGTATGCCGAACTGCCCGCCAAGGTTCATCTCGAAATCACCTGGACAGAGCCCGGCCTGAAGGGCGACACTGCCACCAACACACTGAAGCCTGCCAAGGTGGAGACGGGTGCCGAGGTGCGCGTTCCCCTGTTCATCAACGAGGGCGAGATTATCGAGGTGGATACTCGCGACGGCAGCTATCTGGGTCGCGTGAAGGCATAAGGCCTCTATCACTTATCACCACAGGGTGGATGTCAGCAATGGCATCCACCTTTTTTTATGCCCCTTTGCAACGTCGCCGGAAGGGGGGTGCATGGACGAGGCTCCGTCAACGCATGGACGGGGCTCCGTCAACGCATGGACGAGGCTCCGTCAACGCATGGACGAGGCTCCGTCAACGCATGGATGAGGCACCGTCAACGCATGGACGAGACCTCCCCCTTGTAAGGCCCATTTTCCCGCCAACCTCGGGCGATGTCATTTTTTGTGAAAATAGTGGTTGAGGCATGCCCGGAAAGGCGTGCCTTAACTTGTTTTTGAGAAAAACGCTGGGCTTTGTTGGGTAAGTTCGGCGTTTTCACTATCTTTGCCTTTTAGAAAAGCAGATAGCACATGAAATACAGCATCATTGTACCAGTATTCAATCGACCCGACGAGGTAGACGAACTGCTTGAGAGCCTGACGCGGCAGACCTGTCGCGACTTTGAGGTCGTTATCGTGGAGGACGGAAGCGAGGTGCGCTGCGAGGATGTGGTGCAACGCTACGCCAACCGCCTCCCCGTCCGCTACTTCGAGAAACCAAACTCAGGACCAGGCCAAAGCCGCAACTATGGCGCTGAGCGCAGTCAGGGAGAGTATCTGATTGTGCTGGACAGCGATGTGGTCTTGCCCGAGGGCTATCTGGCCGCCGTCGACGAGGAACTGACAGCCAACCCCTGCGAGGCCTTTGGCGGGCCCGACCGCGCCCACGAGAGTTTCACGCCCGTACAAAAGGCCATCAACTACTCGATGACCTCATTCTTCACCACCGGCGGCATACGCGGCGGCAAGAAGAAGCTCGACAAGTTCTATCCGCGCTCCTTCAACATGGGCATCAAGAAGACGCTCTACGAAGAGTTGCACGGATTCAGCAACATGCGCTTTGGCGAGGACATCGACTTCAGTATTCGCATCTTCAAGAGCGGAGCCCGCTGTCGGCTGTTCCCCGAGGCCTGGGTGTGGCACAAGCGTCGGACCGACTTCCGCAAGTTCTTCCGCCAGGTTCACAATAGCGGCATCGCGCGCATTAATTTATATAAGAAGTATCCCGAAAGCCTGAAGCTGGTGCACCTGCTGCCCGCCCTCTTCACGGTGGGCGTCGCCACACTTCTTGCCATATTCCTGACCGGGCTTATCTTCGCGGGCCTCGGTCTTGCGTCGGCCCACGGCGCCAGCGGCTGCAACATGGGCCTCGTGGTCACCTATTTCGGTCTGGCCCTGATGCTTCTTGCCCTGCTCCCCCTCGTGCTCTATGCGACAATTATCCTTGTCGACTCAGCCCTCCAGAACCGCAGCGTCCGCGTGGGGCTGCTCAGCATTCCGGCCTCGTTCATCCAGCTCCTGGGCTACGGCACGGGATTCCTGCGCGCCTGGTGGCTGCGCTGCATCTGTGGGCGCAACGAGGAATTGCAGGCTTTCAAGAAAACATTCTATAAATGAAGATTAACATAAAGGACTTGCCGCTCGACGAACGCCCCCGCGAAAAAATGAGGGCGCAGGGAGCTGCAGCACTGTCAGACGCCGAGCTGCTGGCCATTCTCATCGGCAGCGGCAACGACGAAGAGACGGCTGTAGGGCTGATGCAGCGCCTGATGAGGGACTGCGGCGGCAGTCTGAACGCACTGGGGCGCATGACCATCGACGACCTGATGGCCCGCTACAAGGGCATCGGCGAGGCTAAGGCCGTCACGCTGCTGGCAGCCTGCGAACTGGGCAGCCGGCGCCGCCGCGAGACGGTGGTAGAGCAACAGAAAATAACAAACAGCAGCGATGCCTACGAATATTTCTCCTCGATGCGCGACCTGCCGCTCGAGGAAAGCCACATACTGCTGCTGCGCCAGAACCACCGAATCATCGGCTCGGCGATCATAAGCAAGGGTGGGCTGACGGGGACTGCCGTCGACGTGCGCGAGGTGCTGCGACATGCGCTGCTCAACCATGCTGCGGCCATCATCCTCTGCCACAACCATCCCAGCGGAAACCTCCACCCAAGCCGCGAGGACGACCATCTGACACGAAAGGTGGCAGAGGCCTGTCAGGTGATGAACATTCAATTCGTCGACCACATAATCGTGGCCGACACGGGCTACTACAGTTACAGAGAGCAAGGAAAATTATAGAACAGATGGATATATTGCAACTACAAGAACGCGTGATAGAAATACTGCGCACCGTCTACGACCCCGAGATTCCCGTCAACATCTACGACCTGGGACTCATCTACCGCATCGAACCCAACGAGGCCGGCGATGAACTGGCCGTCGACATGACCCTGACGGCCCCCAACTGTCCGGCAGCCGACTTCATCATGGAAGACGTGCGGCAGAAACTCGAGGTTATCGACGGATTGAAGAAAGTCGACGTGAATCTGGTCTTCGAACCCGAGTGGGACAAAGACATGATGAGCGACGAGGCAAAACTGGAACTGGGAATGCTATGAAGAATATCTATTTCTTGAGTGATGCCCACTTGGGCAGCAGGGCCCTGCGCCACACGCGCCAACAGGAACGCCGCTTGGTGCGTTTCCTCGATGATATCAAGGAGAAGGCCGAAGCCGTCTATCTGCTGGGCGATATGTTCGACTTTTGGTTTGAGTATCGTATGGTAGTCCCAAGGGGCTTCACCCGCTTCCTGGGCAAACTGAGCGAACTGACCGACAGTGGGGTGGAAGTCCACTATTTTGCGGGTAACCACGACCTCTGGACGTGGGACTACCTTGTTGAGGAGTGCGGCGTCATCCTGCATCGCGAACCCATGACTCTCTCCCTTGCCGACAAGACGTTCTACATCGGCCATGGCGACGGGCTGGGCGATCCCGACCCCAGGTTCCGCTTCATACGTTCCATCTTCCATAGCCCTCTCTGCCAGTGGCTTTTCCGCTGGCTCCACCCCGACCTTGGTATGCGTTTCGGCCTTAACTGGGCCAAACACAGCCGTCTGGCTCACGGCGAGGGTGGCGACCCACCGTATCTGGGCGAGGACAAGGAACACCTGGTGCTCTACGCCAAGGACTACCTGCGCTCGCATCCCGATGTCAATTACTTCCTCTTTGGCCACCGTCATATCGAGCTCGACCTGATGCTCTCCGACCAGTGCCGCATGGTTATTCTGGGCGACTGGATTTCACAGTACACCTACGCCGTGTTCGATGGCGAACACCTCTATATGGAGAACTACGTGGAGGGGGAAACGAAAGTATAGATGTCCTGCACGACAAGGCCTGCCAGCGTGAGGCCAAAGATGGCCGTTATGTGTGCAATGGAGCCGTTGGCATGAACTTTATGGAACTGGTTTTCTTCCAGTTCCATTTTTTCTTTGTTCTGCAAGAGCTCGTCGCTGAAAACGCATTGGAACTTGCGGGCTGGGAATTGCCTCGAGCGCTTGAAAATGTTGCGCAGTGCGCGGGCCAGTGGGTCGCCCGTCACCTTCCAGAACTCGGTCACACGAATGCGTGTGGGGTCCATCTTCAGGGCTGCGCCCATCGACGAGAAAAACCTGGCCCCCGAGGCTGTGGCCAGCCTGATAAGCAGGGCTTTGTCGCGCAGGGAGTCGATGGCGTCGATGATGTAGTCGTAAGTGTCAAGTTGGAATCTGTGGGCAGTCTCTTCGGTAAAGATGTCCTTGATGGCAACGATATCGGCATTCGGGTTGATGCTGAGCAGGCGCTCGCGCAACGCCTCCACCTTTGGCTCCCCAATGGTGTCAGACGTTGCCATCAGCTGGCGGTTCAGGTTCGACGGCGCCACGCAGTCGCTGTCTACGATTGTCAGATGGCTTATACCCGTGCGCACAAGGCTCTCGGCGCACCACGACCCGACGCCTCCCACGCCAAAGAGTATCACGCGTGCCCGGCCGAGCCGTTCCATTCCCTCGTCGCCCATCAGCAGATGGGTGCGTTGCATCCAGTTGTTATCGTTCATACAAGTCTTCGGGTGTCTTAACCGGTTTGAGTTCGGTTAACAGTTGTGCGTAGCGCTCTGCCACGCATCGGGCGAAGCGCGCCCCCTTCTCTGCAGTAGCCTTGTGGGGATTGCCGATGCCCGTGTCGTCGGAGACAAGGTTCCAGTGGCGGGGCAGCCAGGCCGTCTTCTGCCGCAAGGAGGGAAGGGCAAACGGATGAGAAAGACCATCGCCGGCCAAGTCCATGTGCACGAGCTCGGGGTGGTAGTGGAGCATTACGGAGGTCTCCAGCTCGTCGGCGTGGTCGCCGGGTTCGTCAAAGAAGTCGCGAGCCGGGCATACCGTGAACCACTCGCTGCTAAGAATGAGCATGTCGGGGAATTTGATGGCCAGGTCGCGGATAAAACCCTTGAACGAGTTTCCCCCGTGGCCGTTCACGATGAGCAGCCGCCGTATGCTCTGGTGGTGGATGCTTTCCACTATGTCGTGCAGAATGGCCTCCTGCGTGCGCTGGCGATAGTGGATGCAGAAGGGGAGCTCGCGTTGCCCCGGGTTTTGTGCCCCCATTGCTACAGGCGGCAACACCATTGCCTTGATTCCGCTCTGCTCCCAAACCAGGCGGGCGGCATCGACAGCCACGTCGTGCGCCAGTATGCAGTCTGTCAGGTAGGGCAGATGCCCATTGTGGGGTTCCGTTGCTCCCCAAGGCAGGATGGCAATGTCATATTCCCTGCCATGCGTCATTCCGTAGGTCGCTGCGGCGAGGTCTACGGCCATATGTTCTTTCGTCTCTTTCATCTTATACCAACGTTTTTAGTATTTACGTACAAAGATACACATCTTCGTATAGTTGCACTTCCTAACCCCTAATGTCTGATTCGAGATACGAAGCGGCGGCCTCGGCACAGCGCTCGCCGTCGACGGCGGCACTGACAATACCACCTGCGTAGCCTGCACCTTCACCGCAGGGGAAGAGCCCCCGCAGGCTGACGTGCTGGAGGCGCTCGGCATCGCGCAGAATGCGCACTGGACTGCTGGTGCGTGTCTCCACACCGATGATGGTGGCCTCGTTGGTCAGAAATCCGTGTTTCTGTTGTCCCCATGTCCTGAATGCAGCTTGCAGACGGTGGCGAATGGGCTCGGGAAGCCAGAAGTGGAGTGGGCTGCTAAGGAGTCCCGGGGCGTATGACGAGGCCGGGAGGTCGTAGCTGAGGCGGCCGTTCACGAAGTCGGCCATGCGCTGGGCGGGAGCCGTCTGTCGCATGTTGCCCTGTTGCCAGCAGGTGCGTTCCAGTTGTTCTTGAAAATGCATCATCTTCAGGGCGCCCTCCTGATCTTCCACGGTCATTCCCCCATCGGGGGATAAGAGGGTGGCAACGTCTTCCGGTCTCACCTCGACGACCATGCCGCTGTTGCTCCACCTGCCGCCACGGTTCGAGGGGCTCATGCCGTTAACCACAATCTGCTCAGGGCCGCTGGCCGCGGGTACGACCACGCCTCCGGGACACATGCAGAAACTGTAGACACCTCGTCCCCCAACTTGTTGCACAAGGCTGTATTCGGCAGCCGGAAGGTATTCACCGCGCCCCTTGCGGTTGTGGTACTGAATTTGGTCGATGAGCTGCGAAGGGTGTTCCAGTCTGACACCCACAGCCAGTCCCTTTGCTTCGATTTCTATGCCGTTGTCGTGGAGCCACTGATAGACGTCGCGGGCAGAGTGGCCTGTGGCTAAAACGACGGGTCCGCGAAATGTTTTTCCGTTGTGGCAGACAATGCCTTCCACCTTTTGCTTTCCGTTTATGAGCAGTGCGGTCATGCGTGTTTCAAAATGGACCTCGCCACCGCATCGGAGAATGGTTTCGCGCATGTTCTCAATAACACGCGGCAACTTGTCGGTGCCGATGTGAGGATGGGCGTCACTGAGAATGCCGGGGCTGGCTCCGTGCTGGCAGAACACGCGAAGGATTTTCTCACCATTGCCTCGTTTCTTGCTGCGCGTGTAGAGCTTTCCATCGCTGTAAGCTCCGGCTCCACCCTCGCCAAAAGCATAGTTGCTCTCTGGTTCTATGCGTTGCTCGGGGCGGATGCGGGCGAGGTCCTTCTTGCGGTCGCGTACGTTCTTGCCCCGCTCAATGACAATGGGGCGGAGGTTGAGTTCAATGAGCCGGAGGGCGGCAAACAGACCGCCAGGTCCTGCTCCCACGACAACCACCTCTGGCTGGTCGCTGACATCAGTGTATTCGATGGGTTGGAACGCTTCTTCGGGCTGTTCGTTGATGTAAACCCTGACGGTCAGGTTTACGAATATCTCGCGCTGGCGGGCGTCTATGCTCCGCTTCAACGTGCGGACACACGTGATGGTGCGTTCGTCCCAGCCCTGCTCTCGGGCAACGTATCGGCGTATTGATTGTTCGTTATATGCGTCCTTCGGACTAATTCTCAGTTGTAGTTCTTTTATCATTTCTTCAGAGTCGGATTTCGTTAACGTGGTTTTTCGGTGGCGACTAAACCAGTTGTATGTCCTCGATGTGCTGTATTGCCGGGTTCGAAAGGTCTTGAGCAACGATGGAAATCACATCGAAGCGTGTTTCCAGGTCGAGGCGCTTGTATTTTATGTAGTGGTTGATAGCCGCCAGAAGGTTGCGGCATTTGTGGTAACCGACGGCTTCGAAGGGCTCGCCAAAGTCGTTTGTACGGCGTGTCTTTACTTCCACGAATACTACGGTTTGGGCATTGCGCGCAATGATGTCGATGTCGCGATGGCCGGAACGCCAATCACGTTCGAGTATCTGATAGCCTTTGCCTTCCAGATATTGGGCAGCGACTTCCTCGCCCCAGCGTCCCAGGTCGTTGTGCGACATGCGGTTATGCGACGTTTCCGATGCTTGGGTGCCCTGCAACGTGGGAACCGTGAATCCCTCCACTTCCTTGCTCAGCAGCTTGGCCGATTGGGTCAAAGCTTTTTGTGCAATACCTTCTTTGTCATCAAGGTTGGGAAACAAACGGAGGAGCGCGCGGAATATCATCACGGCCTCTTCTTTCCGATTCTCTTGCACGCGTTTCTTCAAGATGTCGTTGGCTGTCCAGAACATACAGCGTGAAGTGTAAGGACCCTTGTCTGTGGCATACAAGGGCCTAATGGCCTCGTAGGCCTCCTCGATTCGCCCTTGCCTTCGCAGTTCAAAGATTTCCCGGACTTCCATCATGTGTGCGCTTTGTCGAAAAAGGTGTGGAATGCAGATTTTGGTTACTGTTGAGCATACACGCGGACGTAGTCTATCAGGTAGCGGAGCGGGAACTGACCGTCGTCGGGCGTTCCACCATTTTCGCCAATGGCCAGATTAAGTAAGAGATACATACCAAAACCTTCGATTTCGTTGGAGAAGGGATTCTCTCCTCGTCCGCGGCCGCCTTTGTTGGGCGTCTGGCTCAGGTCGATGGTGTTGAGTAACTCATCGTCGAGGTAGAGCCTGATGAAGAGTTCGTCCCAGTCCATGCGCCAAATGTGGAACTTCTTTGCCCAGTCGGTGTCCCTCTGGGTGAAGTGGGTGAGCAGAGCCACAACACTGTCCCATGCGGGCGCTCCCCTTCTTCCGCTATCCCAACAGGCGTTGGCCAGAATGGAAGGCAGTCCATTGGAGATATAATATTCCATCATGTCGATTTCTCCACATGAGGGCCAGCCCCACTGATTACCCAACAGCCAGATGGCAGGCCACGAACCGCTGGCCGTTGGAATCATGGCTCGCACCTCCACACGACCATATTTGAAGCGGAAACTCTCCCGGGTGGTCAGGCATGCCGATGTGTATTCCGCCTGTTTCCTGTTCCTGCGCCAGTCGTCGCTCCCCATTTCGTATTGGGGATTGGCCACCACCTCCTTGCGCCCTTCGATGACGAGCATGCCGTCTTTCACGATGGCATTGTCGGGCTGATACCATTGCAGTTCGCGATTCCTCACGAATCCGTGCTCATAGGTCCAATGCGCTGCTGGTCGTCCATCCTTGTCAAACTCGTCCTGCCACACCAACTTGTAACCTTCGTATTGGCTGACGTCAGTAGCCGGATGGTAATCATCGATGCTATCCTTGTTTGGCAAATTAGGCTCCGTGCCCGATACCGCCATTGTGTTGAGCGGCAGGAGCAGGCAGATTATAACTAACCCAATAAGTCGGTTTAAGTTCATAGGACGAAAATTATTACATATATATAATAAGATAGCGGACGTGGGAGTAATATGCATTATTACCCGAATAACTCCCTGACCGCCTCGGCCACGCGACGGACTGGAACAAGGTCGAGTTTCAAACGTTTTTGGTCGATGCCCTTAATGCCTTGGGCGGGAACGAGTATGCGGCGGAACCCGAGTTTCTCGGCCTCGGCGATGCGCTGCTCCAGACGACTCACGGGGCGGATTTCACCAGATAAGCCCACTTCACCACACATACAAGTGTCGGGGTCGATGGGGGCATCAACGTTGCTCGACAGAACGGCGGCTATGACGCTGAGGTCCATGGCTGGGTCGGTGACACGCAGACCGCCGGCAATATTTAGGAAAACATCCTTTTGTGCCAACTTGAACCCGACACGTTTCTCCAGAACGGCAAGAAGCATGGCCAGACGACGCGTGTCGAATCCCGTTGCCGAGCGTTGCGCAGTACCATAGGCCGCAGTGGAAACTAACGCCTGAGTCTCGATAAGAAGAGGACGGGCCCCTTCGATAGCCGAGCAGATGGCAATTCCGCTCAGCCCCTCGCGTTCTTCTGTAAGCAATAGTTCACTGGGATTCGATACTTGGCGAAGTCCGCCCTGCAGCATTTCGTATATGCCCAATTCGCTGGTGCTGCCGAAACGGTTCTTTTGGCTGCGCAGGATGCGGTACATGTTGTGCTGGTCGCCTTCGAACTGCAAAACACAGTCGACGATGTGCTCCAGTACCTTTGGTCCTGCCAGCGTGCCTTCCTTGGTGATGTGTCCGATGAGTATGACCGAACATCCTCCCGACTTGGCAAAGCGGAGCAGCGATGCAGCGCACTCACGAATCTGGGACAGACTGCCCGGCGATGAATCAATGTCTTCCGTCTGAATCGTTTGGATGGAGTCAATGATTACTAAGTCGGGCTGTTCCTCAGAGATGTGTTCGTAGATGGCTTCGAGATTTGTTTCGCAAAGAAGGAGTAACTTAGAGGAGGTCGTTCCCCCTGACAGGCGGTCGGCTCTGAGCTTAATTTGTCGTGCACTCTCTTCACCGCTGACGTAGAGAACTTTTTTATCATGAAGATGCAGCACCGTTTGCAGGACGAGTGTGCTCTTGCCGATGCCAGGCTCACCGCCCAATAGCACAAGACTGCCTTCAACCAATCCGCCGCCCAGCACGCGGTTCAGCTCCTGGTCGCCCATGTTGATGCGCGCCTCGTTGTCCGTTTGTATGTCTTGAACCAGTACGGGCTTGTTTGAACTGTGGGAAGAAATCGACAAGGAGTGGGCAGAACCTGATTTCTGTAGCCTTGATGCGGCGCTGCCCTGGCGGATTTCTTTCATCGTGTTCCACTGGCCGCAAGCCGGACACTTCCCGACCCACTTCGTTGCTTCCTGTCCGCATTCCGAGCAGACATACATGGTCTTTTCTTTTGCCATTTTACTTTGCTATTCAACCGCAATATTATTGTACGGCAACCTTCTTTCCACGAATAATGTATATGCCACGTGGCAGCCCGTTGAGCGAGGTGGAACCACGACGGACAACCTGCCCAGTGAGCGTGTAGACATTCTCGTCATTGGGAGTGGTCCTGTCGTCTTCCCTGATGTCGGTGATGGCTGTGGGCAGGGTATTGTTGTTCGCCTTACCGTAGACGTTGGTCTGATAAAACTTTACGCGGTATGGCCATTGCTCGGCAGTGTTTTCCTCGGTCCAACTAAGCCAGTCGCGTGTCCAGTAGCTGGTGGGAGCTCCGCTTACCACCAACCACAGGTATTTGCAATTGGCTGGGCAGTCGAAGGCAACAAGACCTTCGGGATTGTTGTAATTGGCGCTGGCGATATCGCCGTAAAGTCGGCTACCATCTTTCAGCAGGGCAGCGAACCCATACCTCCATCCAGCCTTTGTCTTGTTAAGAGTGGTATAACCCTCTTTTCCTGCTTCGCCGACAAACTCAACGTAGATGGTCTTTGCCGTCGTTGGGGCGTTAAGGCGAATGGCATTGTTTCCCCAGTTTTCGATGCAGTTGGCAACTGTGGGGCTCCAGAATCCGTCATCCTCCTTGTTTAGGTCGGTCTGGTCGCGGAAACCGATTCTGCCACTACCATATTCTCGGATGGGGTCAAGGTCAAAGGTGGTCATACGCGCTCCGTACTCCCACATTTCGTCGCCAAGTTGGCTGAGCTTTTTCGATGTCGTTCCCGACATGGTCAGACGCATGTAGGCTTGAAAGGGGTCTTCGGGGCTTTGCGATTTGTTCCAGAGTTTCCCGATAATGTCCATGCCGTGTTTGTGGCACATGTAGTCTTGTATAAAGAAATTGTGGTAACGAAGGTCGGGGCAGAGGGGATGGCGGTGAAGACCATTGATGGTGCCTCCAAACCAATCGTTGCCCTGACCAGAGTCCCACACGAACTGCATCTTGGGATAGAACTTGTAGGCCTGCCATTGGGCACACATCTCCCAAAAAACATTTAGCGTGGAAGCTCCCCAGTTATACATCCACCCGTTTTGATTACCATTGTCGCAGTGGGTCTGGTACTGGAAGCAATGGCCAATCTCGTGGGCCACCGTTTGACCTGAGCGAGACGTGTGAGCGCCATTGGATAGTGTGAGCAACCCTATCTGATTGTCGATACCGCTACCGCTGGCTTCCCATTGTGTGGTATAGCGTAGTCGGATAATCATCTTGTAGGTGTCTGTCTTCGATTTGCCTTGGTTGATGGTGATGAACTTCAAGCTGTCGGCATAAAATTCGAATATTTTGTCAGCATTCTCGAGAATTGACGGAACTGCAGCAGGTGCCTCACTTCCATAATCTTTTTCCCAAAAGAGAATCCAGTGCTTCGATTGCAACGAACGGTCGTAACACCACTGGCTGGTGGCTTTCTTAAGCTCGGCATCTGTTCCACATGCGCTACTGCTGCAATAGATTTTCTTGTCAACGGCGGCGATGCGGGAGTTAAGTGTTGTTGTGGCAGAGGATAATTCTGTGTCAGACAACGTGTAATCTGTCATTTCCCCTTGAGCTGTTTCAATAGCAGCCTTTAGGCTTGCCCAGGCCGTTGCCTTGCGCTCCACTCCCTGCCACCAATCAACCACCTTTAGGGCATAGTCAATACGTGCTTGAAGTTTATCGTAAAGAACGCGTGAGGCCCTGGCGGCGTCGATGGCGGTCAGCAGTGCCGTGCGTGCTTCGCTGAGGGCCTCCTCGTCGTAAATCGTGTTCCCCGCCTCATCTTTCCCTGTGCCTTGCAGGGCTGTTTCAGCCTTTGCCAATGCTGCGCTTACGATATCTGACGCGGTCTTCTGAATGCCCTTTTCGAGCAACGACTGTGCCTCTGCCGCCAAGTTCTGCACTTCTTGTGCATAGCTGTCGGTAGTTACGTTCCCTACATATTGCAGTTTGAAATTGTCAACGCACAGATAGTTGCCTGTGGGGTTCTCGGTGCAAAGCCCAATCAGCACGTCCTCTTCCTCTTCGACGACAGAGAAGGCAAGGGTGTATGTTTTCATGGAAGTTACTACACTTTTGGTCGTACCTGCCACCAGATAGGCTCCGGTTTGTGCCGCACCCTTATTGGCGGTGCTTCCACTTCCGTTCTGTTGAATGTGCAGTGCTGCTGCGGACAGCTTGTATTTACCCTTGGGCAGGCGACTTATGGTTTGGGTGACAGAGGCATTGCTGATTTGCTTGCCAATGTCAACCCATGACTCAAGGTAGACAGAACCTGCTTTGCGCGAGAACACAGAGTTCGTTTGTGTGTTCATGCTTGTCACTTCCCAACCACTTGTGCCGTTGCTCTCAAACGATGGATTTTGAATGAGGCTGGTACGGTCAACGGGATTCGCTTCTGAAGCGTTCGCTACTTGATAGACTTCAACAGCCTGGCTGAGTTGATAGTTTGCCTCCAACACTTGGGGCATAGTAGCTTCTGCATTGTCGTATACTGCTTGGGAGATATCAATCGAGGCTTTCAGCGTTTCGGCACCAATGCCTTCTCCTGTGCCATAAAGTTTGTTGGCTGTATTTAGTGTTGCTTTAAGTTTCGTCTTGCTCACGGCCATTCCCGTGGCTTCTATTCTCACATAATCGATAAGCAGATTAGCGGAATTGCTGGAAGCTCCGGATGCAGCCTTATAACCGATTTGCAGTTTACCGGTTGTTGCCTTTGTCAGTGTAAAGGTAATTTGGTCAAGTGTCCACTTCTTGGCGGAATATGTTTTTACTGTCGACGAGGTTGCTGTTCCGCTATTGGGTATCCACGATAATTGGGATGTTCCGCTAGTTGCCGTCTTTCCGTTGTATGTGGGCACCGTTACGGTGTAAGTGCCTGCTGGCAATGTTAGCGTTTGATAGTAACAGAAGGTTTGCTCCCATCCCGTCGAAAGTGCCAAAGCGCCACCAGCTTCGTTGTCGTAACCTTGTGCCGGAACGGTGGCTCCATTAAATTTGCCCGCAAATCCGAACTCGTAAATACCGGTGATGGTATAGTCTGCTGTTAAGTCGGCTGTCCACCCCTCGATATCCTTGATTTCTTGCGCCACGACGTCTTTGGCTCCGGCGGCATAGTCGAAATGGTCGTCGAAACCATAGTTGGCGATGTAGTATTTTGTGATATCGTCTTGTGCTAAAACTGGCATGCCTGCAATTGTCAGCATAATAATCAGCAGGCATTGATTGAGCAAACCCTGATTCTTATTCATATTTCTTAATGGTAAGTTGATTACGACTACAAAAATAAGGAAAGAAATCGATAAAACCAACAATATAATTTAATTAAGTTAGGAAGGCTTAGTATTCATGATTTTTTCATATCTTTGCAAAAACTGATAACTAAAACCTTAAACTATGAATCGAAACGTAAAGTTGGCTGCCATCCTGTTGGCAGCGTCTTTGTCAGCCTTGGCCCAGAAGCCAATGTCTGCTCCCAAGGGTGGTAAGGCCATCAGTGATCAATTAATCGGTATTTTCTTCGAGGATATTTCTCATAGCGCCGACGGAGGATTGTTTGCAGAACTTGTTCAAAATGGCTCTTTCGAATACAGCCCGGTAGAGCGCGACGGATGGGGACCAGCTACGGCATGGCGTATGATTCGTCCGGGACACTCGTTGGGAAAGATGGAAATTCGGATGGATAATCCTCTTAACTCCAATAATCCCACTTACATGCGGCTGTATACAGAGCGCTCTAAGGAATATTACGATTATCGTGGATGGAAGGGATTCGGACTCGAGAACAATGGTTTTGACGGCATCAGCGTGAAAGCCGGCGAACAGTATAACTTCTCTGTTTTCTTTCGTAATGTAGGCGAGGACGCAAAACAGGTGCGCGTGGCCTTAATCGAGCATCAGGGACGAGGGAAAGGAGATAAGATATTGGCAGAGACAAATCTGAATGTCGCAGACAACGTATGGAAGAAATATGAAGCACAACTCGTGGCTACGGAAAGCTGCAAGAAGGCAAGCCTGCAAATCCTGGTCGTAGACAAGGGATATGTTGATATTGACATGGTTTCGCTCATGCCTCAAGATACATATAAGGGACACGGCCTGCGCAAGGACTTAGCTCAGGCTCTCGAAGACCTGCATCCGAAGTTCATGCGATTCCCCGGTGGATGTATCGTGCATGGCGGTGGTGATGGATTCTGGAATACGTACCGCTGGAAGACGACAATCGGCCCGCGCGAACAACGCCTTGCCCAGAAGAACTGCTGGGGCTACCATCAGTCTTACGGCCTGGGCTATTATGAGTATTTCCAGCTATGCGAGGACATAAACATGCAGCCGTTGCCCATCCTGCCTTGCGGTGTATCGTGTCAGGGCGCCAATGGCGGTTGGGGCATGAGAGGTCAGGCGCAGGATGTGGTGCCCATGGATGAGATGGATGAATGGGTACAAGACGCCCTTGACCTCATTGAATGGGCAAATGGCGACCCTGCTACAAGCAAGTGGGCAAAGATGCGTGCCGACCAAGGCCACCCCGCTCCCTTCAATCTTAAGTACCTGGGCATCGGAAACGAAGAACGTATCTCGCCCGAGTTTTGTGAGCGCTTCCGATATATGTATAAGAAAATAACAGTAGCGCACCCCGAAATCATTATCGTGGGCACAGCCGGACCTGGCTCACATCCTGGAAATGGTGACTTTGAGGCTGGTTGGAAGTTGGCCGAAGAACTCGACATCCCTATTCTTGACGAGCACTACTATGAGCCTAATCGCTACTTCCTCTCCAGTCGTCAGTACGACAAGTATCCCCGTGATCGCAAGACCAAGGTTTATCTGGGTGAGTATGCTGCCAAGGACAAGAAACTCATCGATGCGCTGGCCGAGGGCCTTTACCTCTTGCATGTTGAGCGTAACGGCGATGTCGTAGCCATGACTTCCTACGCTCCTCTCTTTGCCCGTAAGGGAGCAACGAATTGGAATCCCGACTTAATTTATTTCGACAATGAACGTCCGTACCTGACGTGCAGCTACTACGTGCAGCAGATGTTCGGTAAGTCGGCAGGTCAGTACTATTATGGTGATTGTGTCCAATTCGAGGGAGACGCCGCCGGTGTTGAACAACCTCAGGTCGATGTCCTTTATGGACAATCTGTAGTCCTGAACGCCAAGACCCGCCGCCTGTTTGTGAAATTATGCAATGCGGGCGCCGAGGCAAAGCAAGTGAATCTCGACCTTTCTCGTTTCAAGTCGATGAAGAAGACTGCTGTAAAGACAACCCTCAGTGGCCAGCCGGAAGACGAGAACAACTTCGAGACACAACCCATTGCCCCACAAACCGAGACTATCAGCGTCAAGCGAAAGATGACAATGGAGTTGGCTCCGTATAGTTTTGTAATGTTGGAAATTGAGATCTGATCCCATCCATCCGTAAATTGCCTCCCCTGCCTTTCAGTGGCTAAAGACAGGGGAGGCAATTCGTTTTTCAAGGAACCGTAATGTCGCTTATTCCATCGAGATGGGGTGATTCCCGCATTTCGGGCAGGGACCCACATCGTGAAGCGGAGCCCCACAGTGTGTGCAACGATAGCGGGGACGATGGCGGCGGAAGTACTGCCAGAGGGCAAGAACTGCATATACGATAAGAAGGAAATAGCCGAGGAAATACAGTGTGGTGATGGAGAAGAATAAGTATATGCCCGCAAGTATGGCCAGTAGCGACAATATATAAAGTATCGCTTCGGTTGTTGGCAAGGAGCGGCGGATATCATCGACAGATGCGATGGCAAGTACGACAATGAACCAGGCAATCGCCAGGAACAGGGCTAACAACGTAGGTTGCCCAAAGGGATTCAGCGTGGGGTGGAAATAGAACTCAACCCACAATTGCGGCGTGAAAATCTGTATGCTTGTGTACAACACCGTTGCTGAGGCAATGGCCAGGCACAGTAGCATGGGGTAGGGCGATGCAATGTCGTCGAAGTGGACGATGTGGAAACGTTGCCGACGCATTCGGCGGGTCAGCCAGGCTGCCAATGCTACAATGAGCAGGGTAACCGTTGCCAAAACATGACTGTTGGAAAAAAGGTGGATGCCTTGTGATATAGGGTCGTCGGGAACGACCTTTTCCAAGAGCTTGGATTCGTGAATCCATCCCTGCGTCAGTTGGTCGCGAGCCACCTTTACCCAAATGCTGTCGACGGAATCCTCGGGGATGACTTCAATCTGCGCCACGACCAAAGGGTCGTTCTTATATACAATGAATGAATCGCCCGCTTCGGGAATTATCTGCAGATGCATGGGGCGGCCTTCCTGCAATACAAGACTGTCGGAAAATACCACAAAGTTATAGTCGACGCCATAGTGGCGCCCAACGTTTATCTCTTTCCTCGTGTCAGATGGTTTGCAACCTGTCGCAAGAACTGCAATTAGCAGTATGAAGAGTGTTGTGATATGTTTCGTCATCGTTCTAAAGTCTAAGCTTTCTCTGCGTACACAAGCATTTGGCACTTTTTACAATCAAAATGTAGTTGGAATCGCCGCCCGTCAGCTAACCGAAGGAATAGGTCCTTTGCCTTGTGCCCGTTTTTCAAACACATCCCGAGCTCATGGCGAATGCAGTAGCGACATGTCATGATGAGCAGCCTTTCGTTGGACTTGACATGGTCTTTTCCTGTAACCTCTAAAGCCCAGTCTACTTCTTTGGCACCATGGTTAAGGTAGAATTGGCGGGCAGGGTGATTCGATACGTTGCCCAGATAGGTGATGTGAGCCCATTCTTCGTGTTTCACGGCCATGGCCTCGTTCGGAGTTAAGGGTGCCGTTTGTGTGGGTGTCTGGAAACGTAGGTTGCAAACCGCCCGTCGCCATTCGGCAAGTACGCTGTTGGGTATAAACCAGTTTTGTGATATTTCGATATCTGCATCTATAGCTTCGTAGGGAGTGTCACCCAGTCGGCAGAGTTGTTGTTTGATTTGCTCTACCTGTGGTGTGCGTGCCGGCTCATGGGGGTGGCGGAAGACTTGTTCTACCGTTTGGCCGTCTTCACGTATGAGCCGAAGCAGGAATCCCTCGTCAACATCCTTTAAGAGCCAGCGAACGTTGATTTTTCTCACGGCCGTAGGCTTCGATAGTTTCTGCTCGAAGGCGTTGTCGTAGTTCCTGTATAGGTGCAAGTGAGAGGAGGCTGAAGGTAAGGGGAGCGTTTTGCCGTTGACAAGGTGTATCTTATTGCCTTCTATGCGATTAACGCGGAATCCCGTCAGTTGCCCTTCTTCGTTGACGAAGCATAGCCCGTCACCATTGTGTAGCTCCTCTTTCCACCCGTGTCCGCTATCACTGATGGGCTCCCCCATGCTTTTGGGAGTGACGATGTTGGCCATGTCGGCTGTCCGGCCTTGCAGGAAATATGTTGTGAACAGTCGGTTAAACGATTTCGCGGGAGAAGGCTTGAAGTTGATAATCTCGTGTCCTAAGCTGCTGCGTTTATACTCGGGCCTGCGGCGAAATATGTCGTCAAGCAGGCAACGATAGTGCGCAACGATGTTTTTGACATACGAAATGTCCTTCAGCCGTCCCTCAATCTTAAGACTGGATATGCCTGCATCAAGCATTGCCTCGAGGTTTGCCGACTGGTTCATGTCGCGCAGGGAGAGCAGGTGGCGCTGTTTTTGCAGCACGCGCCCTTCTTCGTCAACGAGGTCGAACGGCAGTCGACAGAACTGGGCACATTCGCCGCGATTGGCCGAACGCCCAAAGCAGTGTTGAGAGGCGTAGCATTGTCCGTTGTATGAAACGCATATTGCTCCATGAATAAATGCCTCCAGTTGTACGTCAGGCACTCGCTGATGAATCTCCCGCATCTCATCCAGTGTCAGTTCGCGCGCCAGCACCACTTGCCTGAACCCCATGTCTCGGAGTTGCGCCACTTCCTCTGGCGTGCGGTTATCCATCTGCGTCGAGGCATGCAGGGGGATTTGCTTTCCGCAGTTCAGTAAAGCCAAATCTTGTACAATTAACGCATCAACACCAGCCTCCTGCAATTCATCTACAAGCTGATAGGCCTCCTCCAGTTCATTGTCGAAGATGATGGTATTTAGCGTGACGTAGACCTTTACGGCGTATGGTCGCGCAAAGTCAACCAACTGGCGGATGTCATCAACAGAGTTGCCTGCAGCCGCCCGTGCCCCGAACTTCGGTGCCCCGATATACACGGCATCCGCTCCGTGACGAATAGCTTCGATACCCGTCTGCAGGTCCCGTGCCGGTGCCAACAATTCAATGCTTCGCATAATTCACAACTACGCCATGATATCCACAAGGTCTTATTCTCACCTTCTCATTTTCTCACCTTCTCAATTTCTCATTCTCTCAATGGATGTCCTCCAGGTTATAGGGTGTTTCCTGATAAACGTAATAGTTGAGCCAGTTGGTGAAAAGTAGGGTGCCATGGCCACGCCAGGTTACCATAGGCGGGCGCCTGGGGTCGTCGTCTTCGTAATAGTGCAAAGGCTTGTTGATGGGCAACCCTTTGTCTAAATCGCGGTGATACTCTGTGTCGAGTGTCAGGGGCGAATACTCGCTATGCCCGGTGATGAAGATTTCGCGCCCGCCTCGCGCCATAACCATTCCGACACCGCTTTCCCGGCTCTCGGCAATCAGGGTGAGAGCGGGGTTGGCTTGAATGTCGGCCCGACGAACCTCGGTGTGTCGGCTGTGGGGCATGTTAAACTGGTCGTCGAAGCCACGGAAGATGGGGAGCGCCGGGTCGAGAATCTTCTGGGGGAATATGCCGAACATCTTGCTGTCCAACGGGTATTTGGGTATGCCATAGTGGTGGTAGAGGCCCGCTTGTGCTGCCCAGCAGATGTAGAGCGTGCTGGTTACGTTGGTGCGGCTCCAATCGAAAATCTCTTTTATCTCGTTCCAGTAGTTCACCTGTTCGAAATCAAGATGCTCCAGTGGCGCACCAGTGATGATGAATCCGTCGAACTTCTCCGATTTCATCACTTCGAAGTCGCGGTAGAAGGCACGCATGTGTTCCACCGGAGTGTTCTTGCTGGTGTGAGCCTTCACCTTCATCAGGTGGATTTCCAACTGCAGCGGCGAGTTGGAAAGGATTCGGATGAGGTCGGTCTCTGTTGTTATTTTCAGAGGCATCAAGTTCAGTATGGCGATGCGCAGGGGGCGTATGTCCTGGTGCTCGGCACGCGAGTTCCCCATGACGAATATGTTTTCCTGCTTCAGCAGTTCTATGGCAGGAAGCCGGTCGGGTAGAGTTAGTGGCACGGAAGTTGAAAGTTGAAAGTTAACGATTGAAGATTAGATGACCACGGCTGTACCGCTGGTGGCACCATGAGCATTGAGTTGTTGGCTCCAATAATTTCACCTGTCACCACACCCTTGTATTCCTGTATGGCATGGTCTTCAATTGTTGGTGTCGTTGATAGTATCATAGTGTTTTGATATTATTTATTCTGCATTAATTTAGTTCTCCTGTTCGTAATAATAGGAGTAGTCGATACCTTTCATGAATATCTCACGGTCATTGATGCGGTCGGTCATTGCCTTTTGAAGCAAAGACTTGATGGGGCGGTTGTCAGTCGTGCTCAGCCGCATGGCTCTCAGATAGTCTTTCTTGTCTATCAGACTCCAATCCACACACAACCTCAACTGCTTCTTGAAGATTAAATCGAGCCAGATACGAGTCGAACGTCCGTTGCCCTCCATAAAAGGGTGGGCCACGTTCATCTCAATATACTTGTTGACGATGTCGTCGAAAGTCTCTTCTGGCATCTTTTCAATTACTTTCAAATTTTCTTGTAGGTATTCGGCACGACAGAACAGTGTCCCATCCTTCCAGATAGTCTTTTCGCGTATCTGTCCGGCAAAATCGTAGAGACCACCAAACAGGTAAGCGTGAATCTGTTGCAGACATTCTATAGTTCCGGGCTTCATTCCATCGAGCAATCCGCTTTCCACAAGGGTGTAGGCTTTCTTCTTGCTTTTCCCGTCAATGCTGTTATCGCTGTAGACAAACCAGTCGAGGAAAGCCACGGCGCGATTGTTGGGATAGTGTTTGGCCAGCGTCTGCACACCTTCGGCATCCAGCGCGTCGGCGGCACGTTGCCTGCCGTCAGGGGCTGCAAATTTGATCTGGTTAGTGGCACTAACCAGTTGTACCCCTTCCTTGAGCATTTTCCCTTTAAGGTATTTCCAATAGTTGCGGCATTTCTTATAGTCATCCTCGTCGTTGATGGCGCGCACAATGTCTATGGCTGAGAACCACCACTTATTGTGTTCCTCGTCCCAAACAGCCCGCACCTCGCGGTCATTGAAAAAGCGTATCGACTTTTTGCTCATTCTTTGATGCTACGTTGGTATAACGTTAAGAGTGGGAGCCAATGGGCACGAGCTCGATGATGTCCCTCTGTTCGTCTAATTGCGAATTGTTAATTAAGAGATTACCAGATGGTGACGCGCTTGTCCTTGGGAACGAACATGGGGTCCTGCTCGGTGATGCCGAAGGCCTCGTACCAGGCATCGATGTGGGGCAGCTGTCCGTTGACGCGCCATTTGCCCAGCTCGTGCGGGTCGCTCTTCACGCGCTTGCGGATTTCTTCTTCACGAATGTTTTGTCCCCACACGTTGGCATAGGCCAGGAAGAAACGCTGTTCGGGAGTGAAACCGTCGATGGCGGGCAGCGGACTTTCCTTGGTGGCGTTCTTGAAGGCCTGGAAGGCCACCATAAGACCGCCGTGGTCGGCCATGTTCTCGCCCAGGGTCAGTGAGCCGTTGGCATGCAGGCCGGGCAGCACCTCAATGCTGTCGTGGAAGTCTCTCATCACCTGTATGCGCTCCCTGAACTGCTTCGTGTCATCCTCGCTCCACCACTTGCGCAGGTTACCCTCCTTGTCATACTGAGCACCCTGGTCGTCGAAGCCGTGAGTCATTTCATGTCCGATAACCACGCCGATTGCGCCATAGTTGAAGGCGTCGTCGGCTTCCATGTCGAAGAAGGGAGGCTGCAGAATACCTGCGGGGAAGCAAATTTCGTTAGTCGTGGGGTTGTAGTATGCATTCACGGTTTGCGGCGTCATGAACCACTCGTCTTTGTCGACGGGCTTGTTCAGTTTCTCGCGAATCATGGTCTTCAGATCAAATTCGTTGCATGCCAAGATGTTGCGCAGGTAGTTGTCGCCAATCTCCAGCTCCGAGTAGTCGCGCCATTTGTTGGGGTATCCCACTTTGACATAGAAGGCGTCAAGCTTCTCTTGAGCCACGCGTTTCGTTTCGTCGCTCATCCATTCCTGCACTGCGATGCGCTCGCTCAGGGCAACCTGAAGGTTGGCCACCAGCTTTTCCATGCGCTCTTTAGCTTCGGGGGGGAAGAAACGAGCCACATAGAGCTGTCCCAGGGCCTCGCCAAGTCCGCCTTCAACGGAAGCAACGGCGCGCTTCCAACGTGGGCGGTCCTCCTGCTTGCCACTCATGGCTTTACCGTAAAAGGCAAAGTTCAGTGCGCGGCTGGCATCGTCGATGTACGAAGAGGCCATGTCCAGTGCATGCCACAGATACACGTTCTGCAGGGCTTCGGGTGTTTCCTCTTTCAGTATGTTCTCCACTTCGTGAATGGCCGCGGGCTGACCCAGGCAAACCTCGCGCACACCCTTGGCACCCAGGTTATTGAAGAATCCCTCCCAGTCGATGCCGGCAAACTGCTGCTTCAGCTCCTCGAAGGTCAGCTTATTGTAGTTTGCTTCGGGGTCGCGCAGTTCCGTCATGCTCTTGCTGGCGCGGGCCAGTCGTGTTTCGATGCGCATCACGTCCTGACAGATTCGCTTGGCATCGGTGTCCTTGAATCCTTGGTGCTGACACAGGTCGACAATATACTTCTGATAGGCCACTCGAATCTGTTGGGTCTCGGGGTCGCTGTCCAGATAGTATTCCTTTTGTCCCAGCGTCAGGCCACCCTGGTAGATGCTGACGAGGTTGTTCTTCGAGTCTTTCTCGTCGGCACCGATATACATACCGAACAGGCCCGGAACGCCTTGGCGCTGCATGCGAGGCCACACCTCTTTGAGCCAGTTCTGTGTGATTTCGGGCGATGTCTGGTAACCGTCGCACAGCAGGAACTCTTCCAGAGCACCCCAGTAGTGCTCGTTCAGTTCCGTGCTGTCCATGGCTGAGCGATACAGGTCGGCAATCTTCTGCTCGATGCTGCCGGGCTTGTTGTCCTGCTTGGCCACGCTGTCGATGAGTTCGCGCAGCTGGCGGTTGTTGTTCTCCTGCAGTACGTCGAACGAACCGTAGCGGCTGTATTCCGCAGTCAGCGGGTGGGCAACCTGCCAGCCGTGGGTGGCGTATTCATAGAAATCCGTCCCGGGCAGGAACGTTGTGTCAAGGTTAGCCAGGTCAATGCCCGACTTCAGTGTCTTCTCGCCCCATTGGCAACTGGCAAGGGTGGTAGATAAAGCTATCATAGCTAAAAGTTTCAATCCTTTCATATTATTACTTATTTATTAATTAATGTCATGCGGGCAAAGTTACAAAAAAATGGACGAATGGGCAATAGCACTGTCCTTTTTGTGACCTAAGTGAACGCTTCCAGGGCCTCCATGGCCTGGGTCCATTCGTCCTCGGCTTGGGCGAGCTGTTGCTTGAGACGCCCATGTTTTTCGTAGATGGAGGGGTCGGCGTTGCCCTCGGGCGTGGCCAGTTTGGCCTCCACGATGGCGATGGCCTGCTCCAGTTCGGCAACGGCCCGTTCGGCTTCGCTCACGGCCTTTTCCAGTTTCTTGCGCTGGCGGGATTGGGCTTTCTGTTCGGCCCAAGCGGCCCCGCCCCCGGACGTTTCGTGGGCCGGGGCGTCAGTCGTTCCTTTGGCTTGTGGGGCCAGCTTCGTTGTGCTGCTCTCGTTGGTGGGGGTGTTGGGGAGGAGTGTCTTGAGGTAGTCGTAGATGCCGCCGATGTGTTCGCGCACGCCGCCGTTGGCAAAGGCGTAGACGCGAGAGACCAGTCCGTCGAGGAATTCGCGGTCGTGGCTGACCAGGATTACGGTGCCGTCGAACTGGCGTATGGCTTCCTTGAGCACCTCCTTCGAGCGCATGTCGAGGTGGTTCGTGGGCTCGTCGAGGATGAGCAGGTTCACGGGCTCGAGCAGCAGTTTTATCATGGCCAGGCGGGTGCGCTCGCCGCCGGAGAGCATCTTTACCTTCTTCTCCGATTCCTCGCCTCCAAACATGAAGGCGCCCAGAATGTCGCGAATCTTCAGGCGGATGTCGCCCCGTGCCACACGGTCGATGGTGTCGAAGACCGTTAGTTCGCCGTCGAGCAGTTGGGCCTGGTTCTGTGCAAAGTATCCAATCTCTACGTTATGTCCGATTTTCAGGTGGCCGTCGAAGGGAATCTGCCCCATGATGCACTTTACGAGTGTTGTCTTTCCCTCGCCGTTCCGTCCCACGAAGGCAACTTTTTCTCCACGTCGGATGGTTAGGTTGACGTTCGAGAAGACGGTGTGGTCATAGCTCTTGCCTACATCCTCGCAGATGACGGGGAAGTCGCCCGAGCGCTGGCTGCAGGTGAAGTGGAGCCGCAGCCGGCTGTTGTCCACCTCGTCGATTTCGATGGGGACGATTTTCTCCAGGGCCTTGATGCGGCTTTGCACCTGGTTGGCCTTGGTGGCCTGGTAGCGGAAGCGTTCGATGAAGGCGCGTGTCTCGGCAATCTCCTTCTGCTGGTTCTCGTAGGCGCGGAGTTGCTGTTCGCGGCGCTCGGCGCGCAGGGTTACGTATTCGTCATACTTGACCTTGTAGTCGTAGATTTGTCCGCAGGAGATTTCGATGGTGCGCGAGCTTACGTTGTTGATAAACGCGCGGTCGTGCGACACCATGACCACCGCCCCTTGGTATTGAATCAGGAACTGTTCGAGCCACTGGATGCTGCTGATGTCGAGGTGGTTGGTGGGCTCGTCGAGGAGCAGTACGTCGGGTTGCTGGAGCAGAATCTTGGCCAACTCGATGCGCATTCGCCATCCGCCCGAGAATTCGCTTGTGGGGCGGTCGAGGTCGGTCTGTCGGAAACCGAGTCCTGCCAGCGTGCGCTCCAGCTGAGCGTGATAGTTCGTACCGCCCATCATGCGAAAGCGCTCGTCGGCTTGTGTGAATCGTTCCACGAGCGCCATGTATTCGGGGCTCTCGTAGTCGGTGCGCTCGGCCAGCTCTTGGTTCAGGCGGTCTATCTTGTCCTGTAGTTCGCGGATGTGGCTGAAGGCCAGCTCGGCCTCTTCGCGCACCGTTCGCTCGTCGCTCAGAATCATCACCTGCGGCAGGTAACCGACGGTGCACTCTCGGGGGCGGTCCACGTTTCCGTCGGTGGGCCGTTGCTGCCCGGCAATGATTTTCAGCATGGTGCTTTTGCCGGCGCCGTTCTTGCCCACGAGGGCTATGCGGTCGCGGTCGTTGATGACGAACGAAACGCTGGAGAACAGGGGCTTGGCGCTGTATTCAACGTATAGGTTCTCTATCGAAATCATGGATTGGAGAATAGGGATTAGGGATTAGGGGGAATAGGAGGGGAGGGGTTAGAAAAAAGGATTAGGGACTGTTCGGTATCAATCCCTAATCCCTGATTCTTAATGTCTAATCCTGTCGGTTCAGAACATCTTTTCGGGGTACTGGCCGTTGGCGTGCAACTTAGCCAGTTTCTCGACAACGCCCGGACGGTCTTCGGGGTAGGTGACGCCGAACCACTTCGAGGTGGTGTCGAGTACTTCGCACGTGGCCTGACCGGTCTTGATGAGGTGGTCGACCATGAGGGGAATGAAGAATTCGGCCTTCAGGTTCTCGATGTTCTTCGGGTCGCTGAGGAATGCCTTGAAGTAGGCCTCGCTGTGCTCGAAGTAGTCGGGTGTGAAGCCCCAGAAGTTCATCGACACGGGAGTGGTGTCGGGGATGGTCACCCACTGGTCGTTCTCGTCGAGGTACTGAACCTTGCCGTCGCGGCGCTCAATCTTTGTGCGCTCGACAACGCTTGTCAGGTGGTGGGTATTCTCGTCGTTCTCGCAGATGCCGCGGCTAACGGTACCGCTCTCCGACAGGGTGTTGTCAACGCGGAAACCTACCATGGCATACTTGCCCTTGCTGCCCTCGGGGAGCTCGCTCAGGAACTTGCCCATCACGCAGAAGGCGTCGCGATCGTAGAAGTCGTCGCAGTTCAGCACAGCGAAGGGCTCCTTGATGACGTCCTTGCCCATCAGCACGGCGTGGTTGGTTCCCCAGGGCTTGATGCGGCCTTCGGGCACGCTGAATCCTTCGGGCAGTGCGTCGAGGCTCTGGAAGCAGAGTTCACAGGGAACGGTGCCCTCGTATTTGGCCAGAATCTGGGTGCGGAACTGCTCTTCGAAATCCTTGCGGATGACCCAGACGATTTTGCCGAATCCGGCCTTCACGGCGTCGTAGATGCTGTAGTCCATGATGGTTTCACCGTGGGGGCCCAGGCCATCGAGCTGCTTCAGACCTCCATAGCGGCTGCCCATGCCGGCAGCCAGCAGAAACAAAGTAGGTTTCATAGTTGTAAGGTTTAATGTAATGTGTTAGTTGTTTTGCGTTCTTGGTCGCAAAGATACGAATTGTGGGCTGAAAAACCAAGCTGAAGTCTTATTTTTATTTCATCGTTGGGCGCGTATTATGAATTATTGTTTAATTTTGCACGTTGTAACGTATCGCATAGCGTCTTGCCGATGAAAAAGTTCTTACTCCGCCTTCTCTGTTTTTCCCTGCCGCTGCTGGTGGCGATGGGCGCCCTGGAGGCGTGGCTGGAAAGTGCGCCCAACGTGGCCCGCGACAAGCATCGTTGGATGACGGAGCACAGCAGGGCGGTGGGCACCCTCGTGCTGGGTCATAGCCACAACTTCTATGGCATCCGGCCCGAGTTCCTTGGCCCGGGGACCTATAACCTGGCCCTTCCCTCACAGACTTACCGCTACGACTACTGCCTGCTGACGCATTACCCCATGGACGCCCTGCGGACGGTGATTCTCAACTACGACTACTTCCAGTTGTGGGAGGACTTTGAGCGGCAGCCCGACGAGCGGTTCCAGGCCATGCGATACCGCATATACATGGACTGTGACGTCCATCCGCGCCTCAGTTGGTATGGTTTCGAGGTGCTTTGTCCTCCGCTCGTGCGCAAGAAACTGCTCGACTCGGGCGAGGCACAAGCCGCCCATTGCGATTCGCTGGGCTGGGGCACCGAATACAGCCTGGAGTCGAGGCCGGCCGACTGGGACAACGGCGCGCTGCGGGCCGAGGGCAACACCCGCCACGACAGCACCATCACGTTGCTCAACGAGCAGATTCTGGACAGCCTTTTTGCCCATTGCCGCCGGCGCGCCATCAGGGTGGTGATGGTGAACACGCCCACGACGCCCCTTTTCCGCCGCCACGAAGACCCGCGCCAGCTGGCCCTCAACAGGCGCGTGCTGGCCAATCTCCTACGCCGAAACCCCGAGGTGACGTTCCTCGACTATGAGGCCGACAGCGCCTTCACGGCCGACGACTTCTTCGATGCCGACCACCTGAACCAGTATGGAGCCAAGAAGCTGACCCTTATGCTCCGCGACACCCTAAACTCGCTGCCATGCTCTTCAACACGCTGACCTACCTCATCTTTCTCCCCCTCGTGTTCCTGATGTACTGGAGTATGCGGGGCGTGCGCGGCCAGAACTGGGTGGTCGTCGTGGCCAGCATGGTGTTCTACGGATGGTGGAGCCTGCCCTGTCTGGCACTGATGGTGGGCACCTGCGTGGCCAACTATCTGCTCGTGGGCGGCATGGTTCGGCCGGCCGCTCGCCGCAAGGCGTGGCTCGTTGCCGCCCTCGTGCTCAACTTCGGCATACTCGGCGTTTTCAAGTACTTCAACTTCTTCGCCCAGAACCTTGCCGCCCTACTTCTCCTGTTCGGGCTGAAACCCGACATGCCCACGCTCGACATTATCTTGCCCGTGGGCATCAGTTTCTACACCTTCCAGCTTTCGGCCTACGTCATCGACTGCTATCGCGGGACGCTTGAGCCCACGCGCTCGCTCCTGCGCTTCATGGCCTTCATCTGTTTCTTCCCCCAGCTGGTGGCCGGCCCCATCGAGCGTGGCCACAAGCTGCTGCCCCAATTCGCGGCAAGGCGCCGGTTCGACGAGGCTGAGGCCACCGACGGCATGCGACTGCTCCTGTGGGGCCTGGTCAAGAAGATGCTCATTGCCGACAACTGTGCCACGCAGGTCGATTACATCTTTGCCAACTATCAGGACGTCAGCACGCCAACCCTGTGGCTCGGGGCCCTGTACTTTACGTTCCAAATCTATGGCGACTTCTCGGGCTACAGCGACATGGCCGTGGGCTCGGCCAAACTGTTGGGCATACGCATTTCAGCAAACTTCGACAAACCCTACTTTGCCACTTCGCTGCCCGAGTTCTGGCGTCGCTGGCACATCACGCTCATGGGCTGGTTTCGCGACTATGTCTACATTCCACTCGGGGGCAACCGTCGCGGTCCTGCCCGGCAGACGGCCAACCGCTTTGCCGTGTTCCTGCTGAGCGGCCTCTGGCACGGAAGCAACTGGACGTTTGTCCTCTGGGGACTCTACCATGCGCTGTGCTACCGGCTGCCAGCCCGCCGGCTCACGTTCCTCGTTGTGCTCCTGGGGTGGGTCATCTTCCGCGCCGAGGATGCCACGATGGCCGCGGGCTATCTGTCGGGCATGTTCTGCCCCCGCATGCTTTCGTCCGTCGCCTGCAGCCGCATGCCTCTCCTGCCCATTGTGCTGCTGGTCGTTGCCGAGTGGCTCATGCGCTCTGCGCCCCATCCCTTCCAGTGGCGCAACACGGGGTGGCAGTCCCACCAGTGGGTGCGCCTGGCCGTCTATCTTCTCGTCTTCTCCGTCACGGTTCTGGCCGGCGGCGCCACCGTGCAGTTCATCTACTTCCAGTTCTAACTCCCTCGCCCGCCGCTCCAGTCCGCGTTGCTCGTCGCTCCTGCGCCCCCTGTCGCCTCCCGCTCCCGAATTCCTTACACCGCTCCGTCCCATTTCTGCAATCCCTCCAACCCATTCCTGCAATCCTTTCAGACTATTCTATATTCGTCGTGCGATGAATATAAAACCGCCGCCGATGAATATATAAACATCGTTCGATGCGTGTATAGCCGTCGAGCGATGAATATAGAATGCGATGCACGGCCTGCAAGTATAGGATAAAAGTTTTGCAAAAAAGTGTGGGCAGGGTGGGCATTTTATCGTGGATTTTTGCTAAATTTGTGAACAAATTTCTCGCGCATGCGCAATACTCACGCGATACCTTTCTCTTTTAATGCCGGGGGGAGGCTGGTGGAACTGGCTGAACCTCAGATTATGGGCATACTGAACGTGACGCCCGACTCCTTCTTTGCCGCCAGCCGGCGGGAAGGCGAGACGGCCATTGTGGAGCGTGCGCGGCAGATTGTCGACGAGGGTGCACTGGTGATTGACGTCGGGGGCTGCAGTACGCGCCCCGGGTCGGAGCCGGCAACCGAGGAGGAGGAGAAAGCCCGTCTGGGCGTGGCGCTCAAGGCCATCCGGCGCGAGTTGCCCGACGCCCTCCTGTCCGTCGACACGTTTCGGCCGCGCGTGGCCGAATGGGCCGTGGGCGAATACGGCGTGACGATGGTCAACGACGTGTCTGCTGGCGCCGACCCTGCGATGTTTCCCCTGGTGGCGCGCCTGCGTGTGCCCTACGTGCTGACCTATGCCGGCAGTCTGGCCGGGGGCGTGGGCGCGGTCATGTGTGAACTGAGCAAGCGCGTGGCAGAGCTTCGGGAACTCGGGGCGAAGGACGTGCTGCTCGACCCAGGCTTCGGGTTCGGCAAGACGCTGGACGAGAACTACGAACTGCTGAGCCACCTGTCGGACCTCCGGCAAATGGAGCTGCCCCTGCTCGTGGGTGTGTCGCGCAAAAGCATGGTCCACCGCCTCCTGGGCATCACGGCCGATGAGGCCCTCAACGGGACGACGGTGCTTCACACGCTGGCCCTGGAGCGCGGCGCCGACATGCTGCGCGTCCACGACGTGCGGGCCGCCGCCGAAGCCATACGCATCGTGGCGAAAATGAGCAAAGAATAGTAAATCGAAAAACAGAAAATAAGATTGTGTTCCTGTCCTTTGGCCTGAAAGACTTTGTCGACATCGTATCTGTAGCAATCATCCTCTATTATTGCTACAAGGTGATGAAACGCTCGCGCTCCGTCAACATCTTCTATGGAGTGCTCATCTTCATCAGCTTCTGGATTGTGGTATCGAAGATTCTGGAGATGAAGGTCCTGGGTGGCGTGCTCGACCAGCTTGTAAACGTGGGCGCCATTGCCCTCATCGTCTTGTTCCAGGAGGAGATTCGCCACTTCTTCTACGAGCTTGGGGCCCACGAGAAGGCCAACCGCCTGGTGCGCTTCTTCCGTTCCGAAAAGGCAAAGAACGCCAACGACGAGTACCGATACGACCGTGAGGTCATCTTCCCCATCGTGATGGCCTGCATCAACATGAGCAAGCAGAAGGTGGGCGCCCTCATCGTCATCGAGAACGACATTCCCCTCACCGACTTCATCCGCACGGGCGAGACCATCGACGCTCGCATATCGCAGCGGCTGGTTGAGAACATATTCTTCAAAAACAGCCCGTTGCACGACGGCGCCATGATTGTCGCGGGCGGCAAAATCGTGGCGGCAGCCTGTATCCTGCCCATCTCCCACGACCTGGACATCCCCAAGGAGTTCGGCCTGCGCCACCGCGCCGGAAAGGGCGTGACGACCGACACCGACGCGCTGGCCGTCATCGTGAGCGAGGAGACGGGCAACATCACGGCAGCCTACGGCGACGCCTTCCGCAGCCACCTCTCGCCCGAGGAACTCGAGAACATACTCATGAAGGGTCGCTTCTGACTCCGCCTCGCGAGTGACACATGAAAAGAAAAAGCTACATAAACTCAAATAAAAAGAAAATATGACACTTATTGAAAAAATCATTGCCCGCGCCAAGGCAAACCGCCAGCGTATCGTGCTCCCCGAGTCGCTCGAGGAACGCACGCTGACCGCTGCCGACCGCGCCGTGGCCGACCAGCTGGCCGACATCATCCTCATCGGTAACCGAGAAGAAATCATGGCCAAGGCCAGCGAACTCGGCCTGACCCACGTCGGCGGAGCCACTATCATCGACCCCGCCACCAGCCCTAAGACTCAGGAGTACGCAAACCTGCTCTACGAATTGCGCAAGAAGAAGGGCATGACCCCCGAAGAAGCACAGAAGAAGGTGATGGACCCCTTGTACTTCGGTTGCCTCGTCATCAAGAGCGGCGATGCCGACGGACAAATCAGCGGAGCGCTCAGCACCACGGGCGACACCCTGCGCCCCGCCCTGCAAATCATCAAGTGTGCCCCCGGCATCACCTGCGTGAGCGGTGCCATGCTGCTCATCACCCAGACACCGCAGTACGGCGAAGACGGCCTGCTCGTGGTCGGCGACGTAGCAGTGACCCCCATGCCCGATGCCGCACAGCTGGCACAGATTGCCGTCTGCACAGCCCAGACGGCCAAGAGCGTTGCCGGCTTTGCTGAGCCCCGCGTGGCCATGCTGTCGTTCTCGACCAAGGGCAGCGCAAAGCACGAGGTGGTGGACAAAGTGGTGGAGGCCACACGTCTGGCACGCGAACTCGACCCGGCACTGAAAATCGACGGCGAGCTGCAGGCCGACGCAGCCCTCGTTCCCTCGGTGGGCCAGAAGAAGGCTCCCGGAAGTGACATTGCAGGAAAGGCTAACGTGCTCGTATATCCCTGTCTTGAGGTGGGCAACATCAGCTACAAACTCGTGCAGCGACTGGGCAACGCCGATGCCATCGGTCCCATCCTCCAGGGTATCGCTCGCCCCGTCAACGACCTCAGCCGCGGCTGCTCGGTCGACGACATCTACAAGATGGTGGCCATCACAGCCTGCCAGGCCATGGACGCTAAATAATTGAAAATTGAAAGTTGAAAATTGAAAGATTGAGATGAAGATACTTGTTTTAAACTGCGGGAGCAGCAGCATTAAGTATGCGCTCTACAACATGGATGACCAGAGCGTCATCACCAGCGGCGGCATCGAGAAAATCGGTCTGCCCGACTCATTCATTAAGTACAAATACAACGGAGAGAAGTTCCAGATAGACCGCCCCATCGAGGAACACACGGCTGGAGTGCAGTTCATCTTCGAGGTGCTCACCACGGGCCAGCACGCCGTTCTGAAAAGCCTCAACGAACTGGGTGCCGTCGGCCATCGCATGGTTCACGGGGGCGAGCGCTTCAACAAGAGCGTTGTGCTCACCCCGAAGGTGATGGAGGAGTTCGCCAACTGCAACGACCTGGCTCCACTGCATAACCCCGCAAACATCAAGGGCGTGAACGCCGTCAGCGCACTCCTTCCCGAGATTCCCCAGGTGGGCGTCTTCGACACGGCCTTCCACCAGACCATGCCCGACTATGCCTATATGTACGCCCTGCCTTACTCGCTCTACAAGGAGCACGGCGTGCGCCGCTACGGCTTCCACGGAACCAGCCATCGCTACGTTAGTCAGCGCGTGTGCGAATACCTGGGTATCAAGGTCGAAGAAAGCCGCATCATCACCTGCCACATCGGTAACGGCGCCAGCATCGCTGCCGTGAAGAACGGGAAGTGTGTCGACACGTCCATGGGCCTCACGCCCCTCGAGGGACTCATCATGGGAACCCGTTCGGGCGACATCGACGCCGGAGCCGTTACCTTCATCATGGATAAGCTGAACCTCGACACGAAGGGCATCTCCAACCTGCTCAACAAACAGAGCGGACTGGCTGGCGTGAGTGGCGGCAGCAGCGACTTCCGCGACATCCTGAAGGGTATCGAAGAGGGCAACGACCGCGCCCGTCTGGCCAAGGAGATGTATACCTACCGCATCAAGAAGTACATCGGAGAGTATGCCGCAGCAATGGGCGGCGTCGATGTGATTTTGTTCACGGGCGGCGCCGGCGAGAACCAGTGGGAGGTGCGCGAGGGTGCCACCAAGGGACTCGAATTTATGGGCGTTGAGGTAGACCCGGCGAAGAATCGCGCCTGCCGCGCCACCGAGGCTGTTATCTCGACCGACGACAGCAAGGTGACCGTTTGCGTCATCCCCACCGACGAGGAGCTGATGATTGCCCTCGATACGATGGCGCTGGTAGGTTGATACCTCAGTCAGATCATAACAAAACCGCCCCAACTCGCTGTGAGCTGGGGCGGTTGCTTTTTTGAGGCCTGAGGCGATGCTATGCCTCGGCAGCAGCGAGCAGAATCTCGCTGAGCGAGGGATGGGCATGCACGGTGTCGGCAATGTCGTGGATGGTGGCGCCCAGGCGCATGGCCAGCGTCACTTCGTGGATGAGGTCGCTGGCGTGGGCTCCCAGGATGTGGCATCCCAGTATCTTCCCTTCCTTGTCAGTCAGTATCTTCACCAGACCATCGTCGGCCTCCATGGCCAGCGCCTTGCCGTTGGCGCGATAGAAGGCTTTGTGGGCCTGGTATTCGATGCCGGTTTCCTCCAGCTGCTCTTCGGTCAGGCCAACCATGGCGGCCTCGGGCACGGTGAACACGGCGCTGGGGATAAGTTCCTTTGAGAATTTAAGGTCCTTAGTGTCCTTAAGGATGCTGGCCAGCGCAACCCGCCCTTGGGCCGAGGCCGCATGGGCCAGCTGGATGAGTCCGTTCACGTCGCCAATGGCATAGATGCCGGGCACGTTGGTCTGCATGTGCTCGTCCACGACAATGCCGCGCGGGGTGACTTCAATGCCCACGTCCGCAAGGTTCAGGCTGTCGAGGTTAGCAGCGCGACCCACGGCCATCAAGACCAGGTCGGCCTCCACGCTCTGCACCTTGCCCTTCTCCTCGAAGTCAACACATAGCCCCCCTTCACGGCCCTCCCCCGTAATGGGGAGGGGTCTGATTTCCTTGGCAGCAGCGCCGGTGTGGAACTCGATGCCGCGTTTCTTAAGGCTGGTGCGCAGTCGCTTGGCCAGGTCGCGGTCGAACTGGGGGAGCACTTCCTTGCAGAACTCGATGACGGTCACCTGCGACCCGAGGGCTTGGAAGATGCTGGCAAACTCAAGCCCGATGACGCCTCCGCCGATGATGCAGAGCCGATGGGGCAGGGTAGCGAGGTTCAGCATCTCGGTGCTCGTCACCACGCCCTCGGCATGTGCGCCTGGGATAGGCAGGAACTTCGTCACGCTGCCCGTGGCAATGATGATATTGGGAGCAGAAAACTCATTGTCAATTGATAATTGTCCATTGTCCATTTTCTTGACGGCCACTGTATGGCTGTCAAGGAATCGCGCCTCGCCCTCAACGAGTGTGATTCCCGGTGTCTTCATCAGTTGCGCCACGCCCGTCTTCAGCTTCTCGACCACCTCGTTCTTACGGGCTATGGCCGCTGCAAGATAGGCATTGGCCTCGTCCAGAAAGGCTTCAGCGTCTTCTCCCCTCCCTGCACAGGAGGGGCTGGGGATGGGACTTTCTGCCGAATGGCACAGGCACTTCGTCGGGATGCATCCGGCATTGAGGCACGTACCGCCCAGGTGCTGCTTCTCAATGACGACAACAGAAAGGCCGGCCTTGGCGGCACGGACTGCTGTCTCGTACCCGCCAGGCCCCGCCCCGATTATGATCAGGTCGGTATTCATAAGGCTTTGAAGGTAAACTTGGGTTCTTTCACGGCCTTCACGTCGTCCATGCGGCGGACGGGGGTGTCGTGGGGCGCTGTCTTCACCATTTCGGGGTTGGCCTTAGCCTCCTCGGCAATGCGCTTCATGACGGCGATGAAGTCGTCCAGCGTCTCCTTGCTCTCGGTCTCCGTGGGCTCAATCATCAGTGCCTCGTGGAAGAGCAGGGGGAAGTAGATGGTGGGCGCATGGAAGCCGTAGTCCAGAAGGCGCTTGGCCACGTCGAGCGTGGTCACGTGGTTGGGCGAATGGTGGTCACCACCGTATTCCTCAAGCAGCCCGTCGAAGACGAACTCGTGCTTGCACACCGTGTCGATGGGCAATTTGTAGTGACTGCGCAACGATTCCTTGATGTAGTTAGCATTCAGTACGCTTAGCTTGCCGGCCGTGGGGATGTTCTCCTTGCCCAGGCTCAGCAGGTAGGCATAGGCCCGAACGATGATGGCAAAGTTACCAAGGAAGAAGGACACGTAGCCCAGCGATTCGTCGTCGCAGTGCAGGTCATAGTCCTTAAGGTCCTTAGAGTCCTTAAAGTCCTTATGGTCCTTAGAGTCCTTAAGGTCCTTAGCAACAACCTGCGGGTTGGGCAGGAACTGCTCCAAGCCCTTGCGCACTCCCACGGGACCGCTGCCGGGACCGCCGCCGCCATGAGGCGTGGAGAAGGTCTTGTGGAGGTTGATGTGCATCACGTCGAAGCCCATGTCGCCCGGGCGGCATACGCCCAGCATGGGGTTCAGGTTGGCTCCGTCGTAGTACATCAGTCCGCCGCACTCGTGCACCAGTTTGGCAATCTCGGGAATCTTTGTCTCGAAGAGGCCCAGCGTGTTGGGGTTGGTCATCATCATGCCGGCAATGTCTGGCCCGAGCAGTGGCTTCAGGTCTTCGATGTCGACAGTGCCGTCGGCAGTTGACTTCACTTCAACAATCTGTAGTCCGCACACGGCAGCTGAGGCGGGATTGGTGCCGTGGGCCGAGTCTGGTACGATAATCTTTGTGCGGGCCGAGTCGCCGCGACTCATGTGGTAGCTGCGGATGACCATCAGGCCTGTCAACTCACCGTGGGCGCCGGCATAGGGGTTCAGGGTGAATCGGCTCAGTCCTGCAATCTCGGCCAGCGTCTTTTGCACCTCGTCGTACAGCTTCAGGCTGCCTTGGGCAAACTTGGCAGGCGTGATGGGGTGCTGGTTGAAGCCAGGCAGCGCGGCCAGTTCCTCGTTCAGCTTCGGGTTATACTTCATCGTGCAGCTGCCCAGGGGATAGAAACCGGTGTCCACGCCGAAGTTATTGTTCGACATGTTGGTGTAGTGGCGCACCACCGTCAGTTCGTCGCACTCGGGCAGAATGGTCTCCGTCTGGCGCAGGGCCTCCTGGCCTAAGTCGCCGAGGCTGTAACCCTCACACTCGCACTTGGGCAGCGAATAGCCCACTCTTCCTGGTCGTGAAAGCTCGAATATCAGCTTTCCGTAGTATGTATTGTTCATAGGGCTATTGTCTGAATTAGTTTAACCATGTTGTCAATCTCTTGTTTCGAACGGCGTTCCGTGCTGGCGATAGTCAGGCAGTTCTCCTTGAACAGCGTGGGCACGCCCAGCAGATACCCCTCTTCGGCCAGCGCCTCGCGCAAATGGCGTGCGTCGCCTTTGACGCGCAGCGTGAACTCGTTGAGGAAGGGGGCGCCAAAGACCTCTTCGAACTTACCAGTCTTCAGCAATGCGTCGTGCAGGTAGTGTGCCGAGGCATAGCTTTGCTCGTTCACCTCCTTCATGCCCTTTGGACCCATCAGGCTCAGGTAGCATGCAACATAGAGGCACATGAAGCCCTGGGCGGTGCAGATGTTCGAGGTTGCTTTCTCGCGACGGATATGCTGCTCGCGAGCCTGCATGGTTAAGACGAAGGTGCGACGGCCTTCGCTGTCCGTCGTGGCACCGACCAGTCGCCCGGGCATTTTGCGTACAAGGGCCTCCTTGGTGCAGAGGTATCCGATGTACGGACCGCCGTAGCCCATGGGGATGCCCAGACTTTGAGCATCGCCGCATGCGATGTCGGCTCCCCATTCACCGGGAGTGCGCAAAACGGCCAGTGCGGATGCCATTGTGTTGATGGCCAGCAGGGCTTTGTGGCTGTGACAAGTGTCGGCCAAGCCTGAAAAGTCCTCGATGAGTCCGTAGCGGTTGGGCTGGGCAACGATGAGTCCGGCCACATCGTCCTTCTCGATGAGCGTCGTCGCAGCTACTTTGTCCATCAGTCCGTCTTTCTCTGGAACCTCCACGAGGTCCACGCCATGGAACTTGGCATAGGTGCGGCAAACCGCCAGCACGCTGGGCTGCACCGTCTCCGATATGAGCACGCGGTTACGCTTCTTGGCAGCAGCCACACACATCATCATGGCCTCGGCCGTGGCGGTGGTGCCGTCATACATCGAGGCGTTTGAGATGTCCATGCCCGTGAGGTCGGCCATCAGGGTCTGGTACTCGAAGATGTATTGCAGTGTGCCCTGGCTGATTTCGGCCTGATAGGGTGTGTAACTGGTGCTGAACTCCGAACGGCTGGCCAGGAAGGGCACCACGCTCGGTGTATAATGGTCATAACTGCCGGCTCCAGCAAAGCATACGAGCGGCTTGTTTTGTGCGGCCAGACCTTGGATGATGCTGCGCACCTCTTCCTCCGACTTCTCGCTGGGGATGTTCAGTTCGCCTTTGAACTTGATTTCCTCAGGTATTTCGGCATAAAGGTCGTCTAAAGACCGCACGCCGATGACATCGAGCATTTGCTGAATGTCATCGGCGGTATGGGGAAAGTACTTGAACATGGGCCTTTTATTTACAAATGGCTTCGTAGGCCTTGGCGTCCATCAGGTTGTCAAGTTCGCTCTTGTCGCTCAGCTGAACCTTGATGATCCAGTTCGCGAAGGCGTCCTTGTTGATGAGCTCGGGCTCGTCCTCCAGGGCTTCGTTCACTTCCACGATGGTGCCGCTCACGGGGCTGAACAGGTCGCTGGCAGCCTTCACGCTCTCGACGGCGCCAAACTCTTCGCCGGCGGTCACCTCGTCGTCGACTTCGGGCATGTCCACGTATACTACGTTGCCCAACTGGTCCTGTGCATAGTCGGTGATGCCGATGTAGCCGAACTCGCCTTCTACTCTCACGTACTCATGGCTCTCAGCGTAGTAGAGCCCTTCAATTACTTTTGCCATAATGTGTTACTTTTTATAGTTTTTGTCGTAGAATCTCTTCTTTATCACGATGCCGGGCTGCAGTTTCTTGTGGATGCGCACCTGCACCGGCGTGTCCAGCTTGGCATATTGGATGTCGAGCAGCGCCATGCATACGCTCTTTCCCGTCGAGATGCTGTTGTATCCCGTCGTGACGTGTCCGATTACCTTGTCGTCGGCCACAACTTCGTATCCGTGGCGCGGAATAGCGCGGCCTTCCAGTTCGATGCCCACAATCTTGCGCTTCAGGCCTTCAGCCTTTTGCTGTGCGATGGCGTCCTTGCCCACGAACTCTTCCTTATCCAGTTTCACGAAGATGCCCAGACCGGCTTCCAGGGGAGAAAGCTCGTCGGTCAGCTCGTCGCCGTAAAGCGGCAGTCCGACCTCGAACCGCAGGGTGTCGCGGCAGCCTAATCCGCAGGGCTTGGCCTCGCCGCTCTCCATCAGCTTGTCCCACATCTGCTGGATGAGCCCATGCGAAGCATAAATCTCAAAGCCGTCCTCGCCTGTGTAGCCTGTGCGGCTCACGATAATGGTCTCGCCCTCCACGTCCATCTTCTTGAACGTGTAGAAGACCAGTTCCTGACACGCCAGGCCCAGCACCTTCTCAACAACCTCCTCGGCCTTCGGGCCCTGCACGGCCAACTGCCCGTAGTAGTCGCTCTGGTTCTCGGCCACGGCGTCGAACTGCTTCACCTGTTCGCTTATCCAGGCAAAGTCCTTGTCGATGTTGGCTGCGTTGATGACCAGGAAGAAACGCTCGTCGCCCTCCTTATACACCAGCAGGTCGTCGATGGTTCCGCCGTTGGGGTGGAGCATCATGCCGTAGAAGATTTTGCCCACGGGGGCATCGCTGACGTCGTTCGTGAAGATGTGCTGCACGAAGCGCTCAGCCTCGCGCCCGGTGACCAGCACCTCGCCCATGTGGCTCACGTCGAACACACCGCAGGCGGTTCTTACGGCCACGTGCTCATCGGCAATGTCGGTGTACTGAATTGGCATCTCGAATCCACCAAAGGAGACCATCTTGGCCCCTTTCTGGATGTGTCTCTCATAGAGGCACGTTCTTTTGTCGCTCATGATATGGATTATATGTGTTGTTCGCGCCTCAAAAATAATAAGAATCCGCGACATGACAAAATATTGGGCACATTTGTCGCGAAAGAAATGTGGTGTTATGCGCTACAATTGTCTCATCTACTCGGTAAATTCTATACATATTATATGTTACGACAAGCATCCGTCACATCCCTCACCCGCCCTGTATTCATGGGGGCTGCACGGTGTGAGGGATGTGTGAGGGATGTGAGGGATGATGGTCAGAAGACGCGTTTGACGCAGTAGATGGTGCCGTTTCTGCTGCGTCGGAAACTCATTTCGGGCAGTGCCATGAGATAACGGCCGAAGGTCACCGGCGAGAGGGTGAGCCTGCTACCGGCGTGACGGCGTATCTCGTCCATCAGGGCCGTTGTCGTCATCCATTTTGCCCCCTCATCGTTGGGCTGGGCGGGTGTGTAGAGGTCGTGGAAGATGGTCTCGGCCGAACCGAGGTTCATGTATTGGCGATTGTTGTCCATGATGGTTTCCACGTCGCTCTCGTCGAACCAGTAGCGTTCGCCATTTTCCACCAGGTGTACGGCTTGTGCATAGAGTTGGCTGTAGTCGGGACGCGAGGTGACGTCGATGGGCCCCGACAGTTCTATGCACAGGTAGCGCCGACCACCTGTGGGGTCGGTGAGTATGGAGCGTTGGTTGCTGGTGCCGATGAACGAGGCGTAGCGGCGCATGGTGGTGACCTGAGTCTTGTAGGGCTGGCGTGCCCGTATGTCGGCACGCTGGAGTAGGTTCTTCAGGTATCCGTCCTGTCTGCTGCTCGATAGTTGGTCGAACTCGTCGAGGTTCACCAGCAGGTACTGGCAGATGGTGCGGTCGACCTCCGTCTTGCTCGAAAGGTTGAGGTGGTCGGTGTATCCGAATTCCAGCTGGTCGGGCAAGAGGTTACGGCAGAAAGTTGACTTGCGCCAGCCTTGCCTGCCGATGAGTAGTGGGGCCACGCTGTTGCCATAGCGGCCCATGACGCCCATCCACTGGGCGGTCATCGACAGGAACCAGCGTCGGAACCACGTTTGCCAGTGGGGATTCTTGGTGCGCACGCACGAGGCAAGGGCTGCGATGCGGTCGGTGCCGTCCCATGCACCACGAACCGAGTTCAGGAATTCTTCGACGGGGTTGAACGAAGGGGTGTCGGCAGAACGGGCATAGCGTCGCACGTCCTTGTCCCACACGTCGATGCCGCGCAGTCGGGCCTCGTTGACAATCTTTCCCAACATGCGGTCGTCGAGCGCGTGGAACTGTGTGTCCCAGGTGGCGTTCGTGCGGTATTCCTCACTGTCCTGGATGACGTTGTGGCGTAGGACATAGTGTTGGCGCATGAAGTCGCGGAAACGCAGGGCTGTGAACTGTGTCTGGTTGTAGGTCTCCTTCACGATGTTGGGCAGCCGGCGCAGTTCGTAAGCGCACTCGATGATGGTACGCAGTTTCTCGCTCCCCACGACATCTCCGAAGTGGGCACAGGCGTGTACAATGGCCTCCTCCTGCGGGAATCCCGTCTTTTGGCACTCCTTGGCCAACTCCGTCAGAAACACCTCCGACGGACCGCTCTCGGTGAAGAGGTTTCGTTTCAGAAACGCCACGCGAGTGGTAAGGGCCAGGAAGCGCTGTTCCAGTTCGGCATAGCTTCCGGCTCCGGGTTGTAGCCGGTCCAGTGGTTTAGGTTCTTCCAGGTCTTCGCTGTTCTCGTTCAGTGTAAGATTTATCTGCTGTTCTATCTTTAAGGCCACAGCCGCAGGATTGACGTAGGGCGACGGGTCGAACGTGCGTACGAAGCTCTGTTCAAGGGTGGGGGAGACGCGTGTGATGGGAAATTCCACCATGCCATAGTATGTGCAGAAAGCCACGTTGTAGGCCTGTTCGTGGAAGGCGAGGGCTTCGCGTTCGTCCTGTGGCAGACTGCCGTCGGCATAACTTACCCGCACAATGACCTTCACGCTTCGTCCGCTCGCCCCGACGAAAGCCGCCAGTGTCGAGGGGTGCATACGTGCCAACCGCTTTGCGGTTTCCGTCTCTTCGGGGCCGTTCAAATGGTCGATGCTGAGCAGCACCAGACCGTTGTAACCCGCATATCGCCAGCCTCGGATGCCCTCTTTCCTGAAATGGGCGGCAACCGAAATGCGTTGCGTGCTGAAGTCTATCTTCACACCCAATCCTTCGAGTATGGAACTTCGCTCGCGGAAGTTCTCCAACATCTCGCGCTTCGTCTCGCGGACAATCATGTTCAGCATCGAGTGGAGCGACATGTTACGCATGTGCACCTCGCCCGTATGCTTGTCCTGTCGCATCGAGGTGAACCATATTCCTTGCTTTTCTTTCTTCATTTGTTTCCAGCTTTACCATTTTTTTACCAACTTTGGTAATTTGTTTACCCGATTGTGGAAATGTGTTTACCAGGCTGCGTAATGCAATTCCCTCACTATGGTAAGACCCCGGGCTTTACCAAGCCTGGGCCTCGACGACCCGGTCGTAGGCCACTGGCTCGGCATAGCCGTGGCGACGGAATGCCGACGCTATAATCGCCTGCACCTCGGGCGTGATGGGGCGCTCCCCGTTCCTGTAGCGGTAGTACATGCTGTTGCCCAGTGCCGACCATATTTCATGGTATATCTTCTCCTTGTCACACACCCTCACATTGCGATAGATTTGTCTCATCCCGTAGGCATACTTTACGAGTCGCGTCGGGCGCTGATGCGGACACTCCCCCGTCTCGGGGGCCACGGCTCTCAGGTTGACACTCGCCACCGTCAGCTTCCCTTCCGGCAGGTGGTCGATAGCCAGGTGCCTCAGACACTGCTCGCCCATCGGACAGTCGGGGTGCCAACACACCGTGTAGTTGTGAGGCATGGTTGTAAAGTCAATTTCGTTTGTCATGTTTTCTCTCGTTTTTTTTGTACCCCACAAAGATACAAAAATAATGACCGAAAAGCAAATCTCAGCGAGTAAATAATCGTGAAAAACTACATGTCAAACCCACTTTTTCTCCATTATCACTCACATCCCTCACACATCCCTCACACTGTGCAGCCCCATGAATACTGGTATGGTGATGGATGTGACGGATGTGATGGATGTTTTCAACCCCTTCAAAAGATTCCTTACTGCAAAATGTCGAACCCAAGTACAGCTCTTGTTGCAAATTTTCCTCCCCCGCCACCAGTCAAGTTCCCCAAGGCAAAACCCTCGAGCTCCCCCTCTCCCCGCCCCTTAATTCGTAACTGAAGATGGAGGAGGCAGTACTCACTACCATCCAGTGAATTTTTTTAATGAAATGTTTGTTGTGAAACAGAATATTCGTATCTTTGTCAGCGACTCTCTGAGTTATGTGATTCGCGAGTTCAGGGACATCCCCATTATACTCCGAATCCATGGCAGCCTACGCCGAGTTAAGGGAAGAGTCCCCAAACGGGCATTGGAAGGGTAATTGGCTCTGTCGCTTGGATAGCTTAGTGGAGCCTCATGAGTGATTTTGGGATAATGGCATCCCTGGATATGGCAAGACAAGGAAACTTTCTTCTGCAGAAAAGAAGAAGGTCAATACTCTTGTCACCGACATCATCACCAAGTTAACAGATGAGTACGATGCCGAAACGGCTGATGCGGTTTGGGTACGAGAAGTAGTGAACCGCTGTATGTTCCCCGAGGTGGAACAGAAGCGTTCCACTCCAACCTTCATTGATCGCTTTGAGCAATACTGGCAGAAAATGGCTCAGTGGAAAAATGCTGGGGGTAGGTAATCAAATTTAGTACAGAT